>Ga0222713_10004208_pt1 | contig 14520 bp, 16 predicted proteins | sample C33_649DmetaG_FD_165061 | JGI IMG/M metagenome (GOLD analysis project Ga0222713, IMG submission 165061) | Estuarine water microbial communities from San Francisco Bay, California, United States - C33_649D | ecosystem: Environmental > Aquatic > Marine > Unclassified | place: USA: California...
CTTTAATATGCCCAATCCTCATTCAGTGCCTGTCATAGAACCCCCTCGCGAAAGCCGTTTGCCCGATTCCCAAGGTGGCGATGGTTCTGGCAATGGAACGACCCGTGATGGCGGTACGCTGCGGGAAGTGCCGGTATCTCCCTCAGGTCTAGATCCAGATGGGGGAAGACCCTGATGCCGAACTGGGCCGAACCGGGGTTTGAGCCCTTGAAGGGCATGCCTTTTCAGGCCTATGTACAACGCGATGATTTGATTCACCCTGTAGTGTCGGGAAACAAATCCCGCAAGCTATTGGGCTGGTTGCGCTTGGCCGAAGAACAGGGGGCTAAACGCCTGCTCAGCATGGGCGGTGCCTATTCGAACCATGTGATTGCTCTGGCTTCGGCTGCCGGTGATTATGGGTTTGAATCGGCCTGTTATGTACGGGGAGATGAGCCCATGTCCAACCTCTTTCTGGACTATGCTCAGAGTCAAGGCATGGAGTTGATACCCCTGTCTCGTGCTGATTTTCGAGACCTTCGAAGCCGCGGGCCCTTGGCCTTGGAAGAGGGTGATCTGTTCATCCCTGAAGGAGGTTTTGGCGAGCCCGCTTGGAAAGGCTTCCAAAGGCTGGTAGAGTCATGGCCCGAAGACTTGGACCTCATTGTGCACGCTTCGGCTACTGCTACAACTGCCATCGGTCTTGGATTGGCGCTTTCTTCCCTGGGTCGAAGCACCCGGGTTATGGCGGTTGCCGTTTTGAAGAATGCCGATGAGCAACGAACGGCTTTGGATCAATTAGGACTGAATCAAGTGGAGGTTTGGGACCAGGCCCACTGGGGTGGATATGCCAAAACACCTGAAGCTTTGTTGGCCTACTGGAAAGAAGCCGAACAGCGAACGGAATTGGTGCTCGATCCGGTTTATACGGCCAAGGCGCTGTATGCTATGGAGCAAGCTATGCTAACGGGAAGTATAGGAGGAAAGGTGATGTTCTATCACTCCGGCGGATGCTGGGGTGGCCAATCAGAACGGTTTCGGTCTTATTGAACCGAACCTGTCACGATGAGCTGGGTGCCGGAGCCATCGGCAAATTCTACCCGAATGAATTTCTTGAAAAATCCGGGATGGCCTTGGGTTTCGTACACGGCCTTAACCCAACCTTGCTCTCCTGGAGCGATAGGTGTTTTGGTGTAGTCGGCTACGGTGCATGAGCAACTGGGTGCCGCTTCCGTTATGGTGATGGGTTCCGTGCCGGTGTTGGTAAAGGAAAAGGTAAACTCAGCCGCTGGACCGGTGGGCAGTATTCCGAATTCTTTTACACGTGTGACCCATTCGGCTTGCAAATTCATCGCTGTGCTGTCGGGAATGGCGATGGTGGGTGGGGGAATGTCGTTAACATCGGTGTACTGGAAATCTTCTACCATAGCCGCATCTTCGACATTCAATGTGGGTTCATAATTGGCGATGGCCTCTTCTTCAATGGCCATGTCTTCGGCGATCCATTCGGTAGCTTCTTCAATGGCTACCGTTTCTTCCATGCTCATCATTTCGGCTTCAGTGGCCATGACGTCCATTTCGACTTCTTGGGCTTTGTTTTGTTTGTGGGAAAAGAGGGCCATGATCAAAAGGCCAAAAAGATGGAGTGCTTGCATGTTATCGGTTGTTAATTCGGAGGTATCGGGCTTGGTACAATTGGGGTCGCTGACCTTGTTTGATGATGGGTCGAACGATGCTGCAATGTCCTTCTATGATCAATTGGTAGGAGCCGGTGGCCAAATCGACCATGGCTGTCTTTGTAAAAGGACCTGGCGGGGTGTTTTTAGAAAAATAGTACAGGGTGATGGAATCGCTTTGACCCGGCGCAATACCCTCTTCGGGGTACTGAGCTGCCGTGCATTGGCAATCAGGGGCCACCTGAGCAATATACAGCATCTCCATGCTGGTGTTTTTGAAGTAAAAGGTGGCCTCAACAGTATCGCCTTGGTTGACATCGACATGCAAACGCTGATGGCTCAGGGGACGGCTTTGAGACCACAAATCAGAGCTGAACCCTAGGAGCAGAAGGAGTATGAATCGTTGCATGCGAAAAAAGGCCCGTCGCCGGGCCTTTTGTGTTAGTTGTTGATGATTAGAGATTTGGGCTTTTCAGGTTCCCGGATGACATTTCCTGAAATGTTCAGGGTGACATCACCGCCATTGGAGAATATGAAAACACTCTTGTTGAAGGAGCCAGGACGTCCATTGGAATCATACTTGACAACAATTTTTGAACTAGCGCCAGGTGCGATGGGTTCGCGTGGCCATGAGGGAGTTGTGCATCCGCAGGAGGCTTGAACATTCTTCAAAACCAAGGGCTCAGTGCCGGTGTTTTGGAAGGTGAATTCGTGCGTGGCAATTTGGCCTTCGATCACGGTGCCAAAGGCATGAGTTGTGTTCTCGAACTTGATGACCGCATTGCTGCTAGCCGCTTCTTGTGCCTGGGTTACCCCAAATAGGGACAGGGCAGAAATCAGAAACAAAAACTTCTTCATGGGCGGGGTTTTTACAAATCGCTTCCGGCTGAGTTTCCTTCGGTGGTTACGTTTCCGTGAATGGACAACACTACAGGTTTGTCGGGGAAAGCGTCGAAGGTAACGGTGATGGTCTTGTCGAATTGACCGGGGCGGCCTTCCGTACCATAGCTAGCTTTGATCTCTCCAGTTTCGCCAGGCATAATGGGAGTGCTGGTGTAACTAGGAGTGGTGCAACCGCAAGATGGTTTGGCTTGCGTGATGACAACCGGTACAGATGAAGTGTTGGTGAAAGCAAATGTTGTTTCAGCTTTTGGGCCCATTTTGATGGTACCGAAGTCGTGAGACTTGGTGGTCCACTTGATGGGTTCAGTAGCTTGTTGAGCCATAGCAGTAGCAAAGAAGGCCACTGTGGCAATTGCAAAAGTCAACAGTTTTTTCATAGTCTTATTCTTTCAATGTTACGCAGCGATTGGCAATTTCTGTGCCAAAGGCCTGTAATTTTTTCAATCTAGATCCTTACAACTTGCGTTTTACTTCTTCCTCTTTGTAAACCTCCAAGTAGTCACCAACTTCTATGTCATTGAATCGCTCGATCTGCAAACCGCATTCATAGCCCTTCTTGACCTCTTTGACGTCGTCTTTGTAGCGCTTAAGTGAAGCAAGGCTTCCGGTATGAATTACCACACCGTCGCGAATGACTCGAATCATGGAGCCGCGTTCCACATGGCCATCGGTGACCATACAACCGGCAACACTTCCGACCTTGGAGATTTTGAATACTTCGCGAATTTCCACGTTACCAATGACCTTCTCGACCACTTCGGGACTCAATAGACCTTCCATGGCTGCCTTGATTTCTTCGATGGCTTTGTAGATGATCGAATAGGCGCGAATGTCGATTTCCTCGTTCTCGGCCAACTGTTTGGCTTTGGCTGAGGGGCGAACGTTAAATCCGACGATGATGGCATCAGAGGCTGAAGCTAGCAATACATCGCTCTCGGTGATTTGACCCACGCCGCGGTGAATGACGTTAACGGCGATTTCTTCAGTGCTTAGTTTAAGCAGAGAATCGCTCAATGCTTCAACCGAACCGTCTACGTCACCTTTGACGATCAACTTCAACTCTTTGAAGTTTCCAACGCTCAAGCGACGGCCAATTTCATCCAGAGTGATGTGGCGCTGGGTGCGAATTCCTTGTTCACGAACCAATTGCTGGCGCTTGTTGGCGACTTCTTTGGCTGCGCTTTCTTCGCTGAATTCAACCCAAATGTCACCGGCTGTTGGGGTTTCAGAGAATCCCAACATTTTGACGGGTGTGCTCGGGGGCGCTTCTTTGATATTGGTGCCGCGCTCGTTGAACAGGGCGCGAACTTTGGCGTAATAAGGTCCGGCCACCATGTGGTCGCCGACTCTCAATGTTCCGGTTTGAACCAACATGGTACAAACGATACCACGTCCGCGTTCCTGGGTGGCTTCGATGACCGTACCCTTGGCATTGCGATCGGGATTGGCTGTCAATTCCATCATTTCGGCTTCTAGAAGTACTTTTTCTAGGAGCTTGTCGATGTTCAAACCTTTCTTGGCTGAAATTTCCTGGCACTGGAATTTACCACCCCAGTCTTCAACCAGAATGTTCATGCCCGCCAACTGTTCGCGAATGCGATCAGGGTTGGCGCCGTCTTTGTCAATTTTATTGATGGCGAATACCATGGGTACACCTGCTGCTTGAGCGTGTGCAATGGCTTCGCGCGTTTGGGGCATCACGGAATCGTCAGCGGCAATGACAATGATGGCTAAGTCGGTTACCTTGGCACCGCGAGCACGCATGGCCGTAAAGGCTTCGTGACCAGGGGTATCCAAGAATGTGATTTTGCGTTTGTCTTGCATGGTGACCTCATAGGCACCGATGTGCTGAGTAATTCCACCTGCTTCACCCGCGATGACATTCTCTTTTCGCACGTAGTCCAACAGCGAGGTCTTACCGTGGTCGACGTGACCCATGACTGTTACAATGGGAGCGCGAGGCTTGAGATCTTTTGGATCGTCGTCTTCATCTTCAATCGCGATGATTTGTGATTCAGCATCGACGAATTCAATTTCGTAGCCGTACTCGTCAGCCACAATTTGAATGGTTTCAGCATCCAATCGCTGGTTGATGGATACCATCAAGCCCAAGGTGAAACAAGCAGAGATAATGGCCGTCACAGGTTGATTCATCAACTGAGCCAAGTCATTGGCCGTCACAAATTCGGTGACCTTCAAGATCTTGCTCTCGGCTTCTTGGCGCTCCTGACGTTCGCGACGCTGTTGGTCGCGATCTTCCTTGTTGCGCAGTTTGATTTTGTGTTTTTGACCGCGTGTTTTACCGGCTGAGCCCATACGGCCCATGGTGTTTTGCACGTTGCGGTTGACCGATTTCTGGGTCACCTCGGTTTTAACCGGGGCGGCTTGGCCAGGTTTCGGAGCTTCCTGTTGGCGTTGTTCGCGTATGCGCTCTTGAACGGCTACTTTTTCGCCTTCGACTGTTTTGCGTTTGCGTTTGCGCTTCTCGCGCAATTCGTCGCGGGCTTCGTCGGCCAAAGTTTTCACTCCTGAACGTTCCGTAGATGGAAGAGCAATTTTGCCCAAAACCTTGGGACCGCTGAGTTTTTCGAATTTGGTTTCAACCTTTTCGTCAGCTTCTTCTTCTTCCGGCTTGGAAGCCGCAATAGGGCTAGGTGCCACGGGAGCAGGTTTTTCTGCTTTAACCACAGCAACGGGTTCTGGTGCTGCGGGTTCTGGGACAGGACTGGGTTCAGGTTTGGCTTCTACAGCCGGTTCAGCTGCCTTTTTCTTTCCACCCTTGCTGGGAATTTCGATTTTGCCCAACACTTTTGGACCTTTCACCACAGTGGGCTCAGTGGCCACTTTGGGTTCGGAGGCAGGTTCTTCTTTGGGTTTCTCTGCTTCGACAGCAGGAGTAACGGGTGCAACAGGTTCAGGGCTTGCAGGACGAGGAGATTTTACACTCTTCAGTTGGTTGGCCTCTTCGCGGGCTGCTTTATCGGCTGAAAACTCTTCTACAAGCGCCCGGTACATCTCATCTGAGATTTTGGTGGTAGGACGAGGCTCAACTTGAAAACCGGAGTTGTTCAAGAATTCGGCCAAGACCTGTGCGCTGCGATTGAGTTCGCTGGCTACTTTAGCTAAACGGTATTCCGCCATATTCTATTCAAAAATAACTTTATGTTGCGATAAATCCCAAGTTTTGCGGGGCTTCCCCCACTTTATGAACACAGAGTTGGCTCGGGATTTGGAACCAACTCCGTGCATTTTGAAAACAGAATTACTCGAATTCTGTCTTGAGAATCTTTTGAACTTCTTCGATGGTCTCGACTTCAAGTTCGGTTCGGCGAGCCAAATCTTCTACGCTGTGGCGCAAAACATCTTTGGCTGTATCCAGTCCGATTTTCTTGAATTCTTCGATGATCCAGTTTTCGATTTCGTCCGTGAATTCATCCAGATCAACGTCGTCCTCCTCTTGGATTTCGGCGTTGACGCGGTAGACTTCAATTTGGTATCCGCAGAGCTTTCCAGCCAACTTGATGTTGTGACCGCCGCGACCGATGGCCAATGAAACCTGGTCAGATTCCAAGAACACGTTCACCACTCCTTCTTCGTCTTTGATTTCCATGCGGCTGATGGCAGCTGGTTGCAAAGCGCGTTGAATGAAGAGCGCATTGTTGGTGGTGTAGCTGATAACGTCGATGTTTTCGTTGCGCAATTCACGAACAATTCCATGAATTCGAGCACCCTTTACACCCACACAGGCTCCAACAGGATCGATGCGATCGTCGTAGCTTTCTACCGCTACTTTGGCGCGCTCACCAGGCTCGCGAACGACCTTTTTGATGGTGATCAAACCGTCCAAAATCTCAGGTACTTCCAATTCGAATAAGCGCTCCAAGAACTCAGGGCTTGTGCGTGACAAAATGATTCTTGGCGTGGCTTTTTCGATGTCAACATCGTGCACAATGGCGCGAATGCTGTCGCCTTTTTTGTAGATGTCGCGAGGAATCATGTGCTCTTTGGGCAAGGTCAACTCATTGCCCTCGTCGTCCAATACCATGATTTCGCGTTTCCATACATTGTAGACCTCACCGGTGATGATTTCACCTCTGCGGTCTTTGTATTTCTTGACCAGTTCGTCTTTCTCCAATTCAATGATGCGACTCATCAGGGCTTGGCGGGCATTCAAGACCGCGCGGCGGCCGAAATCTTCCAAAAAGACCTGCTGAATGCAATCTTCCCCAACGGCGTAGTCAGGTTCGAATTGCTGGGCTTCGGCCAAGGTGATTTGCAAATTGGAATCTTCAACTTCACCTTCTTCAACGATGAGGCGGAGATGGTACATCTCGATGTCGCCGGTTTCGGTGTTGATGATGATGTCAAAATTGGCGTCGTTGCCAAATTTTTTCCGCAAAATGTTGCGGAATACATCTTCCAATACGCGCATCATGGTGGCGCGATCAATGTTCTTGAACTCCTTGAACTCGGTGAAACTGTCAACCAGGTTCATGCCTAAATCTTGGGCTTTGGCTTTCATGTTATTTGAATTTAAGTACGATAGTGGCTTGATTAATATGGGAGTAGGGAACCAAACGGGGTTCGGTTCTTACTTTTCGGCCTTTATCCGGGAACTCGGCCAGAAAATGCAGGGTGTCTCCTTCGATGCGAAGCAATTCGCCGCTGAAGGTTTCATCTTGGGTTTGAATGTCAAAATTTCGGCCCAAGTGCTTGTGGAACTGGCGCAAGTCAATCAAAGGTCGATCAGCTCCGGGCGAAGAAATTTCGATGGTAAAGGCCTCTTCTCCAAAGTTTCCTTCGTCGATTAGAGTAGAGACATGCCGAGTGAAATCGGTGAGCACTTTCATGTTGAGGGGCTCTTGACTGTCAACCATCAAACAGATGGCTCCTTCTTCGGTCATTTCATGGCCCACATAGAACAGGCCGAAAGGAACTGCTTCCTGTTCCACCAACATTTCTAATTTTGGGATGAGCGCGTCCATGCCTTCATTTTTTTTCTGTCAATAAAAAAGGGGCTGCTTTCGCTGGCCCCTTTCTAAATTTTTCAGAATGGTTCGGCAAAGATACAACAAAGTAGTTCGCTGACCAAGCCTAGACTGTTAACGACCATGTCTTGGTGTTGAAGCTCAGTCGATCATCTTCATTTCTAGGATGTGCAGGTCCTGAACAGGACGATCGGCATTGCCTGTTGGGGCTGTGTTCAAGGCGTTCAGAGTTTCGTATCCATCGTAGAGGTAACCAAAGACAGTATACTCTCCATCTAGAGAGGGTGCCCCTCCCCAGGTGCTGTAAATCTTACGGGCCGAGGCGGGTGTGCGGTTGTGCAAAGCATCGATTTCGGGTCCTGATACGGCATTGATCTCCTCAAATAAGGCATTCAATCCTTTTTGGTCACCGGTATTGAGCGCCATTTGCCAACGATTGTAATAATCGGAATTAATGGGATCGCGAAAAAAGGTGTTGTAATAGCGTTGCTGGTGCATCAATCGCATCTGCTCATCGGCATAGGCTTGACCAGTAACGATGTAAAACTGGCTTCCCGAGCTTCTTTTTTCGGGGTTGACGGCATCGGGCTGTCGGGCCATGGCCAAAGCGCCCCTCCAGTGGTACAGGGTGTCAACAAACTGGGCGGCCAGGGTGTATCCAGGATCTCCATCGCCCAATGTTTGATCAGCCGTGGCTCCTTTGGATTTGGGGTCGCCGGCTTGAACCATGAAATCTTTGATGATTCGGTGAAACAATTGGCCATTGTAGTATCCCGAGGCTGCGAGTTTCAAGAAGTTGGAGGTATGCTCCGTGATAGCGGGATTCAAGGCGACAAACAAGGACCCCTTTTCCGTGCGTATTTCCACTTTGGGCCATGAAGCTTCTGGGCTTGGCCACGGAGAAACAACCTCGAGTGAAGAGTCGTTCAATTGAGCCTCAGCCACAAGGTCATGGCTCTTGGGCTCTTGGCAGGCTATCAGGCTTATGAGCGCAGTGAAAAGAAGAACGGGTCTCATGTCAATAACTCAATATTCCCTCGCGTTCGAAGTACTCCACCAAATGTTGGCGCAGCAAATTCTCTTGTTCAATAACACTCAAGTTGGGCAGTTTTTGCGTGTTTTTCCATTGGGGCCAGCCCTGTTCGTCTTGGCCTTCTAATTCGTAGTAGCCGGAGTAACTCAATACCTTGCAACTGGCAATGCTCATAAGCTGTGTTTTTTGCTCCTTGGTGAAATTTCGTTCGGGAATCAAACCCAACTCGCGAATACCCACTAAAAAAAGTACGGCATTGAGGTCGGGTCTACGTTCAAAATGGGCTTCAACGAAGTCCATGATTTTGAACCATTTGTGTTTGATTTCATCTTGCAGTGTGCTGAAATCATCCGAATCAAAAGGAGAGGTGGCGTTCACGATCACAAAGTTCCGCATTCCTGATGTCAATCTATGTAAATTTGTTTATGCCCTTTTCTGATCGACGCAATCCTGTGGGTGTTTTGATGCACAGGGCAAAGAATGTCACCGATATTCTGACTATCAAACGGCAAAGAGCGGCTCTGTGGCAGGTTTCAACCTTGCGCAAAATGCTGTTTCGTTCAAGAGATACGGCTTTTGGCCAGCAGTACCAATTTGAGCGATTGCTGATTCAACCCGATGTGGTTGAGGCCTTTCAGAGACAGGTCCCTATTTCGGATTACAACCTCATGCATCCGTGGTGGATGAGGGAATTTCAAGGAGAGTCCAACATCACTTGGCCTGGACGACCTCAATATTTTGCCTTGAGTTCGGGCACGACGACCGGTAGTTCCAAGTACATCCCCGTGAGCAATGCTCAGTTAAAAGCCATTTATCGGGCGGGTACTAGACAACTGCTGTCAATCGCCAGAACCGATGTCCCCAAAGACTTTTTTGCCAAAAATTATTTGACCATCGGGGGCAGTACTGATTTGGAATACAATGGAATCGCCTATTCAGGAGATTTGAGCGGCATCACTACCCGCAACGCACCCTTTTGGTTCGATCGGCTGGCTCGGCCCACTCCCGAGATCAAGCGACAGAAAGACTGGAACGAGAAAATGGAAACCATGGTTCGCGAAGCGCCCAACTGGGATGTTGCCATGATTGCCGGAGGGCCCGCTTGGGTAAAGATGCTATTGGAGCGAATTGTAGAGCGGTACAAACTCGACAACATTCACGCCTTATGGCCTCATTTCAGCGTGTACAGTTGGGGGGCGGTGGCTTTAGAACCTTACAAGAATGAAATCGATGCACTGATGGGCAAGCCCATCAAATATTTTGAAACCTATTTGGCCAGCGAGGGGTTCATTGCTTACCAGAACAAGGAAAATGCCTCAGGCATGACACTGGCTTTTCGCAATCAAATGTTTTTTGAGTTTGTGCCTTTTGATGACCAGCATTTTGATTCTGCGGGAAATTTGCTACCGGGGGCTCAGGCCTTAACTGTGGCAGGAGTCAAAGAAGGAGTTGATTATGCGATTTTGATCACGACCTGTTCGGGAGCCTGGCGCTACATGATTGGGGATACAGTGAGATTTACCAATGTAGACGCCTGTGAGATCAAAATCACGGGTCGGATCAAGCATTACTTGAGTCTGTGTGGGGAGCACCTGAGTGTCGATAATATGAACCAAGCCCTCGCTCTTGTTTCACGCTCGATGGGCTGCAATTTTCCCGAGTTTACGGTAAAAGGATACCGCAGAAATGGCAGCTATGGCCATGTGTGGCACATTGCCTGCAACGAGTCCATCGATGCCGCCGAACTAAAAAGTCAATTGGATGCCGCTCTTTGTCAAGTCAATGATGATTATGCGGTTGAGCGCAAACACGTGCTCACACAAATGGAGGTTCATGTATTGCCTGAATCCCTGTTTTTGGAATTCATGGACTACCGAGGTAAAATTGGGGGTCAGTCGAAATTTCCTCGGGTCATGACCGATGTGATTCACCAAGAATGGTTCAACTTTGTGACCTTAAAAATGCCCGATCATGGATATGCAAACTGAAGAGTCCTCGCAGCACAGACACCTTGAAGATTTGAACTTCTTGGAATTGGTGAGCGGCATTCACAGCGAAGACAACAAAATTTCTCAGGCCATGAATAAAGCCTTGCCGGCCATTGCCAAATTGGCCGAAGGGGTTTTCGAGAGAATGCTTTTGGGAGGTCGATTGTTCTATGCTGGAGCAGGCACTAGCGGGCGCTTGGGTGTGGTTGACGCCTCTGAATGCCCGCCTACGTTTGGTGTTCCTTTTGATCGTGTCATCGGTTTGATGGCAGGAGGAGATTCGGCCATTCGCAAGGCGGTTGAATTTGCCGAAGACGATACCGAGCAAGGTTGGAAAGATTTAAAGGAATGGAACGTTGGGCCCCAAGATGCCGTGGTTGGGATAAGTGCCTCTGGAAGGACTCCCTATGTATTGGGTATGTTGAATGCCTGCAAAGAGGCCGGCATATTTACAGGATGCATTGTGTGCAATGCGAATTCAGTCATTGCCTCAGCCGTTGACGCTCCCGTTGAGGTGGTGACAGGACCAGAATTCATCACAGGGAGTACTCGAATGAAAGCAGGAACAGCCACCAAGTTGGCTTTGAACATGCTGAGTACGTCCATCATGGTCAAGCTAGGGCATGTTCAGGATAACAAAATGGTCGATATGCAATTGACCAATCACAAATTGATTGAGCGCGGCACTCGAATGGTTCAAGAAGCCACTGCACTTTCAACAGAAGAAGCGAAATCGCTTTTGTTGGCCATGGGTTCTGTTCGCAAGGCCATTGATGCCTACAAGAACTTGGGCTAGGTCAAAACATCCCATGTGCGATCGGCTAGCAGCCGAACCGTATGAAGGAATTCAGCATAAGGCATGCTGGAGCCCCATTCGTAGGGAGCGACCATGCTCAGCACTTGAGAGCCATCGTTTTTCTGGTACAAATGATAGACACCCCCAATGATCGGTTCAAAAGCGATGTCGGCTTGGTAGATGCTATGGGAGACAATGAGTCTGTGTTCAATGTCTTTGGCTTGTTTGAGCAGCAACTCCGCCTGTTTGCGAAGCATGGTAATTTGTTGTTCGGCCTGATGCTGCATGGCTTCATGAGCATTGGCTTTCAACAAGCGCTTGTCTACAGGTTCAATTTTGGGAGATGAAACACTTAAAGCATAGGGGGCCTGCCCAATAGCGCCTTGGTAAACCGCATCCTTGAGGAATTGGGGTCGGTTGTCGCTATTCTCCAAGTGTTCATCTTCGTGCATGGTAGTTGAAACATTTGCCAGGAGCAGAAGGTTTTTAGGCAAACCAATCTTTTGCCAATATTGACTGTGCAATTTGTACGGCGTTGGTAGCGGCCCCTTTTCGGAGGTTGTCAGCGACGACCCAGAAATTCAAGCCATTTTGTAGGCTTTCGTCTCGGCGAATACGACCCACAAATACCTCATCCTTGTCATGAGCAGTCAACGGCATGGGGTACAAAAGCTGAGAGGGATCGTCTTGCACGATGACACCCGGTGTCGAAGCCAACATCTGACGCACGTCTTCCAAGTCATATGCGCTGCCCAATTCCACGTTAACGCTTTCACTGTGTCCACCCATGGTCGGAATGCGCACCGTTGTGGCTGTGATTTTCAGCTCAGGCTGAGAAAGAATTTTGCGGGTTTCGTTGATCATCTTCATCTCCTCTTTGGTGTATCCATTGGGGGTAAAAACGTCGATATGGGGAAGCACATTGAGATCAATCGGATGCGGATATACAGCTTCAAAATCCTCGCGACCCGCGCGTTCGGCAAAGAGCTGCTCGACGGCTTTTTGACCGGTTCCCGTAACGCTCTGGTAGGTACTAACTACGACGCGCTTCAACCCATAACGCTGCAACAGAGGCTGCAAGACCATGACCATTTGGATGGTGCTGCAGTTGGGATTGGCAATGATTCGTGTATCGGGTTGAATGCGGTCTGCATTGATTTCAGGTACAACCAATGGTATGCCTTCTTCCATGCGCCAAGCACTGCTGTTGTCAATGACATAACAGCCAATGGCCGCAAATTTGGGGGCCCATTCTAGGGATGTGCCACCACCGGCGCTGAACAAGGCGATCTGAGGCTTTAACTCCAATGCTTGCTCGGGAGTAATGACGGTATAAGGCTTGCCCTGAAACAGAACTTCTTTACCGGCGCTGTTGGCGCTGGCTACCGGTATAAATTCTGAAACGGCAATGTTGCGTTCCTCCAATACCTGAATCAACTTGCTACCCACCAAGCCGGTGGCTCCAACAACGGCAATTTTAGTCATGGCTGGGGAGGGCTGAACCAGGTTCGGCTGGAGTCATGGGTTCGCGGTGCTCTTGGGCAGGTGCGGCGCCTTCTGAATCGCTGCTGTCGTCCATGGCTTCGAGGGCTTCAAAATCCATAGCGCTATCATCAATGGAATCTTGAACAGACTTTTCGTCTTCGCTGAAAGCAGCGTCTTCGGGAGTGGAAGAGCAGGCGGCAAGGCCCAAGATCATAAGGGCTGAAAGGGTATAAATGAGTTTTTTCATAACAAGTTTTCTAAGGCGTCAAAGAAGTCGTTCCAGGGGTCGTAGTTTTTCAATCCCACTTGAGTCTCTGCTTGACAGTCTAGCGATATAAACGAATCAGTGGCCAAATTTTGTGCCGTTTGAGAGTCGAAAGTTTCCACTTTTTTTGGAGCGGCCAACCAGGGGCCGGTGTAGGAGGAAGGCAAATCGCTGATGATCCACTCCAAGTCAGATGGGAGCTGGCTGTGCCATTCTTGAGCCTGTTCATAGTTGCATTCAAAGGCTTCTACCGGCAGAACATCGCAGAGAGCCTTGGCCTTGTTTATAGATGTTTCTAAGCTGGCTTCCATGCACAGTTTGGGACCGCTGCACCAACCTATGATTTCTTGAATTTTCCCCAACTCAATGGCGTTTGGCCCGTCAATGGCAAAACCCATAAAGTCAGCCATGGTGCTGGCGGCATATCGAGCGTCAGCGAGGTCTTGTATGTGGTTGAATTTGATTTGCATGGCAAAAAAAAGGCTGCCGGATGAGGCAGCCTTTTTTGTTATACTAACAATTTGACTGGCTCTTCGAGGTAATCCTTTAGTGTTTTCAAGAATTGAGCACCCAAGGTTCCGTCAACCACTCGGTGGTCACAGCTCAAGGTGACCTTCATGATTTTGACGGGTTTGATCTCACCGTTTACTACACCTACTTGGTCTTTCACGGTTCCAACGGCTAAAATGCAGGCGTCGGGAGGATTGACAATGGCGGTAAATTCATCAATCCCAAACATTCCCAAGTTGGAAATGGTGAAGGTGTTTCCCTGCCAATCGGCGGGCTGAAGTTTCTTTTCTTTGGCTTTGGACCCATAGGCTTTCACTTCAGTGCTGATTTGGCTCAAGCTTTTTTGGTTGGCGAAACGCACAACAGGGACCAAAAGTCCCTCATCAACGGCCATGGCAACGCCAATGTGAACATGGTGATTCATGCGAATCTTATCGCCCAGCCAGCTGGAATTGATTTTGGGATGCTTGGTTAGAGCCATGCCACAAGCTTTGACCACCAAATCGTTCATGGAGATTTTTACCTCGCTGATTTGGTTCATGGCCTCGCGGGCTTCTACGGCCTTATCCATGTTGATTTCTACGGTCAAATAGAAATGTGGGGCTGTGAATTTGGATTCGCTCAAACGGGCAGCAATGGTTTTGCGCATTTGAGAGATCGGGGTATCGGTGTAGCTTTCTTGACCCAGAGGTGCAGAAGAAACAGGTGCTGCAACAGCGGGTGCACTGCCGGCAGATTCAATGTCTTTTTTGATGATGCGTCCGCCTTCGCCGCTGCCTTGAATGCCTGACAAGGCAATGCCTTTTTCGGCTGCAATCTTCTTGGCCAAGGGGCTCGCTTTTACTCGATCATCAGACGAAGAAGTCGCTGCGGTTGTCTGAGGGGCTGCGGGAGCCT
>Ga0222713_10004210_pt1 | contig 14518 bp, 6 predicted proteins | sample C33_649DmetaG_FD_165061 | JGI IMG/M metagenome (GOLD analysis project Ga0222713, IMG submission 165061) | Estuarine water microbial communities from San Francisco Bay, California, United States - C33_649D | ecosystem: Environmental > Aquatic > Marine > Unclassified | place: USA: California...
CTGCCACTCCAGAAAGAAAGGATGGTTTGACAAAGGTTTTAAAATGGTTCATTGGTCCTATCTTTTTTTCGGCATTCAGAGAAAATCAAGGTCAGGTTCAAGTATTTCCAATTAAATTTGATTCACCGACATATCGAAATCCTCCGCCTCTTTTGAGAAATGGAAAACTTTCATTAGTATTGATGATTACTGAACTTGTTGAACATTCCTCGAGAAACAAGATGATCATTGAATTGATACAAAATATTGTGAAGGAAGGACGAAAACTTTTAGTTTTGAGTGATAGGCGTTTCCATTGTGAATACTTTCACAGTCGTTTTCCAACGTATTCGGGTTTATATATGGGAGGTATGAAACAAGTTGATTTGAATGCTTCGAGTGAGAAGCAGGTGATATTCGCGACATATAGTCAGGCGCACGAAGGATTAGATATACCCGCGTTAGATACTATTATATTGGCTACTCCTAAATCGGATATAAAACAATCCGTGGGACGAATTCTTCGTGAAACTCCCGGTAAGAAGAACGATCCTCATATTTATGACATTATAGATGAGTGGTCTATTCTCCAATCCATGTATTACAAACGAACAAAAGTATACAGGGAATGTGGTTTTAACATTCCTCGTCTAAAAAACATGGTTCCAGTAGAAGATGATACAAGAGACTTGTTTAGCACTTGTGTGTTTTTGTAAATAAAATATTCTATGTTCATAATATAATAGAGATGTCTGTATTTGTTGGGAATACGACAACAGATACTATTCGTTTCGAAAACATTAATGTTGGTTTTGTGACAGACCAAAAAGTTGGTATTGCGAATGTGAATCCCGCGAATACACTAGATATAGGTTCTAATGTATCAGTTTCAGACACTGCCGCAAACACAATCGCCGTCAAAGGAAATGTGTCTGCTCGTAATTATTACGGTGATTATTATTACGGTGATGGGGGGTTCATATCAAATGTTCAGTTTAGTTCAGGTAATGTGATTCAAAGTGTTCTTTTTAGTAATAGCACTACAAGTATAACGACATATTCGAATGTTGGTATTTCAAATTTGAACCCAGTGCATACATTAGACATTGGTTCAAAAGTGTCAGTGTCTCTAACGGAATCAAATGTTTTGGTGGTTCGTGGTGCTATAAAGGCCGATGATGGTTATTTTATTTCAAATTTGAATCCCAATGCTGTATATACTGGTGAGTTTAGTAATGCGACGACAGCATTTGTGACGGTTTCTAAGGTTGGTATTGCGAATGTTGCTCCCCAACATACATTAGATATTGGTTCAAATATTTCAATTAGCGATGAGGCGTCGAATGCTGTGATCAATGTCTTAGGTAATGTGGTTGCGACCTATTTTTACGGTGATGGTCGTTATTTGAGTAACGTTGTTGTTTTCGCGGCTGCTAACATTGTTGGTAATGTAATGTCAGATACCATAGAGTTTCGTGATCCAGAGGTTGCTTTTGTGACATCCAGGAAGGTTGGTATTGCAAACTTGAATCCACAAAATACTCTCGATGTTGGTTCAAATTTATCGGTTGATGATTTGGCTTCTAATGTAGTGAGTGTTAAAGGTAATGTAGTGGCTAGATATTTTACGGGTGATGGTCGTTATTTGACAAATGTTGTTATGACTTCCAACCTCGCGAGTGTATCTATTCTTGGTGCAGACACGACTGCTACGATTGGTATGTATAATCCCTTATCTTTTGTGACGGGTGGTGTTCGCGCAGGTATTTCTAACCAGTCTCCAATTCACACTTTGGATGTTGGTTCTAATTTATATATTAATGACACATCTAGTGAAGTGTTATTTGTGAATGGCAATATCGTGTCTACTGGCAACATCATGGTGACTGGGAATATAACCGCGACATATTTCGCTGGTGATGGTACTCTCATTCAAAACGTGACGAGTAACACTTCATTCACTACGGCTGTAAACAGAGCAAACTACACCTCGAATGTAGTTCAATTTAGAAATCCACAGCGTTCATTTGTTGCATATGGCCCAGCGAGTATTGCAAATTCCAACCCTAACCCAGTTCACACGTTAGATGTTGGTTCTAACGTGTATATTCAAGATGATTCTCCAAATGTTTTTGTAGTTCGCGGTATTATTGTTGCGCATGGTTTCATCGGTGATGGTAATGGTGTATCAAATGTAATTTCTGCCACTGATTTGGAGGTTACCGTAAACGCTGGTAATGTTACTTCGAACACAGTTCAATTTGCAAACGCCACGACTGCGTTTGTCACGTTTTCAAATGTTGGGGTAGCTAATCTTGATCCTCAACATACCTTAGATGTCGGTTCAAACCTGTACGTTCAAGATGATGCCGGTTATAATAGTATTATGTCCGTGACTGGTAATGTTTCTGCGTATTATTTTAAAGGTGATGGGCGTTATTTGAGTAATGTCCCAACGTGTAGTATTTGTTCTACTCTGAATTACGTGACAAACATAGGGAATACGACTGCTAATACTGTTCGTTTTGTAGAAAATACGGTGAGTCTTATAACTGAGTCCAATGTTGGTATCGCGAACGAATTTCCAATTCACACCATGGATATTGGTTCCAATATTTACTTGAATGATTCGACGGAGACAACCATTTTTACGACTGGTAATATTATTTCAAACTATATTATCGCTGATGGCAGTAGATTGTATAATCTATCTGCGACTTTGGATACTGTGATAAACAATGGTAATGTCACTAGTAACATTGCGAGATTTACGCATCCAACGCAGTGCATAGTTGTTGCGAGTAATATTAAGATGGATGGTGATTTGTATATTACTTCTCCTATGGATTCATCTATTCGTTTGGGTGCGATCGACACCGATGGACCTGTCCATTCTCCCGGTTTGTCCAACACAAATAGAATTGCGATCGGTACCGAAGCCGGACAACTGGCTCAATATCAACAAGCTGTGGCTATCGGTATGCGCGCAGGTAATCAAGGTCAAGGAGAAAGTGCTGTCGCCATAGGTATTCAAGCGGGTGAAAGCCTCCAACGCAGATACGCGATGGCGATCGGTTTCGGTGCCGGTAATGATTCACAAAATGCCCATGCCATCGCTATAGGCTACCGAGCCGGTTTATCGTTCCAAAATGTGTTTTCAACTGCAATTGGTTCAAACGCTGGTTGTTTGAACCAAGAATCAAACGCCATGGCTATCGGTGAAGATGCTGGTTACAGCAATCAATCGGTTAGGGCTACTGCGATTGGTTCATTGGCTGGAAGAAATGATCAAGGATATAGTGCGACTGCCGTTGGATACCGAGCCGGCGACAGAACTCAAGGTAGTTATTCATTGGCAGTGGGTAATTTTGCGGGTTCTAACGTCCAAGCAGCCAACTGTATTGCCTTGGGTTCAGAGGCTGGTTATGATAATCAAGGAGCGAACGCATTCGCTTTGGGTGTCCGAGCGGGTTATTGGTTTCAAGGAAGGGATGCGATCGCATTGGGTACGTACGCGGGTCTGAGCAATCAAGACTTAAATGCGATTGCTATCGGTAATCGCGCTGGTCAATACAATCAGAATGTAAATACCCTGGCCATAGGAACCCAAGCAGGTCGTACCAGCCAGAATGTTTCTGCTTTTGCCGTGGGTCATTACGCTGGGTGGAATTCACAAGGCATTAACGCACACGCTCTTGGTCATTACGCTGGCTACATTCTTCAAGGGACGGAAGCTCTGGCGGTCGGTTTAAATGCGGGATATTCCAGGCAAGGTGCGTATTCGTTCGCATTTGGGACTGAGGCTGGCTATGATTTTCAAGGTGCAAATGCAGTGGCTATAGGTATGCGCGCTGGTTATACATCCCAAGGCACGGCATCGGTGGCGATAGCTCATCAAGCGGGGATGACCTCTCAGTCAATCAATGCTATCGCCATAGGTATTCAATCCGGTATGACGAATCAAGGTGAAACAGCGGTGGCTATAGGTTCTCAAGCCGGTATGACGAGTCAAGGTGCTAATGCTTTCGCGTTAGGTGAACAAGCAGGTATGACTTCACAAGGGATAGATGCGTATGCTATTGGTTTCCAAGCGGGCACGTCTTCACAAGGAATGGCAGCGTATGCGATAGGTAAGAAATCTGGTTTTAGGTCACAAGGAGCGAATGCCATCGCCATCGGGTTCCAGTCCGGGATGAACGTTCAAAGCATTTATTCTATCGCAATTGGTTCCGAAGCGGGTTCTAATGCACAAGGTTCAAATTCAATATGTATAGGTCATCAGTCATCATTTGAGACACAAGGTAGGTATTCCATCGCCATTGGCTTCCAATCTGGATACACAAAACAATTACATCAGTCAGTATCTATAGGATACAGAGCAGGATTGACATCACAAAATTCAAATGCTGTGGCTATTGGCACCGACGCCGGATATTCATTACAAGGTCCTTTTTCAATTTCTTTGGGATACCAAGCAGGGTATTCTAATCAAACGTCGGGCATCGCTATTGGCAGAGAAGCAGGTAGATTAAATCAACGGTCAAACGCTACAGCCATCGGTATTTACGCTGGATATTCGGAACAACAAGAAAATGCGTTCGCAGTTGGTTTCCAAGCGGGTTATACTTCACAAGGAAAGAATGCCGTGGCTATTGGTGTCAAAGCTGGGTATTCACTCCAAGGAAATAATGCCATAGCTATCGGTTTTGAAGCTGGGAATACCATACAAAATAATCAATCCATTGCCATCGGATACCAAGCAGGGTTTTCAAAACAAACGGGAGGTATTGCTATTGGTACAGAATCGGGTAAGTTAAATCAACGGTCAAACGCTACAGCCATCGGTATTTACGCGGGATATTCGGAACAACAAGAGAATGCGTTCGCAGTTGGTTTCCAATCGGGTTATACTTCCCAAGGAAAGAATGCAGTGGCTATCGGTGTTCAAGCTGGGTATTCCATACAAAATAATCAATCCATTGCCATCGGATACCAATCAGGGTATTCAAATCAAACGGGAGGCATTGCTATTGGCACACAAGCGGGTAGATTAAGTCAACGTTCAAACGCTACAGCCATAGGTGCTTACGCTGGGTATTCACTCCAAGGAAATAATGCCGTAGCTATCGGTTTTGAAGCTGGGAATACCATACAAAATAATCAATCCATTGCCATCGGATACCAAGCAGGGTTTTCAAATCAAACGGGAGGCATTGCTATTGGCACAGAAGCGGGTAAATTAAATCAACGGTCAAACGCTACAGCCATAGGTATTTACGCCGGATATTCGGAACAACAAGAGAATGCGTTCGCAGTTGGTTTCCAAGCGGGTTATACTTCCCAAGGAAAGTATGCCGTGGCTATCGGTGTTGAAGCTGGGTATTCACTCCAAGGAAATAATACAGTGGCTATCGGCTTTGAAGCTGGGTATTCTATACAAAATAATCAATCCATTGCCATCGGATACCAATCAGGGTATTCAAATCAAACGGGAGGCATTGCTATTGGCACAGAAGCGGGTAAATTAAATCAACGTTCAAACGCCACCGCCATCGGTATTTACGCCGGATATTCAGAACAACAAGAGAATGCATTCGCAGTTGGTTTCCAAGCGGGTTATACTTCCCAAGGAAAGCATGCCGTGGCTATCGGTGTTGAAGCTGGGTATTCACTCCAAGGAAATAATACAGTGGCTATCGGCTTTGAAGCTGGGTATTCTATACAAAATAATCAATCCATTGCCATCGGATACCAATCAGGGTATTCAAATCAAACGGGAGGCATTGCTATTGGCACAGAAGCGGGTAAATTAAATCAACGTTCAAACGCCACCGCCATCGGTATTTACGCCGGATATTCAGAACAACAAGAGAATGCATTCGCAGTTGGTTTCCAAGCGGGTTATACTTCCCAAGGAAAGCATGCCGTGGCTATCGGTGTTGAAGCTGGGTATTCACTCCAAGGAAATAATACAGTGGCTATCGGCTTTGAAGCTGGGTATTCTATACAAAATAATCAATCCATTGCCATCGGATACCAATCAGGGTATTCAAATCAAACGGGAGGCATTGCTATTGGCACAGAAGCGGGTAAATTAAATCAACGTTCAAACGCCACAGCCATAGGTATTTACGCCGGATATTCCGAACAACAAGAAAATGCGTTCGCAGTTGGTTTCCAAGCAGGTTACACTTCCCAAGGAAAGCATGCCGTGGCTATCGGTGTTGAAGCTGGGTATTCACTCCAAGGAAATAATGCCATAGCTATCGGTGTTGAAGCTGGGTATTCACTCCAAGGAAATAATGCCATAGCTATCGGTGTTGAAGCTGGGTATTCACTCCAAGGAAATAATGCCATAGCTATCGGTTTTGAAGCTGGGAATACCATACAAAATAATCAATCCATTGCCATCGGATACCAATCAGGGTATTCAAATCAAACGGGAGGCATTGCTATTGGCACAGAATCGGGTAAATTAAATCAACGTTCAAACGCTGCGGCCATCGGTATTTACGCTGGATATTCCGAACAACAAGAGAATGCGTTCGCAGTTGGTTTCCAATCGGGATACACTTCACAAGGAAAGAATGCCGTGGCTATTGGTGTCAAATCTGGGTATTCACTCCAAGGAAGTAATGCCGTGGCTATTGGTGTCAAATCTGGGTATTCACTCCAAGGAAATAATGCCGTAGCTATCGGTTTTGAAGCTGGGAATACCATACAAAATAATCAATCCATTGCCATCGGATACCAATCAGGGTTTTCAAATCAAACGGGAGGCATTGCTATTGGCACAGAAGCGGGTAAATTTAATCAAGATTCAAATGCCACCGCCATCGGTATTTACGCTGGTTATTCCCTTCAATCACAGAATGCCTTCGCGGTTGGTTTCCAAGCGGGTTATACTTCACAAGGAAAGAATGCCGTGGCTATTGGTGTCAAAGCTGGGTATTCAAAACAAGGAAATAATGCCATAGCTATTGGTTTTGAAGCTGGGAATACCATACAAAATATTCAGTCTATTGCCATCGGATACCAAGCAGGGTTTTCACTCCAAGGAATTAATGCCTTCGCGGTTGGCTATAAATCGGGATACACGTCACAAGGAGATCATACAGTAGCAATTGGTGTCGAAGCTGGGTCTTCAAGACAAGGCCTTTATTCAGTCGCAATGGGACATAGGGCTGGGTATTCCAATCAAACAAGAAGTGGGGTGGCGATTGGTCAAGAAAGTGGATACATAACTCAAGGTGGAAATGCAGTGGCTATAGGAACATATGCTGGGTATTCATTACAAGGATCAAATTCAATCGCCATTGGTAAGAGCGCTGGATATTTATCAACTGGAGTAAATTCCATATCCATAGGTGAAAATGCCAACGCCGCGCATAATTACAGCATCGTTTTGAACGCCACTGGTAATAATACGAGATCTTCTCAAGCGGGTGGGTTTTTTGTGAATCCAGTGACACGTGATGAAAATCAAAAACAACTTTCAAGAATTATGTCCTACACACCAAATAATGAAATCATCACCAACGATTGTATAACTCTAACAGCTACTGGGAATATCCAAATAAGTGGTAACCTTTTGGTGACTGGTGATTTTGCAACCATTACATCAAATAACTCCATCGTGAATGACAGTATTGTGTTGTTCGGTAATAATAATAACTTTGGTACATTGGATTTAGGTATTGTTTTCTACAGAGGATCACAAGCAAATGTTGGTATTGGCTACAGAGAAGATGAGAAAACATTTATGATTGGTCATACACTCGCATCTCCATATTCGGTTGATATGGTTCCAGATATGGGTAACAATTTCAGTATGAATGTGTATGGTTCCATGACAGTGACAAATACGGCGTGGATAACAAAAGATGAAGATGTTACGTCATTCATTGGTCGTGCTGCGTTAGGATATGCTGGCACTACGGATTTTGCCACATTTGCACACCACGATAGAAACACTAGTAACGATTACGCAATAGGTCAGAACTCAACTGGTGGCACGCTCATAAATGCGAGAGCAACGGAACTCATTGATTTACGTCTTGGAAACTCAACTAAAATGCGAATGCACTCGACCGGTAATGTCACCGTAGGTACAGTTATCGCTCAAAATTATAACTTCTGGGTCGCTGGTTTGCTCGGGGTGGCGAGTAGAATGGATGTCGGTATGGACACAGATGCGGCTTCTAACATTGGTCGCGCAACGATCGGTTTTAACACAGCCGATTCTGATGTCGCCACTTTTTCACACTTCGGTAGAAACACTGGTGTTGATTACGCATTGGCACAAACAGCCGCGGGTGAAACTTGGTTGAACTCTTCATCTGGACAAGCCACCATATTTCGAGTGAATGATGTTGAAGAGATGCGTCTACACAGCAATGGAAATGTGGGTATAGGAACAACAAATCCGGTGCACCCCCTTGCTGTTGTTGGTGATATTCAGACGACCACCAGAATTCGTGCGGGTGAAGATACAGACACGACTTCTTTCATAGGACGTTCGGCAGTCGGTTTTAACACGGTCGATTCTGATGTCGCCACTTTTGCACACTTCGATATGAATAATGCAACTAACTACGCATTAGGACAAACAAACGCGGGTGAAACCTGGTTGAACTCTTCATCTGGACAAGCCGTCATATTTCGAGTGAATGATGTTGAAGAGATGCGTTTGGCTAGCAACGGAAATGTGGGTATAGGAACAACAACTCCTGCGCACCCCCTTGATGTTGTTGGTGATATTCAGACGACCACCAGAATTCGTGCGGGTGAAGATACAAACACGACTTCTTTCATAGGACGTTCGGCAGTCGGTTTTAACACGGTCGATTCTGATGTCGCCACTTTTGCACACTTCGATATGAATAATGCAACTAACTACGCATTAGGACAAACAAACGCGGGTGAAACCTGGTTGAACTCTTCATCTGGACAAGCCATCATATTTCGAGTGAATGATGTTGAAGAGATGCGTTTGGCCAGCAACGGAAATGTGGGTATAGGAACAACAACTCCCGTGCACCCCCTTGCTGTTGTTGGTGATATTCAGACGACCACTATAATTCGTGCGGGTGAAGATACAGACGCGACTTCTTTCATAGGACGTTCGGCAGTCGGTTTTAATACAGCCGACGGCGATGTCGCCACTTTTGCACACTTCGATCGAAACACCGGTGTTGATTATGCATTGGCACAAACAGCCGCGGGTGAAACCTGGTTGAACTCTTCACTTGGACAAGCCACCATATTTAGAGTGAATGATGTTGAAGAGATGCGTCTACACAGCAACGGAAATGTGGGTATAGGAACAACAAATCCGGTCCACCCTCTTGATGTTGTTGGTGATATTCGGACGACCACCGCAATTCATGTGGGTGAAGATACAGACACGACTTCTTTCATAGGACGTTCGGCGATCGGTTTTAACACAGCCGATTCTGATGTCGCCACTTTTTCACACTTCGGTAGAAACACTGGTGTTGATTACGCATTGGCACAAACAGCCGCGGGTGAAACCTGGTTGAACTCTTCACTTGGACAAGCCACCATATTTAGAGTGAATGATGTTGAAGAGATGCGTCTACACAGCAACGGAAATGTGGGTATAGGAACAACAAATCCGGTGCACCCCCTTGCTGTTGTTGGTGATATTCAGACGACCACCAGAATTCGTGCGGGTGAAGATACAGACACGACTTCTTTCATAGGACGTTCGGCAGTCGGTTTTAACACGGTCGATTCTGATGTCGCCACTTTTGCACACTTCGATATGAATAATGCAACTAACTACGCATTAGGACAAACAAACGCGGGTGAAACCTGGTTGAACTCTTCATCTGGACAAGCCGTCATATTTCGAGTGAGTGATGTTGAAGAGATGCGTTTGGCTAGCAACGGAAATGTGGGTATAGGAACAACAGATCCTGCGCTCCCCCTTGATGTTGTTGGTGATATTCGTTCAACCACCAGAATTCGCGCGGGTCAGGATACAGACACGACTTCTTTCATAGGTCGCGCGGCTATCGGTTTTACGGGGCATTCTGATTGGGCTTCATTTGGACATGTAGATAGGAATGATGGAGTGAACTACGCATTGATACAAAATACAAATGGTTTCACATTGTTAAATGCGGCGGCGGCTCAAGGGATTGAATTTCGTCTCGATAATGCCGCCCAGATGAAACTTCATAGCACGAGTAATGTGACGATAGGGACTGACCAAGTGAGAAACTACAAACTACACGTCGAAGGTAATTTTAACGTTCAGGGTGATTATTACCAAAATCAAACGAGAATGCGTTTGGTGCCAGTTGGTTCTATTATTTTATGGTCTGGTGCCACCAACGCGATCCCTGGTGGTTACGTTCTTTGCGATGGTGGAAACGGCACTCCAGATTTACGAGATAGATTTATTGTTGGAGCTGGTGGGAGTTACGGTGTCGGTACCACCGGAGGGGCTAATTCAGTGACGTTGACTGATGCTCAGATGCCAGGGCACACACACCGGTTCGTTGCTACCCCCAATATTAATGGTACTACGAGCACGGCTGGTGCTCACACACATCAATATGCTACCTTTGCTTCAGAAAACAAGAGAGGCCCTGGTCCAACATCGGTCTGGTATCAGAGCCAACAAGTAGACACATCAAGTGCAGGTGATCACTCACACACTTTCAATTCCACCGCCACCATAGATGCAAATACTCAAATAACTGGTGGTAGTGGTGCTCACGAAAACAGACCGCCTTTCTATGCGTTGTGTTATATAATGGCGACCTAATCGAAATCGAACTTCGTTTTAACAATCCTTTTTTAATTAAAGATATTGGTGAAACGATTTACCTTTTTGTCGAGTCTAATACTGCCAACATGACAACACCTATGACAAACATCATGACTATTACATTGCATTCGGTTTCTTCACAGAAACTACCTTTCTTTTTATTAGTCAACATTTCTGGAGGAACGGAAGGCGGTGTTCTTTTCGGCTGAACTACCGTTCCAATTTCTGCCTCCTCTTCATACAAAGGGGCGTAGCTTAACATTTATATTATCAGAGATTTATTTCATTCTTCTTTGACTTTCTTCCTCTTTTGGCTTTTGTCGCCGTTCCAGAAACTCTGACTTCTTTGACCTGTGATTCATCACCGTTGTCTGAACCTTCGACGACAGACACGATGTCTGAGACTTCGTCATCGTCTCGTTCTGGAATGTCTGGTTTGCTGATGACGGTGGAACTCATGGGTGGTGGCGGTGGCATCGTGAATCCACCCATCAACTGGGACAAATCAATACCTGGTCCAGACATTTCATATTCGCCACTCGTTGTCGTTGTGTCTTTTTGTTCTTTTTGTTGACCACGTGGAACCGTACTCTTTACGGCGTTCATCATGCTCTGAGCCAATCCAGGGTTTTGTTTCAAGATGTCGTTGACGTTTGGTATGGCCGCCTTGAACATACTGTTTGTCAAATGGAACATCATGGCTGAACCACCGAGCATCATGATTAATTTCACTTCGGGTGCCATGTGCATCTTCGTCCTGTATTTTGCGTAGAGTTCTTCAAATACACCGTCGTAGTCATCGACGTTTTCCATGATGCTTTCCGACCAACCTTCCAATTGTAGTTCAAATGGATTGTATCTTCGGTTCAAGAATTCCAAACCAGTCGTACACGCAATCAACATTCTTCGTGAGAATTTAATCGATTGTTCGACTTCTATGCCATACATGATGCGTTTGTATTCACTTCGCATTTCCTGAACATCCGAATATGCGTTCAAACGTTTGTTTATAGCGAACCCCTTTTTTTCTAGACGAGTCAATTTGTTCAACAAATCAGCCTTTTCATCATCAATACTAAAGTATCCGTTGGATGGCTTCTCCTGAACATCGTCTTCTCCACCGTATCCACCTGCCGCTCCATCGTCATTATAATCATCTTGCATTCCCATATCATCGTCGTCTTCTCGTTCGACATGCGATGGACGAGCTTGCTGTGGCTGTTGTTTCGTCGGGTTCATGAATGCATTTATATCTTCTGGTGCCTCTTCATATTCTCTTCGTTGAGGTGGTTGTGGCCTAAACTTATTTCCAGTGGGACGAGGAATTTGTTTCAATTTCGGTCGTCGAACTTGAATTTCTTCCAAGAGACGCTGTTCGTCTTCGTCTAGGTTCATGGTTGTAGGCTCACCCCTGTCTATGACAATTTCATCCATTTATACTCTTATGCCTTAAAATAACTTTTCCTTTTTAACTCACTTTTTTTTCTTAGTCACTGATATACAGAATGAAAGGTAACCGCAATAATTTCATGAACTCTACCACGCGACAAATGATCACGTGGATTGTCATTATAATTGCCATCGTTATAATTTTGCAAGTGTTGCGAGGACCCAGGTCTGGATATGCTCTTCATGAAATTTCAATTAAAGAAAAAAACACCGACTCTCTTTTCGGTGGCGCCTATGACCTCAAGTGTGTTCCAGGAGGTGAACAAGGGGATTACTACACGAAAGGTTTGAGCCCGGGTGGTATGTGCGGTATCCAAAAGACTGTCTCTGAACAAGCAGAGTATGAGATGGTTGGTGGAATTGGTGAACCACTTATTTAAAAAATAAAAAAAAAGACTATAATATAATGAGTATAGCAGTTGATCGGTATACAATCACAGTCGATACAATTGGACAAACAAATTCGAATACTTTTACAGTCTATTTAAATGAACCTCTTAAAAATGTGGTTCAGGCGAAACTCTTGGCAGCCCATATTCACACGACGGGCAATGTTGAACATTGTTATGTGTCCATTGATGAGTTAGATACTCTCTTTTGTTCACGAGCGAAATCAAACTTTGTCAGTCAGGGTCCTATGTCCACAGTCAACCGTTCATTTGCGAGTCTTATCAGCGAAAATGCAGCGCACACTGGATCCAATCAATTGATTATTTATAAAAGAAGTAATTATCCAATCGAACACACATACACATCCCCAATTAGACGGGTCGATCGTCTTACTGTAACTTTGCGTGATCAAGATGGTAATACACTTCCACCTCCAACAGGGGCACCACGAGAAAACTTTTTAGTCTTAGATATTGCTTGTCAAAGCCCGGCAATTATTATGCCATAACACCACACTCTCTATCAATCATATCATGTTCTATTTTTGAATTAAAAATATGATTAATAGTTAAATAAGAATGACAAGTGGTACTGGTGTTCATCGTCTTCTCGCTCTCGGAGCACAGGATGTTCACATCGTTGGAGATCCAGAAATTTCATTTTTTAATTCATCCTATAAAAGACATTCCAATTTTTCTCAGGGAGTGGAACCCTTGAAAATCATTAATCCTCCAACTGGGAAAGAAATTGCTATCGGGTCATTTTCTACTATTAAAGTTGAAAAGTATGGTGATTTGTTAGGATATATGTTTCTTGCACCAAGCTTTATAAACCAAAATCGTGCGTACAGTGCACCAGATTGGACAGCTTTAGTTAAAAAAGTGGAATTATACATTGGTGGCCAATTAGTAGACACACAAACATCATTATTCACAGAGGCATGCGCAATCGATTACTTGGCGAATAATATTAGTAAGAGTTTCTACGGATGTCACCAAGGTTTGTCGGGTCAATCCTACTTTTTCCCATTTCGTTTCTTCTTTTGTGAAAATGTTCAATCAGCTTTACCATTGTGTGCGATGGAATATCACGATGTTGAAATTCGCGTGTATTGGGCTGCTCGATCACTTTTTTATCGCTGGGAATGCTATGCTAATTATTATCATATTGAAGAAGACGAAAGAAAGTCCATGAAAGAGCGCACTTTAGATATGCTGATCACACAAGTGCAAGAAGCACCCGCGTCTGGTGAATTAGTGCAGGAATTGAATTTCAATCATCCGGTGAAAGTGATAATAAACAGTGATACTCGTGCAAATGGTGATTTGAATGTAAATAATAATAAAGCAAAAATAAGCATAGACGGATTGGACATATGTGATTATAAATATTGTGTTCCCCACTTGTGTCATATACCCGCCTATTATCACACGAATAATACCCAGATTCCCGATGTTTTTGCATATACATTTGGCATTTCAGTGACACAACTTCAACCTACAGGGTGTTTGAATTTTAGTAGAGTTAAAAATGTTAAAATACACAGTCTAAATAGGCGTATCACATATCCAACGTACGCGATAAGTTATAATATACTTCGCGTTCAGAACGGTATGGCTGCGGTTATGTATGCTAATTAAAAATTTATCTATCGTTTATTGTGTATGAATACACGACAAATAAATTTCTACTTATAAATTACAATGGTGAAGGTCGCTTCCGGGGGAAGACAGAATTTAGCGTTTACGGGTGATTATTCCAATGTTGTCGTGTATGATTCGGAAAATGGTTTGTTTTATGATGCGGGAACATTTACTGGTTTGGTTCCAACCCCAAATCTTGCACAAGTTACATATCAAGGGAATGCGACAGAAGAGACTATTCGTTTTGAAGCGCCTT
>Ga0222713_10004212_pt1 | contig 14514 bp, 27 predicted proteins | sample C33_649DmetaG_FD_165061 | JGI IMG/M metagenome (GOLD analysis project Ga0222713, IMG submission 165061) | Estuarine water microbial communities from San Francisco Bay, California, United States - C33_649D | ecosystem: Environmental > Aquatic > Marine > Unclassified | place: USA: California...
TTAATTGTCAAATAGAAATTACTAATTCCCATTTTAACCATCCGATAATCAGTTCATAATTACCGTTTAACCATTTATCGTGGGTAACTTTAAGGTAGGGGGTCAGATAAATCTGAGACCATATTCCGACTATTTGTATTCTCATTTCTCTCTGGTGTTAAAGGTTTTTTAGGTATTCCTCAGCTTTAGATGAATCTAGGTTTACAGAGTAACCAAATTGTCCTAAGATTGCTCCTAGTTCTCCCTTAGCTCCTTCTGCTCTGTGTAGAAGCTTATTGTTGCCAATTTTTTTACTATTATTAATTACTTTATCCCACTCCATATACCTTTCAAGAATGGTTTTAATCATTGTTTTTTTCATTTCTCTTTGGTATTAAAGGTTTTACTTTGTTTATTGTTGCTCATTGTTACCTCCTTTTTTAAGTTGTTCAATAATTTCTTTGAATTTAAGCATGTAATCATAATTTTCATTTTCACCATGAACGTTTGACATTCTATCATATATCCATTGTAAGTGAGCTGTGTCTTTGTCACTTGGTAGTTCGATGTTCTCCTTGCCAATTTTAATCATACAATCCATACATACGTTATGTGTAGATTTTGATTCGTCACAATTTATACATAACGAATCACTTGGTAGTTCAATGGGGGTTAGATTCTCCATAAATGTTTCTGCATTGATTTCATCTGCAAATTCTTTCTTTAAAAAACTTACAATTTCTTCGTGTGTGTATAATTTCATACTTTGTTTATTGTTGCTCATTTCTCTTTGGTGTTAAAGGTTTACTTCAAAAAAGAGATAGGTCTTGGATTATACTCAGTCAGTTTACCGGCAGGTGACACACTACCAGCATGATAAGTACTATCGTAATGGTTAAGTAAAATCACATCATAACATAAAACCATATCAAAACCATTCCTAGCAATATATGTTGTGTCGGTAATGGTATATTCGTGACTGTCCAAAATTGGCTCAGAATCACTACAACTGTTTAATCCAAATAACAGGGTAGCGACAATTAATAGTGTTACATATAGTGAGGGACCATTCACACCCTCTTTAACCATTTTAGGTTCGGTCTTAATTACTTTGTTCATATCGATTTTCATAATTTTTAGTTTTAAAGGTCATCAATATTTTTAGCGACAAATGATAGTAAACCAATCATCATCACTATAACAACACATAGACCGATTAATAATGTTTCCATAAAAATTTATTATTAGCTAATTATATCCCCATCTTTAGTGTAGATTTCCATAGTGGATGCTTTACCTGAATTATCCAAATGGTCGAATTCTTCGAGTAGTTGTCCCTTGAAGAAATATTTTGAGATAAAATCCCAATCACCCTCAGGTGTTCCGACATCTCCGTTTAAGAAACAAAAATCTTTTGCGGTTGGAACCTCATCACTTTCAAACTCAAACTGAACAATACCACCTTTGTTTTCATCACAGATAAAAAGAATATTATCTACCCCCTCCATATCTTCGGGGATTGCCAAATAACCTTCGTAAGGATATTTTTCCACAATAAAATCATCATCACCGATAAGGCCATAATAATCACCCATATCCTTTGGCTCAAACTCAAGAACTAAGTTTTCTTCGTTTTCATCATAAACTCGGAACCATGTTCTTCCGTTATCTAATGCTTTTGAGATGTGAAACAAATCAGGATTATAGATATCGTCAACAACCCCATCTTCTTCCAATTCAAAACGACATTCAGATAGTGATTCATATTCGTTTTCTTCCATAATTTCTTTGATACGCTCCACCTGTTCGTTTCTTAGAGTGTGACCCATTGCCTCCATCTCCCAACCGTATACGTTTAATTTATACTTTGCCATAGTTTTTAAAATTAGTTTGTTACAAATATAATACAAAAAAATTAAGGGGACAAGTCCCCTTAATCTACAAAATCAATCTCATTTGTTTCTGGATTCCAATCAACAGTCAAAGGTTTTTGAGTGAAGATATATTGTTCATTCAATACCGCCGCGTTGAAGTAGTGTGTTCCGTTATCAAACTTATAACCGTAACCTGTGTGGATGTGTCCAAACACGTGAATTTTAGGTTTAACGATGTTAATTCTGTTTGCCAACAATTCACACCCAAGATGCATGTTCTGTCCTACAACGGTGTCCAAATGACCCCACGCAGGACCGTGAGTTACAAGGATGTCAACACCAACAGGAATGTCATCCCATTTTTGTTGTAGTTCCCATCCCATTCTTGGTAGGTTAAAAGCCCAGTTGTAAAACTCAGGTTGCCAAGGTGAACCATACACTTTTACTGCGGTAGAATAGTCATCACCAATAAGTTCCAAATCATCCTGAAGGTAAGTCGCATTTGGGTATACACTTATGATTTCTTTGGCCTGTTTTGGGTCATCCTCAAACATAAGGTCGTGATTACCTGCAACTACAATTTTGTGGGTGTAATTGTTTAGACCACTAAACCACTTAAAGAATTGTTGGATTTCGTGTTTATAACCCATTGATGTAAAGTCACCAGCATGAATCAATAAATCACCACCAGGTAATAAATCTGTTACTTGTTTGTGTTTTGTGTGAGTGTCTGATATAAATGTAATTTTCATAACAGAGCAAAGATACGAAATATTTTGATTAAAACAAATCTTCTCCTTTATAATCGGGATGATTTTCTTTCATGTAATCAATTCCCTTTACCCACAAAAAACAGATAGGTGTTAACAATAGTGTAAATAATATAAACATTATTAATATCTCCACATATATAATTAGTCCCACCAACCACGAATGTTATGTGAAATAAATTTCCAAACCAATTCTTCTGCTCGTTCTTGTTTCTTTTTTGATTCTTGAAATAACTTTTGGTACATATTCTCAATCTCTTCAGCGTTATCCCAAGATTCGTATTCCATGTGCATTTCATACAACGGTTGATAATCATATTCACTATTAGTTTCCGTTTCTTTGAAATGGATATTCAGAACATTTTTACCGTACAGTTCTTCTAGTTTATCTTGATATTCACAACCGTATTCTTCATCATAAACTTTTTGAAGAAGGGCAACTGCAGTACGAATTCGTTTTGCTCGGATTTCAGCATCCATAGTCATTGCACGGTCGGACTCCATAAAATCTGCAGTTCGTTCAAGTTGATATTGAAATAGTTCGATGGCATAACGGTAATCAAAGTCATAACCATTCCAAATCATCGGAAGGAAGTCACGAGTACGTTTTACTCGGCGAATGAATTGTTTAACATATGAAATCATAATAAATCTATTTTTTTAATTTTAATATCCTTGTTGCCACCAATTAATAAAATCCGATTCTCAATTAATCTTACAAAAGGTGAATGAGTTCTCAACCAACGAGTTAATGTTGTTTTAGTATATTGCTTTGTTTCGTACCACCCTCCTCGGCTTGATTTTACTCTACCTGAGAAAATAATGTCAACTTCATTACCGACAACTTCTGTTCGTGTAATTTTAATGGTATCATTTCCATTAGTTATCTCTTTATTTTCTTTTGGACGAAAACGAATCAACGTAATTGTACCAACAACAGAATCACTTTTGATTTCAATTTTTGAAATCTTATCGTTGTTACTAAGAAGTTTAGTGTATTCCCTCGTTGTCATACGACAAAGATAGTGAAATACTTTTAATCTGCAAAATAACTTTTTAGATTATGTTTTCTAACTTCATTCTTTAAAGCCTCAATATAGTTTGGAGCTTCTGCATAACTCTGACTTAAAATGTAATAATAATCATCTTCACTTTTTGCTGATGACATATAACGAGATTGATAAAATGCGTAGTCATACACACTCTCCCTCCATGTGTTATAGTATGCGTGATTATACTGTGTTCCCTGTGCGGTGGTAATACGAACAGACGGTTCTTTCATACCAAACAAATTATGGTTTTCACGGAAAATTTTAGAACGATAACCCCCACTTTCAATACGTGCCTGAGCCATAACAATCCAAGGGTATTTGACATTCAAATCTTTTAACATCTGAATAAATTTCTCTTGAGTGAAATCATGTTTATTGTTTAAATCAATAACTAAAATCTCTTTTTCATAATCACTAAGATTTCTTAATTTGTTGTATCTACCAATTGAATAGGTTACGACACTAATCAAAACAATAGAACTTAAAATGGTTAGTCCCCATATTGTTTTATTAACTTTTTTGTAATCCAAAAAATCTGTGTCATAAAAAAACAATTTCATGGAAAATAGGCTGGCAATCTTTTTCATAGTTTTTTATTTAAAAGGTTAGAGAAAAAAGTTGAGAAGGTCAATCCTCCTCAACTTTTGGTGTTTCGGTTACTATCGGATTAAACGGACCTGTTGTCGTTTCTCCGGTAATAACATGTGGTTCGTAGAAGTCAGTTGAATAACCGATATCTGACGTGTTCATTGGGTGTCCTTTCCATTTATTATCCATAACATTAAGAAAAATTGTCTGATGTTGATACCCTTAATCCATCAATATATTCCTCGTGTTTTGAACCTGGAAAAATGTTGTGAGTTGGGTGTTCCTTATAATAAGTATTGGCGTCCCATCCATCTTCTTGACCCCATTCTAATGCCATGGTAATAAATTCCTCAACATCCATTTGTTGACCGTATTCATCCACCACTCGACCACTTCTAATAAATTTAAAAAGTTCTTCTTTTGTGGTGTAATGTTTACCCTTATTCCAGTTCCAAATAAATTTCCAACCAGAACTTCGTTTACCTAAATGGATATTAGCATCTAGCAGAAATTCTTCCCATGGGTTTAACATATCCCATTCAGATTCACTGGTCGGGTCTTGAATATTTCGGTATTCGGTATGGATATCAGATGGAGAAATCCAGTCCAAACGGGTAACTCGGTCATGAAGGCGTTGGTGACGCTCAATCATTTCTTTTGATTTCGGAATACGATAAAAATTTGTTCCCATGACATTTATTGTTTAATACTTTACAAAAATATAAACAATATTTTGAAATAACAAATTATTTGAAATACATTTTGTCATTGATGACCAATACATCGACATCTGACTCTTTAAACAACTCCATCGCTTGTTCGGGTGTCTCTACGATTGGTTGACCTTTAATATTCAAAGATGTGTTCATAACTACAGGAACACCTGTGATGTGATAAAACTTCTCAATTAAATCATAAAACTTTTCATTAGTATCTCTACGAATAGTTTGAACTCTTGCGGTATTATCAATATGAACCGCAGATGGAATTAGATGTGGTTTTTTACAAGGAACCGTGTGTAACATATAAGGTGATTCAAAATCCATCTTGAACCATTCTTCTTTGTGTTCATTAAGTACAACTGGTGCAAATGGTCTAAACCATTCTCTGAACTTTACCCTTGAATTTAAAATGTCTTTCATATCAGGATTTCTTGGGTCCGTAATAAATGAACGATTACCCAACGCTCTTGGTCCTATCTCACCCTTACCCTGATACCAACAAATAATTTTACTTTCAGAAATTGCTTCAGCAATTACATCCAAATCTAAGCCCTGTGGAACATATTCACTTTCAGGTTGATATGGGTATTCATAACCCATATACATCAATTCGTGTTCTTCATAAGTCACCCTCGGTTTTCTAAAGATATGGTGTAGAGCATATAAAGCCGAACCTACAGATATTCCATCATCACCACAAGCGGGAAAGAAATGAATTCGTTCAAAACCAGTTTCATTTAAAATCTTATAGTTGGCATTACAGTTTAAAAACAATCCTCCACTAACACATAAATTACCACCGTTAAATCCTTTGGATTGTTCATATAATTCTTGAGTATATTTTACCAAAGACCTTTCCGCCATATATTGAACATCCGCGGCAACATCCATAACTTCTTTTGTAGTTGATTGTTCTTTGGTATATACCCATTGGAATTCTCTGGTATACATATGAGCATCAGGGGAACCACTTTCTATTTCAGGTCTTCTGGAAATTATGTGTGGATACTTCCCACTAATTTGTGCAAACAACCAATCGATGTATGTATTATCCTCAATCTCATCTCTTTGGTATGATGGTTTTGTCCATTCTTCCCAATTTTGTTTTGTTTTTAAACTAACGTCACCATATGCTGCCAAACCCATTAATACTCCAGCCTTAATTAGACCCGGACCTAACCCACAATATTCTGTTGCACAATCGTAAAAGTTTCCATACATGTAACCAGGATTTTTAAATGGGTTGATAACAACATCTTTACCCACAGACCATAAACTACAAGCTGTCTCATCTTTTCCAGTGGCATCTGCAGTGAATACAACACACTCTTCAAATGGAGATGTGTAAAAAGCTGCCGAAGCATGTGATGTTTGATGGTCTACATACGCTCCCCAAAAAACTTTATCACAACCTTCAATAGTGATAATCAAATCAAACCAATATCTATGTGTAAAGTTAGTGGACCCATAAGGTGGTCTTATTCTATCAAACACATCGGGTAATGTATACCCCAATCCTTCCACGTATTCTGGTTTCCAATTATTACGACCTAACGGATTAACATCTAAATGGTTTAATAAACCAACCTCACCACAATTTTTTCCATACCACGATAACGGATATTGTTTACCTTCAGGTGAATATATTTTCATAAAAGGAATATGGGGAGCTTCCCAATATCCTGTCGTAATAAAATCAATCTCTTCTAATGTTATATCGTTATCCCATAAAAAACGGTCTAAATCTTCTTTACGAATAACATCGTGTTTTTTTATACCGGTGTAACGCTCCATAGCAACAGCGGCGACTAGTCTATCATTTTTAATTAATGCTAAAGACGCATCGTGTCCTGAGTGAAACCCTAATATGTTCATGTTTTTTATTTTAAGAATATGAAAATTTAATTAAAAAAAAAGACCAACAAAAAACTTGTTGGTCTTTAGAGATTTCGTCTTTTTGATAGAACCTACGGGGCTCCAACCCTTAACGCTTTCCACTTCAGTTCAAGTACTACTCTCCCCTTTCTTTGAGATTTTACTTAAAATCAAAGACCCATCTCTTGTCGAATCTTTGTTGCGGAAATCTCACCGATTTCTGTTGGTGGAATTCTTTCGATGATATCGTAACCGACACCACGACCAAACTCTACTGAACAAATATCAGGAATTACCATAACTTTAACCTTACCTTCTTTAACCTCATCTGAATAAAAGTTTGTGATGTTATCTAAAACTTCTTCAGCTGTGAATGGATTTTTTTCGTTAGGTTGACCATCTCTGATACAAATCAAAACGTTTTTACCTTCATCCATTGCCTGTTTAAACAATTCTTGATGACCTTTGTGGAGGGGTTGCCATCTACCCACGAACATTGCGTACTGACCAGCTCTTGGTTCCAAAGATGATTGTACGTGAACTATTTTATCCCAATTTTCCATATTATAAATTATATTCTTTCCAGTTTATATTTTCAAATCCTTCATTACGAACCAAATTGATACCCGTTGCTCTGACTCCTTCTTTCGCTGGGTCCATATCGTTGATAAGATAACGAGGTCCTCTTTCGATTCCCATAATTAATCTATCAAAAGGAATTTCATTCATTACCAATTCTTTTATAGTGTGATTGTAAAGGTCTTCAGGACGTGCGGTTGTTAATACAATCATATGTCCTTCTTCTTTCCATTCACGTAATTTATCTAACGTATTTGGTAAAACTTCAGGTTCAGAACTTTTGTATGTTTCAAATTTTCTGTACTTGAACAATGTACCGTCTATATCACAAAATATTGTGGATTTTTTTTCACTCATAAACCTAATTCATTGATAATATATACCAAAGAACCTTCAGGTGAATCTTCAGTGGTGTCAACATCGACAAAGTTTTGTTCTGGTGCTTCATAATCAGAAACATGGAAATGGTCTCTTTCTCTTACGTCTGAAGTGTGAACATAAAGTTCAACCATTTGATTACCCATATCTTCTTTGAATGATTCTCTTACATCTCTGTAAGGTGCAACTAAAGATACCAAAACGGTAAACCCTTTATTGTTCAAGAACTTAGCAAGTCCTTGAGCGAATGTGATGTTTTTAATACGACCTTCTTTTGAATAATCTTTGTTTTTAAAGATTTCCCTTAAGTCGTCACCATCAATGTGCATTATTTCACCTTCGTGATTTTTCTCCAAATATTCTTTGAGGTGATTACAAAGAACCGTCTTACCGTGACCGGGTTGACCTGTAAACCAGTAAATCATATTATTCTTGAACTTCTAAAATTTCAATGACAAAAGTCAAATCTTCGCCAGCTAATGGATGATTCAAATCCAAAATAACATCATTTTCTCTAACTTCCAAAACCAATGCTTGAATTGGTTCACCGTTTTCATTTTGACCTTGAATAATAGTTTCAGGTTGTGGTTTAAAATCAGGTGGGAAGTTTTCGTTTGGTACTGAAACAATACCTTCTGGTTTATGTTCACCATAAGCTTCTTCGCTTTTAATAGTGACAGTTTTCTTTTCACCGACTTCCATACCTAATACTGCATTGTCGAATCCTGGAATCATCTGACCAACACCCGCTTGAAAAGTAATGGGGTTTTCTCTTTGGTATGAGCTGTCAAAAATGGTTCCGTCTTCCAAAGTACCTTCGTAATGGGCTTTTACTTTGTTTCCTTGTTGAATTTTCATTTTTTAATATTTAATTGCGATTATGTCATTTGAGAAATATTCTATGTGGTATCCGTTATCATCCAGGAAACTTCCCATATGGTTAGGATTGCAATAGTTTGTTTCTGCTTTTATTAATGTAATCAAAAATTTATTATAATCAATTGATTTTAGAATATCAAAATCTAAACCTTCTGTATCAACCTTCAAATAATCAATTTCAGTTATCTTCAATTCTTCCATCAAAGAATTGAATGTTCTTGTTGGAACTTGAATCTTATTTAATCTACCAATATACGCATCGTGATTGTGCATAATACTATCTGGTGAGATTGAACCTAAACCTCTATATTGGTCATCCTGCCATTCAGTTATAGTTTCGTCATTTAAGTAATAATAATCTACCGTAGTTTCTCCTGTTGAAATTGCTGCACAAACTTTTGTCAAATTAGGGTGGTCCTTAAACGAATCCAAGAAAGGTTTATAGGGGTCAATCATAACTCCCTTCCATCCTTTTTCTAAAAGGTGGTATAATGTGTCAAAATCACAAGTTCCAATTTCCACGAATGTTTTCATTTTCTTTTTCATTTTTTCTATTTTTTAAATTTTAATTTAACTCGCTCAGAAATTGGAACAGGGTCGCCCATTTCATCTATCCTTACAAATTTTATTTTAGTACTTAATATTACGTTTTGTTTGCCAGAATAAACATTATGAGACCTAGCTTCCATATAAAGAGTAATTGATGTATCACCGATAGAATCCACATCACCATAAATCTTTAATAATTGACCTTCTTTAGCTGGTTTTTTAAACAGACATTCATCTATTTTAATTGTAACCATTCTCGGTGTATCACATACTTGCATTGCGTATGCGGCTGCGGATGCGTCCAACCAAGCCAAGAGTTTCCCCCCAAATAAATTTCCGTGAAAGCCTAAATCTGATTTTTTTATTGGATGTGTATTCAGTAATTCCATTTTGTCCTCCTTATTGGACTCTGTAGTATTCATAATTTGTCGAAACGGGTTTTTCGTTTTTAAAAATATACGCCCCCCACACCATATCGTCAATATAAATAGTTTTTTTAAATGCATATGGTACGGTGGCTCCTGTTGGTAACTTTACACAACTGTCATTAAAGATAACCTCAACTTCTACATATACTATCTTATTGGTACGGGCGAGTTCACGTTCTTTAGCTTCGAGATATCTCCATGTTTGACGATTTAAATCTTGATGTTGGAGAGCACAATTAAGATATGTGAATGTAGATTTTAGTGCGGTTAAATTACAACTAAAATCAGCGGCAGGAGCCAAATGTCCCTTATCCCATACGTTATCGACATAATCGGCATTGTCAGAGGTATGGATGGAGTCGTTTGTATAAAAGTCCAAACCATCTCTTTTAAACTTACCGTCATAACAAAAGACGATATAAGAAACCTTTAAAGGTTGTTCTAATGTTTCACTATATTGAACGGTAAAATAGGTAGTTTCTACATTTTTTATCTGAGCATTTAAAACTAAAGAAAATGTTAAAGATAGTAGTAATATTAAAAATTTTTTCATTCTAAACCATAAATTTGTTTAAATAAATAGAGTGTTTCTTCCATTACTCTATCTACTGGCCAACGTTGTAAAGTATCACTGTGATGTGCGGTGTCAAACCCCACCCAAAAACCTTTAGAAAAATCTAAATAATCACCTTCTTCAATATCACGACCAAAAGTAAGACCTCCGTGAACATCAACAGGAATATCCATATATTCCATTCCGTTAAACTCATGACCATCGGGAACACGAACATAACCATTACCCCACCCATGATTAATTTGTTTGTCGTCATACCTTTTTAACCATGTATTCTTAACGAGTTTAATTGGTGAATCCAAACCAAGTTCGTGATAAGCGTCAACAATGTCATCGGCACTCACACCCATATATTTTGCAAACAAAAGTGCTTTGTCTCCTTCTGACTGCAATTTTTCTTTGAATATGTCTTTGGATGTTTTCATTATTTTCCCTATATTTGTCACAAAGATACAAAATAAACATGAAACGGACAATTTTTCTACTGAGTTTGCTCTTAATTTCCTTAAAGGGATTTTCACAAAGTTCGGTGGTAGGATTTATTCCTGCAACCAAAGAGATTGTATTGTGTACGGACAATATCAATCTTACCACCGAGTATTCACCACTTGGGTTGTATACCATTTATGACTGGCAAAGTGCGTTGAGTCAATCCGACCAAAGATATTACTTTCCTCGTGCTTTGGGGGTGAACTTTGCCATTGCAAAGAATGGATTAAACGTAGGTGGTGGTGTGTCCGTCAAATGGTTACCCAATGATGAGTATGAGATTTATCCTGACTTTCTTATTCGTCTTCACCCCATTAAACTCCTAACTCAGAACGCTCGTTCATTGGATATTTCATTAATGTTAAACATCTCTAAAACTCCTCAATTTGGTATCGGATTATCTCTTCCGTACAGATTAAATGCCTTGTGATATTTATAATATTATGAGTGCAGAATTTGATGATTATTTTAATGAAGTAGAAAACCTTTTATCCGATTGTGTTGGAGGTCGAGAATTTTACGCCTTAAAACTGGCTCATCAAAATTATTTTAGAATAAAGACCGGATTTTATGAAGATGAAAATCCTGGTGAGATATCAAAAGAACTATGTATGAGTGTTAACGAAAGTGTTGAAAACGGTATGGTAACCTGTAATAATTGTGGTTGGGAGTGGAAAGTATCTGAAGGAGGTTCTGATACCTATGATTGTCACAAATGTGGGCATAAGAACAACAACCTAAACGAGTCCGTTATTAACGAAGCCAGTAAATTTGATTTTCCGGTTAGAACCATTGTAAGACAACTAACAGATATCCTTAAAACCCAAGTAGAGGGTACACATTACCTTCCTGAGGATTTGGGTGTTGATATGTTAGAATATTCTTTTGATAAATTACCATTATTTAGTGTTGAGTTTGATATAGAAAGAGATTCTACCATTGAAGATGAATATATCTTAGACGGTCGTACCGTAGACGAGGGTGATATTATTGAAATTAAATTAATATATAATCCGTCATTTTTCCCTCAGAGTTTATATGGTATAATTGGTGATTTAAATGATATGGTGGCTCACGAATTGGAGCATGTTCTTCAAGATGCTGGATATAGAAAACCCGAAGAAGTTAGAATGGACGATTCAGAATCACCAACAGATAAAACATATTATCAACAAGCCCACGAAATTCCTGCCGAATTAAAAGGTTTTAGAAGATTAGTTAAATTAAGAAATCAACCTGTTGAGCAGGTAATTAAAGATTGGTTTAATAGAAATAAAAAGATACATCAACTTCCTGATGAGGATATAAACGAGTTGGTAGATTTTCTATCTGCAAAATATAAAAAATATTACAATCAATAATGGCAAAGGATATGTTATATCAAAAAGAAGCTGAAAAAGCTTTAAAGATGATGGAATATGTTTTTAAGGCCGAGTTTAAATCGGACTTAAAGGCTTCTTTTGGTAAACCAATAATTAATGTTTTTAGTGATAAAAATGTTACCATCTATTTTGAAACTATTTTTGAGGGAGAATATGAGATTACGGATTTGAGTGATTTTAATAAAATTGCTTATGAAATTGAGGATAAGCAATTTAAAATTTTGTCTTCTTTTTATATTGACGATAACTTTAAGATAAAAAATCATGCTAGTATCGAAGAATTTCACGAGAGTGACAATATGATTGGTTTTCTACATGAGATATCATATAATAGTAGAGAACCTTACATAAAAATCACATTCTCACACGAGTTTAACGTATACCCAAAATCTGAAGAAAAAAGTTAAAAATTTTACAATAAAATAATATACTTTTTCACATCTATTTTCTATTTATAGATACGGAACAAATCCCGAAAATTTATGAAACAAGGAAAAGATAACAAACCTGTTATCTCTACTTTGGTAAAGTCACTACTTCATGGTGAAAATGAACCAATTTTTGACGCAACAGCGTTTTATGATTGGGACTATCACTTCGAAGTAGATGAGGATATCTATGTAGAAGATGCAGATTTAGAGGTTAGTGGTGTTTAATTATTAAACAGATTTTTTATTTTTAAAATATGAAGAATCTGTTGGTGGGATTATTGTTTCTTGTTTTGGGTCAGGTTGGTGCATGGTTCCAACAATTCGCACAAATGAAATGGCCGTGGTTTAGAGAAAATACTTGGTTTACGGCTATAGTTTTAGGTGTTCCTTTATCTTATTTTTTTATATGGGGAGCTCGTTATGTTTATGATGAATTAGAATCCGCATGGAGTGCTAGATTATTTCAATTCTCTATTGGTGTGGTTGTTATGATGATTTTGACACAATTTTTATTAAAAGAGACATTAACTGTAAAAAATTTAGTATCTTTGTCATTGGCAATATTAATAGTATTGGTACAGGCGTTATGGAAATGACAAAAGAAGAATTAAACAAATTACATTTAATTGAGTTAAAAAATTTAGCCAAATCTTTGAAGATACAATACGGTGGTTCAAAGACACAATTAATTAAAAGAATTTTGGATGCCAGTACTCCTGAGGTTTTTAAACCTGTGGTACATTCACATCCTTCACAAATGAGTCCTCCTGATAAGAAGATTGTTGGAGTTATTACTTCAGATACGGTAAAGATGAATCAGATTGGAAAATTAAAAGAAAATAATAAAGTTAGGTTACTGTATTATTCTTTGGGTGTTTTGTATTACGAAGTAGATAAGAATTTTAATTTTCTATAACGTTCAAATCATCATTTGACGTTTTCTTATCTGAAACTTTGTGTGCTAATCTTTTTAAAACGGTTTTGATTGCACTTCCAAAAACTGTTAAACCTACAGATGATGCCAATCCTCTTAACGCAATATCTACAGAATAGTCAGGACCCGCAACTGAAACTAAATTATTAAAGAAAGGAATTACTGAAAGTAATGTACTATATGCCAAGATATCAATTAAATTAAATTTGATATCACCTAAGGTTGATAATACTCTACCAAATCTACCAGTTATATTTTTAAGGTAATCTGTAGCACCTTCTAATTCATTTTCTAATCCCTCTTCTTCTAATTGTGATTTAGCTTCTTTAGAAGAGTTCATTGCGGTAAAAAATGTTACAGCAATTGCCGCTACGGTTACGTTCATTAATTGAGCCGGTGTTAATTCAGGATATTCACCTCTCAGGTATGACATTATTGGACCAGCTAATGCTCCGACACCCGCACCATAAGTTAATAAAAATTTAAAATTCATACCCATCTGTTTAGATGCAGTTTCAACAACCTCTTTTCCAAATTCTTTTGATTGTTTAATTGAATCAACTAGTTTATCACTAATCCCCTCAACTAATAACATTTGATATTGTGATTCTGTTAGAATAACCTTCATAGGTGGATATTTATTTGTATAAATATATTAACAAAGGTATTTATCACATATATTATGCTAAACCCTGATTTAAAAGTTGGTGATAGAGTTGTTCTGGTTTATATGTCAGAAGAGTCCGGTATGCATCCTGGTACGAAAGGTACGGTGACTGATATTACCAGAGACCCATTTGAGGGTCCTGATGATAAGATAATATCAGTTGATTGGGATAACGGTAGAACATTGGGTTTGGTTACCATCACCGATATGTGGATGAAAGAAAAAGAAGAAAAACCTATTACTGAAAATATAGAGGATATTCGTAAAATCGGTAACTTGGTTAAGATTATGAATCTTAATGTTGTTTATGATTTTTTTGAAAAGTTAAGAATGAGTGGATTAGTTAATATGTTGAGTAGCGTTG
>Ga0222713_10004213_pt1 | contig 14513 bp, 13 predicted proteins | sample C33_649DmetaG_FD_165061 | JGI IMG/M metagenome (GOLD analysis project Ga0222713, IMG submission 165061) | Estuarine water microbial communities from San Francisco Bay, California, United States - C33_649D | ecosystem: Environmental > Aquatic > Marine > Unclassified | place: USA: California...
ATTTAATCCAACTATTTGAGGAGGTTGTTGGTACATTTTCGAATAATGTTAATAGGATTACCCCAAAAATTTTAGAAAAATTAAAAGTTGCTCAGACTTGGAACGACAATAAGATGAGTGAAGAGGACTTGGAAAGAATTCTAAAATCTCCAAAAGATATTTTTTCTTATAATCTTGACCAACTTTTTGTATTGACAACGATATTAAAAAAAAATCTGTCAGAAAAATCAAAACAAAAAACTGCCAAAAAAGAATCGGATGTCATCTATGATGATGGGAGATATTTGGTAGTCCGTCCAAACTCCCATAAGGCATCTTGTTATTATGGGGCAAACACCAAATGGTGTACCACAGCCGAAAATGACCGATACTTCCAAGATTATAAATCTCGTGGTTCGTTATATTATTTTATAGATAGAAGAAATGCTAAAGAAAAAATGGCCGTTTTCATCCCAATAAGTGGTACAATTGAAATTTACAATACTGAGGACAAAAGAAGTACCTTGGAATATTTGACAAATCTTTATCCTTTTGCAACAGATATTATCAATGAGGCACGAAAGGGTACCGGGTTGATGGAGTTGATAAAAAAAATTAAAAATGGTGAGGTATCGTTGGGTCAACTTTACTCATTCGATGAAATGATTCGTTCAGCTTCACGAGATTCTGATGGTAACATCGTTTTGCACATTTCTTTTGATGATAAAGGTTTTTGGGATTTGTTTACTGAAATGGATGATTGGGAACGTGTGGCATATTCATCAGTTGGAAGTCATTATCCTATGGAACATTATGACTCTTATGTGGGTGAAGAAGATTGGAACGAGGGTTATCTGCTCGACTATTTTAATGAAACTCAGAGGGTAAGGTTACAAGAATACTTGTCCGTTTTATTCTCAGGAAAATTACCAAATAAATGCCTTGAAACACCACTTCAGGGGGGTTGCCGACAAAAGGTTGCATCAGAATTGCAAACTTTTTTTCCTGACGAAGTTGAAGAAATTCAAAATTATTATGTTTCTGACAAAAATTCGGATGTGGAAGAAGGTCTCAGTGACTACCTTAAAAAAGAATATTCCAACATTTTTGAAGAAAATGGTTTGAATTTGATTATGGACAAACCTTTTTGGAAATACGATATCAAACTTGATGATTTAGAAAACTATTTGGAAAAAAATAGTGGAGGACTGCATCAAAACTTATTTGATTTGTTGAGTGACTTTGTAAACAACAAAACGGGTGGAATTGAAGATTTCTCGCAGTTACAATATCAAGTTTCCGGTTCTGGTGATTATGACTATACAGAATCTGCCATTGAAAAATTATTGGACAAAATGGAGGAAGTCATTGACGATGGTTCTTTCGAGATAGAAAAAATTGCCGAAGCTCAGAATTTTATAAAGAAAATTGGTGGTTTTAATCAACGATTAGTTCTTCCTTCAGATGAAAACTATATCTTCATGGTAGATAGTATCGATACTATTACGGGTAAAATTTTATTCACAGTATCACAAAAAGATTCATTCGGCAAAAAAGGATTCAAATTACCATTAGAAGACTTTAAGAGTTTCCTTTATAATAAAAAACTTTTTGATATCTAAAAAACTTTTCATATCTTTGTTGAATACTATTGTAAATTTCTTCATAGATGAATGAATTAGAATTCCTTAAGAACGTCCTTTCTGTCAGGACCGCAACATATCATGAAGAACTGATGGTTCAATACATTTGTGATTGGTTGAAGGAACAGAACATCCCGTATGTTGTTGACGAAATGATGAATGTATATGCCACAAAAACCTCCCAAGGTTATGAAGACAAACTATATCCTTGTATGGTGGCTCACACCGATACTGTCCATCGATTTTCAGATGAAATTATAGTCAAGGAAGAATTCCTTCCCAACGAAGAAAATCAAACCAAACTATCACTCAAAGGATACAATGCTGAAGGCAAACCTGTAGGTATCGGTGGTGACGACAAATGTGGTGTTTATGGCGCACTTGTTTCTTTGAGAGATTTGCCTCACGTAAAAGCAGCATTCTTTGTTTCCGAGGAAACTGGTTGTTGGGGTTCAAAAGAGGCAAGTCCCGAGTTCTTCTCGGATGTTGCTTATGCAATTCAATTGGATGCTCCAAGTAATTTTATGGTAACTGAAGTTTGTTCTGGTGTTCGTCTTTGGGAAAGGGATAGTGAATTTTTCCAAATATGTGATGAGGTTTTTGAGGAATTAATGCCGACTCGACAATACATGATTCACCCATATACGGACGTATCACAACTGAAAAAGAAATTTGATTTTTCTTGTATAAATTTTTCTTGTGGTTATTATTCTTATCATACACCTCATGAATATGTTGTGATTGAAGATTTACATAATTCAATTCGGGCAGCTCACGAGATGATAAATCGTCTTGGATACAAGAAACATTTTTATGAACATAAAGGAAACAATTGGAATCTACCCTGGGACACTCAGTGATGAATTTTGTGATAGGTTAATTGAAATCTTTCACGAAAAAAAAGATTTACAATACAAAGGTGAAATGGCTAGTGGTGTTGACCCCACTGTCAAAGACACAACAGATTTGAATTTGATGGCGGACCCTGACCTTGCAGATATTGTTGAGGAAATTTGTGACGCCGCAAATGAAAAAATTGATTTATACGTTAAGAGGTACAGAACAGATGAGTCTTTTAATACCCAAGAATATCTTTTCAATCAAGGGACTCATTATCCTGTATGGCAATTACAGAGATACGAAAAGGGACAAGGTCATTATATGGCTTGGCATACAGAAGGAGAATACCACGAATTTTGTAGTAGAATTTTTGCGGTAATGTTCTATTTGAATGATGTTACTGAAGGAGGCGAAACTGAATTCATACATCAAGGTTTGAAATTACAACCCACTAAAGGAACTTTCGTTGTATGGCCAGCTCCATGGCCATACGTACATCGTGGAAACGTTCCAGTCTCAAATGACAAGTATATTCTTACTACTTGGTTAGTCAGAAATGATGAATAAAAAAAAGGGGTCTTTCGACCCCTTTCTTATTTTACCGTCACTATATCTTCCAATACTGTGATTTTGTAGTTTTTATCTTCTAAAACATCCCCATTTAGAACGAGTTCTGAGATAAGGTCTTCGACTTCATCTTGGATTGCTCGTTTGATTGGACGAGCTCCATAAACATCATCGAAACCAACTTTAGAAATGTGATTGACCAATTTATCATCAAATGTGAATCGTAGTTTCAATTCACCCAATCGTTTAATCAAATTATTAAGTTCGATTGAAACAATCTTGTTCACAGAGTCTTGGTCCAAAGAGTTAAAAATGATGGTATCATCAATACGGTTCAGAAACTCAGGTGAAAAATAATTCTTCATTTCTTTCTTAAGAATTTCTTTTTTCTGTTCTTCGTTAGAATAACTCGAACCACCAAAACCAATACCTGTCCCGAAATCTTGAAGTTTCTTAACTCCAATGTTTGAAGTCATAATAATCAAGGTGTTTTTGAAGTTGATTTTACGTCCCAAAGAATCTGTAAGGTGACCCTCGTCCAACATCTGTAAAAGAGTATGGAAAATATCTTTATTAGCCTTCTCAACCTCATCGAACAAAATTACAGAATATGGTTTGTTTTTTACCTGTTCAGTGAGTTGACCACCCTCATTGTATCCAACGTATCCTGGAGGTGCTCCAATCAATCGAGATACTGTGTGTTTTTCTTGGTATTCACTCATGTCTACACGGATAAGTGCATCTGAGCTGCCAAAGACTTGTTTAGCAAGTTGTTTAGCCAAATGAGTTTTACCAACACCGGTCGAGCCCAAGAAGATGAATGAACCAATTGGTTTGTTGGGGTCTTTGATTCCGATACGATTACGACGCATTGCTCGGGCAATTTTCTTAACCGCTTCGTTCTGTCCCACGACATTCTTTTGAAGTTCTTGTTCCAAATTCTTGAGTGACTCTTTATCATCTGTCGACAACTTTGTAACAGGAATTTTTGTCATTGAGGAAACAACATTCAAAACCAATTCAGGTTCGATAATCTTTTTGTTTTTGATTTGGTCCTCTTCAAACTTACGTTTTTCTTTTTCCAAACGTTCCAACAGTTTTTTTTCTTTGTCACGAATTTCTGCTGCTTGTTCGTAATCCTGTTTCTTTACAACATCTAATTTGTGTTGTTTGAGTTCCACAGCTTTTTGCTTCAACACCTCAATTGCTTCAGGCACCTTAACTTCGACTTGACTACGAGCACCTACCTCGTCAAGGATATCAAATGCTTTGTCAGGAAACTCTCGGTCAGTGATGTAACGGTCTGCCAAGTTTACACACATTTCTAAGATTTCATCAGAATAAGAAACTTTGTGAAAATCTTCGTAACGGTCTTTTGAATTCTTGAGAATCAAAAGGGTTTCTTGTTTTGATGGTGAGTCTACCACAACCTTTTGGAAACGACGCTCCAAGGCTCCATCTTTTTCAAAATTAGTTCGGTATTCATCCAAAGTGGTTGCACCGATACATTGAATTTCCCCACGAGCCAAGGCGGGTTTGAAAATGTTGGATGCGTCCATTGAGCCTGATGCGTTACCGGCACCAACCAAAGTATGAATTTCATCGATGAAAATAATAATATCAGGATTTTCGGTAAGTTCCTCGATGATTACCCGCATACGTTCTTCAAACTGTCCACGGTATTTTGTACCAGCCACAATTGAGGTGAGGTCCAACAGGACTATTTTTTTATCTCGAAGATTTTTGGGACATTCACCCAAGAAAATTTTCATGGCGAGTCCTTCTACGATGGCGGTCTTACCACTACCAGGTTCACCAATAAGGATTGGATTATTTTTTTTACGACGTGAAAGAATTTGGGCAATTCGATTAATTTCCATTTCACGACCAATTACAGGGTCCAATTTACCCTCAGAAGCCAATTTGATTAGGTCTCGGCTAAAGTTATCCAAGACGGGAGTTCTACCACCTTTATTTTTTGATTTGATGTTTCCCTCGTTGTCATCCATAGATTCAATCATGATATTAAGTTTTTAGTTACCACAAATATACAATTATTTTTCCAAACTACAACAAAGACAATTTGTCAGGTGTTAATTTTATGATATTGACAAATTGTCAGGTATTGTTTTATATTTTGGACTGGCACATTATTTACTATTATTGAGTCAAATATAAAAAATAAAAATTAAAATAAGAAATATTATGTTTGGAAGACGAGATTCATTTGACGATTTGTTCAACGAACTAAATAAATTTTTCGGAGATAATTCTAGCCCTTTTGGTGGAAGGTTTGGTATTCATGGAAAAAATAACGTAGAAAAAGGTAAAGATGAGAACGGTGATTGGAATAAAGAAACCTTCACATCAGATGACGGAAAAATTGTAATTACCAGTTTTGTTCGTACCTCGGGATTTGATGACGACATGATGAATAGTCTATTCAAAGAACCAAAACGTAAACCAAGTTCTGTTGAATCACTAAATCGTGAACTACAAACAGCAATTAAAAATGAGGATTACGAATTGGCAATTGCAATTCGAGACAAAATCAAAAAAATCGAGGGTAATCAAGAATCAATTACCCAACTCGAGAATGAGTTAAAAGAGTGTATCGAAACCCACAATTTCGAACGAGCAATAGAAATTAGAGAAGAGTTGAAGAAACTCAAAGTGTGACCCGAAAGACCCCCAAAATTAATTGGGGGTTTTTTATATTTATTAAGTATGGAATCACCTTGGAAAAAATTTTTGGATACGGTCATGTTAAACGACCTTAAAAACGTTGTTGACCTTTACAGAAATATGAGGGTGAGTTTACAAAAAGAAGGAATCAGACAATCTCAATTGGAAAAGGGTGTCAACATTCCTCACAATATTTACATGGAGCGAGAATTTACAATCTACGCATTAAAACAAATGAAAGCCAAACTTAGAAAGTATGGTTTGATTGAAGGTGGTGGATTTGAATTTGATGATTACATTTCGGAAATATTTTCTAAAATTGATGAAGAAACACCTTTAGAAAATGGCCGTTAAATCACAAATTATAGAAGGTACAAGAATCATCAACACAATTGATTCTTCGAACTTGGTAAAAACCGAGTACGATACCGACACAAAAAAAATGGTTGTTGAGTTCAAAAACGGAACTCGATATGAGTATGATGAGGTCCCCCACAACGTCTATGCTGAGTTTAGATTATCCGAATCACAGGGAAAATACTTCAATACCAAAATTTCAAAGACTTATAAGTTTAACAAATTAACTTAAATTTTTATTTGAGTATTTATAGTTTATGGACAAATACTCGGATATTTTAACCTCTTTTGGTACAAAAGATACTTTGAACCCCCAAATTTGGGATGGGTTTGATACCGATAGTCCGGTTCTAAAACCATCGATAAGAAAAGCCTTACTCGCCATTGCCGGTGAATTTATGGATTTTTTGGGTGAAAACCTATTCATCGATGATGTTAGATTTACAGGTTCCTTGGCAAATTACAACTGGTCAAAATATTCCGATATTGACCTTCATCTATATGTAGATTTCACCCAATTCGATAGCGAAGATAGGGAGGTCTACAAAGAACTGTTTGGATTGAAAAAAACTCTTTTCAATACAACACACAATATAACCGTCAAAGGGTATGAGGTTGAGTTATATGCTGAGGATACAAATGAATCACATTTCTCTACGGGGGTCTATTCAGTATTATATGATGAATGGGTTCACAAGCCCGAAAAAGAAAACAAATCAATTGATAAAGACTTTTTGATGAAAAAAACACAATCTGTAATGGATTGTATTGATGATTTGATGGACGAATCCAAGGACATGGATTACGAAAAGGCTGTCAAGAAAATTGACACCTTCAAAGAAAAGTTGAAAAAGTATAGAACCGCTGGATTGGAAAAAGATGGTGAGTTCTCCTATGAGAATTTGGTGTTCAAATTCTTAAGACGAAATGGTTATATTGATAAACTATTCGAATTCAAAAATAAACTAACGGATAAGAACCTCTCGGTTGAAAATATGGAAACCGAATAAATTGAGATTTATGATTTTCCGTATATTTATAAAGTAAAAAAATTTAGATGAGTTTCGTAACATATTTAGTGGCACCCTGTGCTGGCGGCTCCGCAGTTGAGGTTGATTTTGATGGACGTTCTCTTCCTGTAGTTGGGGGAAATTATTATTTAACCTTTGTTGGTGCAACCGAGGAAGGTTGTTACGAAGTTGTTGATACGGCAGAACCAGGTACTGGCTCGGATACGGTTTCAACACAATCCTCAAACTATGGGGATTGTTTGACTTGTTTGGAAAATAACCCGACACCGACACCGACTCCAACGCAGACTCCCACACCTACTCAAACTCCAACAAATACGGTGACTCCATCGGTTACTGCGAGTCAGACGGCAACCCAAACTCCTACACCATCGGTGACAGCGAGTCCTACACCGACACCATCGGTCACTAGTACATCTACTCCGACACCCACACCATCTATCACAGCATCACAGACGGCAACAAATACACCGACTCCGACTAATTCTCCGACTCCAAGTATTACGGCAACAAACACTCCTACACCGTCTATTACAGCGTCACAGACAGCAACAAATACACCGACACCAACGGTGACTCCGTCTGTAACAGCTACGAACACTCCTACACCAACTCTTACTCCAACTAATACACTTACTCCAACCAACACTCCTTCACAGACACCGTCAAACACACCGGCAGCATCCGCTCAATTTAATGGTCAAATTGATTATGAAGATTGTGTGAATTGTAGTGGTACGATAACAACTCCACAACTTCCCAAACCAGCTTGGTCTGATAACCAAGGTGCGGTAGTTTACCAATCAGATGCTGTAGCTCTTGGAGGTCCTAATGGATTAAATTCTTAAAAATTAAATAAATAAAAAATGGCTGACTTAAAACCTATTGGTAGTGAAAAATTACAAGGACAAGACAAATTAAATAGAATCCTTGAAATTGCTCGTTACAAAGAAAACATTCCACAAACCGTAAACGAAACTGCAAAAGTTGAGTTTGGTAAAACATTGTCTGATGGAAACCAATATGAAATCGTTAAAGAAAAAGGTGGTTACGTTTTGATGAAACGTATCAACGAATCTTTAGATTATATTGAACCAATGAAGAATAGAAGACATTACAAGTCATACTCTCAAGCTCTAAAAAGACTGAACTTGATGGCTGGTGAAATCAACAGATTAACTGAAAATGTTGAAGAAGTTTCTATGTTCAGAGTTGATGAAGAAAAAAAGTTTACACTAAAATTACCAAAACCAGTAACGCCAGAACCAGCTCCGGCACCTGAGGTATCTATGGATACTGAAATGGATATGACAGCAGCTCCTGACATGGGAGACGAAGAAATGTCTATGGATACTGAAGTTTCAATGGACTCACCTGCAGACACTGAACCTATTGATATGGGTACTGAAGTTGATGGTGGTATGGAAGAAGAAGTTGACTTCAAAGTCGTTCAGAAAATTACCGGTAAACTTGGACAAAAAATTAGAATGATGAACGATTCTGTTGGAATGTCATCTGAAGATGTTAAGTATGTAATCAATTCCATTTTGTCAGCGTTGGATTTGAGCAAACTATCTGAGGAAGATAAAGAAGACATTTTAGCGAAATTCGAAGATACCGAAACAGATTATGATATGGATATGGACATGAGTATGGACAATTCATCTGAATCTGATTTTGATTTTGATATGGATTCCGAAGAGACTGTTGATTCTGAAATGAGTGAAGACCGAGACAGTTTTGATGGAAGAGACTCTGAAGTAGTTGGTGTTTATTCAAATATCAACAAACAAAGAAAAGAAATGGGTGAAACTATGTATGGTTCATTTGGTGATACTAGAAGAAAAGATTCTAAAGGTGATGTATACTATGACGAAAAAGACAGATTGGTTAGAAGTGGAGATATCTATGGTATAGCTGGTGATGATTTTGATGCTGAAGAATTTGATACTTTTCAGCAATTATATGACAAATATGGTGACAAACAATCTTGGTTTAATAAAACAGATGGTGAAAGAATGTTTAACAAATATAGAGAAAGGACAGGTAAACCATTTAAGGTAAAAACAAGAAAGATGGACGGTGAAATAGGTGAAACCGAGTCGAAGGTTTCATCAATCATGGATTCAATCTTTGCTGAGTCAAAAGTTGATAAAGTATTATCAAGTTATTTTGTTTTATCTGAGTCTGAAATTAAAAAATCTGAAAAACAAAAATCAGAAGTTGATTCAAAAATGTCAAAGGTAAAAAAGTTGTCTGAAACAATTGAACAAGAATTGGCTGCTGAGTTTATTATCAAAGAAAACTCTGAATTAAAACTTCTGGGTAAAACTAATAAAAACAACTTAGTTTTCGAAAGTAACGGTGAACAATTCAGAATTTCACCAAAAGGAGAATTACTATGATTCTAATCTATGTGAACGGACTTGGTCCTAACTATAGAGGGGATAATATGTATGAATTCATTTTTGGAAAAGAATTAGATGTATGGGGTGAAGGTTGGGATTCAAAACCATCAAGTGGATATCCTGAACCACCTGAACTCCAATACATTTCCAAAGTTGGAACTTTGAAGAATACAAGTTTGGAATTAGAACTTGTTCAAAAATCTGACTTCATGGGAATGACAGACGCGATGGAAGATATAATCGCGTTAGCCTGGGAAACCGATGAAAGTTGTGAAAATCAAACTCGTCTTGTTTTCCGTTTCGGAGATTCCGAACAAAAAGTTAAAGATAAATTGTACGAAAGGGACCTAATTTTAGAATTTGATAAAGAGGTTGTTTATGAAAACTAAAAAAGAAACAAAAGAAGTAGTTCAAGTGTCTCAAACAGACACTGTTACCATCAATAAATTAAAAGGTGAGAAGAAACCTTTCGAAGTTTATGAAGATGAGGATGAAACTATAGTAAAAGACCCTTTTGAATTAGGTTCAACACAAGACAAAAGACAAGTTGGTGCTAGTAGTTACGGTGACAATCCAACTGTGGACAAAGAATTAGACGCTGACGATGAAGATGGTATGGGTATGATGGAAGGTGAAATGGACGAAAAATTCGAGTCCAAATCACAACAAAAATATTTCTTTGCAAAATGTGGTGATGGAAAAACACCCGAACAGAAAAAGTGGTGTAAGATGGCTGATGAATTTGCAAGTAAAACAAAAAACTTCAAAAAATTACCTGAAAAAGTTACTGAGAACAAAACAAGTCAACAAGTTTTAGAAGAAGCTCTTGAGAAGATGATTCTGAAACATGTTCAACCAAGAATGACAAAAAAAGAATTAATTCAAACTTTATCAGAAAGTGGAATTATCAGAAAAACTATTCATAAGATGCCAACTGACAAAATGGTTGGAGATAAAAAATTGGACAAGCCTGTTGGGAAGATGTATACTTTAACAAAAAAGGAAGCTATGGAATCTACTACAACAGCACCAACAAGAACAAAACCTACTACTAAACCAGGTGTAAAACCTGGCACGGGTGACCCGTTCAAACAACCTAAACACCAACCCAAACCTAAAGCTGGTAAAAATATGGTTGATTCCAATCCAAAATCAAAAGTCGTAAAAATTCCTGATTACCTTACTTTTGACCAACTTAAAATTAATTTCAAAGACCAGTAATGAAAAAATTTATCAAAGAAGCGGACCCAAAGGACAGGTCGGAATTTGAAAAATCGACTAAGGGAATGTCTGGTGACATTAAAAGTAAAATGGAACGCGGTGAAACTCCTCTTTCCAAAAGTCCTGCTTTTCCTGACATCAAATCTCCCGAGGTTCCTGTTTCGTTTGAAGAAAAAATTGCATCTAAAAGATTCAATGACGTAGTTGAAAAAGTAAAAAGATATACAGGTCAAGAAGACGTAAGAAGTCAGAATGCTTTGATGGGTTTACAGATGGCCATGATGGGTGCTGTAAGAGATGTTATAGGGATTCAGACAAGGAATAAAGAATATTTAGAAAATTTGGCGGTAGATTTGGTAAGAAAAGAAATGGGTGTAAGACCTGACCAAGTCAATTATGATGCTAAGTTGGTAATGCCAGGGCAAATTGATATGGCAGGTTTTTCCAAACAAGGTGAAGAACCTGAACAAGAAGATTTGGAACAAAATTTTGGCCAACAAGAAGAAGATATTGAAGACTTCATGACTGCGTTCGAAAGATTCGATATTGAAAAGGCAAAGAGAAGATTTATTAACGCACTAATTCAAGGTTCATCCAAAAAAGGTCACTATATGTTTGAATTGGTTAGAGATGAACTCGACCGAATTGATGAAAATCTTCTAAATCTTTATGGTGTCTTAATGTCTGTAAACGATTTGATGTATTGGGTATTACCTGACCAAGCGTTTGACATGATGATGAATCAAGGTGGTATTGCAGGAAAAGAAGAGGTTGATATTGAAACTGACCCACCAACAGTAAAAGCTCGTGGAGTATTTTTCCCTGTATTAGTACACGAATTAATCAAAGGAACCATGGAAATTTTGGGAACTCAGGGTTTACCTGATGACCCTAAACAAGCCGAAATGGTAATGGCATCAACCGATACTTTGGCAAATGAAATTTGGGATTTGAGACTTGGTCCAGTCCTGTGGGAAAAGTTCATTGAGGCTTATCCTGAACGTTTGTTTGACGAAGATAAACGATGGATACAAAACTATCTATTTGCTCGTTTTTCAGCACTTTCTTCTGAAGAATTTTTCAAGTTAGCAAAAGCAATCCTAAAAGGAGATGTGAACGCTACTAAAATTCTTGACAGAATGATTGATGAAATTGTACAACATTTGAATCAAGTTCATGACGATGAAGATTATTCAGATGATGATGAGGATACAACCGAACCTTCATCCGATGATGACGACGACAATTTGGATGACTTGGACGACTTTTTGGGTAGTTTAGGTATCAGTAGAAGCTGAACTTAACTATATGGGTCTTTCCCGTGAACAATTATTATTAGAATACACCAAGTGCATGCAGAATACTCCGTATGCACTTCGAACTTATTTGCAAACATACGACAATACCCAATCGAGGTATGTGCCATTAGAACTATTTCCTGACCAAGTTAGGTTAGTGGAGGATTACGATAGTTTTAATGAAAATATTGCACTGAAATACCGACAAGCTGGTGTATCAACAGTCACCGCAGCATGGGCAAGTAAGAAACTTGTATTTGCTAGAAAAAACAAGCCAGAAAAGGTTTTGATTATTGCCAATAAATTGGATACATCTGTAGAATTTGCCAACAAAATTAGGGAATTTACAGACCAATGGCCTTCGTGGGTTGGGGTAACCTTCTCCAACGACAAAAATGCTGCAAAACACTACAAACTCACAAACGGATGTGAAGTTAAGGCAGTTGCTACATCTAAAGACGCACTGCGTGGATATACCCCCACGATTCTTATATTTGACGAAGCCGCCTTTATTGATGCTGACAGCGATTTCTGGGCGGCTTGTATGGCGTCACTATCCACAGGTGGTAAAGTGATTGTTATATCCACACCAAACGGATATGACCCCATCTACTACGAAATCTATGAACAGGCAAATCGTGGAATGAACGATTTCAAGATTACTGAGATGTATTGGTATCGAGACCCAAGATATACCAAAGATTTGTACTTGGTAAAAACTGATGATATTGTTCATTATTTTCTAAACAGAGAAGAATATAAAAATGAAAAAATTTTAGATTACTCTGACGTAAATCCATTTGAAAGAAATTTCACCGAATTAGTAGACTTATTCAAGCAAGGATGGAAACCATCCTCATCTTGGTTTGAAGCGATGGTGAAAAAGTTGAAGTATGACAAACGTAAAGTCGCTCAAGAATTGGAATGTAATTTTCTCGGTTCAGGTGACAACGTTTTCGATTCGAATTTATTAAAGAACATTACCGATAATTTAGTTCAAGAACCCCCCACAAAAATGATGAGTGGTGGTCTATGGATTTGGAAAGAACCAGAAGTTGGTCACAAATATATTATGGGTGTTGACGTTTCTCGTGGAGATTCAGAAGACTTTTCCACCTTCCAAATTTATGATTTTGACGATAGAGAACAAGTTGCCGAATATATAGGTAAAGTTCCACCTGATGTTTTAGCTGAAATTGCCTATAAATGGGGGAACATGTATAAAGCCTTCATTGTTGTGGATATCACAGGTGGGATGGGTGTATCGACTTCGAGAAAATTACAAGAACTTGGTTACAAAGATTTGTATGTCGATGGAGTAGAGTTTGGTAATAAATGGAAGTATGACCCGAAAATGGATTTGAAGATTCCGGGTATTAACTTTAACTCAAAACGTGTTCAAATAATTGCTTCTTTCGAAGAAGGTTTGAGACATGGATTGAAAATTAGGTCTTCGAGATTATTGAATGAAATGAATACCTTCGTTTACATCAACGGTAGACCTGACCACATGAAGGGGCAACACGATGATTTGATTATGTCCTTGGCGATGGCAGTTTATATTTCTGATTCATCGTTTTCCCAATTGACAAAGGTATCTGAACAGGCTAAAACTATGTTGGAATCATGGACGGTTCAGTCATATGAAAAACCACAGGAAACATACTTTAATCCATCTATTTCAAATAATAACTTCAAAAGGAATGTAGCATACCAAAATGAACCTAGCAAAAGCGATTATGAAAAGTATTTATGGTTATTCGGCGGTGGCAAGCGTTGATAAAATATTGGCTTGATGTAATTTTTGTATAATGGCAGAAAATGAAAAAAATTTAACAGTTTGGCAGAGGTTATCCCAAACTTTCGGACCTAATTCTTTATTGGGTCAAGATATCCCTACGTATCAATACGACAAAAAAGTTTTATTGAGAACTACGGACAAAGACGAATACGAAAAACAAAAATTACAAGCTCGTCAAACTTACTATTTGTCTCAACAATGGGCAAAGATTGAGAATAATCTATACTCTCAAGCAATTTATTATGAACCAACAAGATTGGCTTCATACTACGACTACGAATCGATGGAATACACTCCCGAGATTTCTGCCGCTTTGGATACCTATGCTGAAGAATCTACCACCGTAGATGAGAATGGATATATGTTACAAATCTATTCGGATTCACCACGTATCAAATCCATTTTGGGTGATTTATTCAACAATGCGTTGGATATCAACACCAACCTTCCCATGTGGACAAGAAACACTTCGAAATATGGTGATAACTTTGTTTTCTTAAAATTGGACCCTGTTAAGGGTGTTGTTGGTTGTTTACAACTACCAAACATCGAAATCGAAAGAATTGAAGTAGGTATGAGAGGACGAGCAACTTCCGGGTTGGGTGGTGCTCCTACAACAACAGATGCTAGAAGTTTAACTTTTACGTGGAAAAACAAAAACTTAGAATTTAACAGTTGGGAGA
>Ga0222713_10004215_pt1 | contig 14510 bp, 8 predicted proteins | sample C33_649DmetaG_FD_165061 | JGI IMG/M metagenome (GOLD analysis project Ga0222713, IMG submission 165061) | Estuarine water microbial communities from San Francisco Bay, California, United States - C33_649D | ecosystem: Environmental > Aquatic > Marine > Unclassified | place: USA: California...
GAGCTCGTGGGTGCTCACGCGCACCGTGCTGCGTGGCGAGGCGACGAGCTTCAGCCTCGAGCTTCCTCCCTATCGTCCGCCGCGGCTCCTGCAGACCCTCTACACCTCGCTGATCGATCGCACGCTGATCGTCCTCTGGCGCGCGGTCGTCTTCGCGGCGCCGGCCGGTGCCGTGATCTGGCTGATCGGCAATGTGGGCTGGGGGGGCGAGAGCACGGCCGCGCATCTGGTCCGCGCCTTCGATCCCCTCGGGGTCCTGATCGGGCTCAATGGAGTGATCCTCCTCGCCTATCTCGTCGCGATCCCCGCGAACGAGATCATCATCCCCACCGTGCTCATGCTCACGGCGCTCACCACCGGCGGCCCCGAGGCCGGTGCCGGGGCAGGCGTGCTCTTTGAAATGGATGCGTCCTCGATCGGGACGATGCTCCGCGCGAATGGGTGGACGACGCTGACGGGACTCTGCCTGATGCTCTTCAGTCTCCTGCACAATCCGTGCTCGACCACGATCTATACCATCTGGCAGGAGACGCGGAGCGCGAAGTGGACCACGGTGGCGACCCTGCTCCCGGTGGCGCTCGGATTCGTCACCTGCTTCCTCGTCGCGCAGGTGTGGCGGATCGTCGCGGGAGCGTAGGAAGCGCGACAGAGACCATCGAAAGCTTCCGAGTTGCGCGCGACGCGATAACGCTTGATAACACTGCCTCGTCGGGGGATACCAGTAGTGACTGGCGTGCTCTCCCGATGGCGGTGTCAGGACCCGGAGATGATGCTGGGGGGTAGAGGAGGGCACTCACCAGCACCGGAGCACCTGCAGATGCGTCTCCCCGATGACCTCGTCCGTTTCGTCCGCGAACAGCGCGACCTCCCCACGCTGACCGTCTACGTAGAAGCCTCACCCGAGGACCCAGCGGTCCGGCACGCTTGGCAGGTGAAGCTGCGCAAGGGGATCAACGACATCCGCCACTCGCTCGCCCGTGCGGACCGGAGCGAACGCGAGGCCTTCGAGCGGTGTGCGACCGCGGTGCTCGACCGACTCCCGCCTGAGGATGCGCCCCCGTCGACCTTGGGATGGGTCTGCTTCGCGACCGCGAACGGCGAGACGGTGGCGCGCGAGATCCCTGATATCCGCGAGACCTCGGCACATTGGGGGATCGGTCCGCAGATCGTCCCCTATCTCCTCGTGGCGACCGATACGCACGCGCTGATCGTACAGGCCGACCGCGAGCACGCGCGCATCGGGCGCTGGGAGGGGGAACAGCTCGTGGCGCTCGAGCAGTTCGAGTCGGAGCGTGTGCATGGGATCGGCCCGACGATGGGCCGGCCGGCGAAGGCGGGGTTCCACTCGGGGACGCGGGGTGCGACCGGCGCGGACGAGGAGCAGCGGATCAAGCAGGACGCCTCGGAGAAGATGCTCGCCCAGGTGCGGCATCGGATCCCCCTGCTCGCTCACGCCAACGAGCCGATCCTCATCGGTGGCTCCACCGACGCGACGACCGCCCTCCTCGCCGACCTCCCCGCCCCGGTGCGCGAGCGAACCCACGTGGTGCCGGATCTCTCGTTGGCGACGCACGGGGGCGACCTCGCCGGGGTGATCCACGCGACCTTGCACGCCGACGCCGCGCAATGGCGCCGACAGCGGGTAGAGTCCCTGCGCGGGACCGCGCGGGCCAACGGGAAGGCGGTCGAGGGCTTGCAGCGCGCGCAGGCCGCCGCGCAGATGGGCGCCCTCGCCGAATTGCTCTTCTCCGAGTCGGCGTGGCGACAGCAGCCCGAGGTGATTGAGCAACTCGTGCATCGCGCGATGCGCGAAGGAGCGATCGTGGCGGCGGATCCCAGTGGGGACGGCGCCATACTGGATGGTGTGCACGACGGGGTCATCGCCGGGCTTCGCTTCCCGCTGCCGGAGACGGGCATCTAACCGCAGGCGCTGCGAACGGGTATCTATTCCGAATCCCTCACAGGACTCGGATCTGATTCGCACTCGTCTCTGGTGGCTCACCCTTGCCTTCACGCTCACGGCCTGCGGGCGCGGGGCCGGCGATCATCTCACCCTGACCCCGGCGAGCGGCAAACGTGCGGATGGTGCGCGCGGGATGGTCGTCGCCTCGCAGGTCGATGCTGCGGCCGCGGGCGCTGAACTCCTCCGCGCCGGGGGGAACGCGGCAGACGCGGCGGTCGCCGTCGCCTTCGCTCTCTCCGTCACCGACATCTCGCAGACGGGGATCGGCGGCGGGGGCGCGATGCTCCACTACGACGCCACCGCGCGACGCGCCTCGCATCTCTCGTTCTATCCGCGCACCGGGGAGGATCCAGCGTGGGGGGAGGCGGAGGCGCCGGGAGCGCGCCGCCCCGGGCGGATCGCCGCGACCCCCGGGATGGTCGCGGGACTCCTCGAGACCCATCGTCGCTTCGGGCGACTCCCGCTCGCGCGGGTGATGGCGCCCGCGATCCGGCTCGCGCGCGAGGGTTTCATCGTCGGCCCCCTCCTCTCGCGCACGATCGCCTCGTCGCGGGAGAAACTCGCGGCGGACAGCACCGCCGCACGACTCCTGCTGCCGAACGGCGAGGCACTCCGGCCGGGAGATCGCCTCGTGCAGACGGTGTTGGCGGCGACGCTCGAGGCGATCGCTCGAGACGGACGTGAGGCCTTCCACACGGGACCGATCGCTGCGCGCCTCGCTGCGACGGCACAGGCGCAAGGCGGCCTGATCACGGAGCGCGACCTCCGCACCTACCCGGTCGCTGATGGTCCCCCGCTCTGCACCGAATGGCGTGGTCACACCGTCCTCGGCGCCCCCGCCCCGGTGGGGGGCGCGCCGGTGCTCGGGATGTTGCATCTCGCCGAGGCGTCTGGGCTCACGCGGGGTGCGGGGTTCACGCAGTCCCCCGAGGCGGTGGTGACGATGACGGGGGTGATCCGGACCGCGACCGCTGATGGCGGAACGTGGCGCGGGGATCCGGCCGTGATGGCGGTGCCGATGCGCGGCGTGGTCAACGCCGGCTATGCGCGGACGCGTGCGGCGCTCGTGCAGGCGGCGGCGAACGACACGGTGCGCGCGGGTGATCCCTGGCCGTTCGAGGCCTCACCGCTGCCGGCGGCCTGCGCCGCGTATGCGATGCCGGTCGCAGCGCGCCCGGCGACGGGGGGTGCGGGACGAGCGGCGACGACATCCGATGCGGACGCCCCCGCGAGCTTCACCTCGCATCTCTCGGTGATCGACGCCGATGGGAACGCGGTCGCGATGACGACGACCGTCGGTCTGCTCTTCGGCTCGGGCGTCTACACCGACGGGTTCTTCCTCAACTCGTCCGGCGCGAATCTCGACGCGCGTACGCGCGGCCCGGATCGCTACACCAACTCGACGATCGCCCCGACCATCGTCCTCGACCGCGATCGGGTGCGACTGCTGATCGGCGCGGGGGGCTCGCAGTACATCCAGCCCTCGGTCACGCAGGTGACGCTGCGCCTCCTCGCCTTCGGCGAGGATCCGACCCTCGCGATGGCCGCCCCGCGCATCCTCTCCTCCCCATCACGGACCGAGGTGGAGGTCGAGCCCGGGTTCAGCAGCGCCGTCTATGCGGGGCTCGTCGCGAAGGGGTACCGCCCGCTGAGTCGCGTGGCGGATATCACCTTCGGCGGGCTGCACGCGATCGTCGTGGAGCGGAGCGGCCGACGCATCGGCGTCGCTGACCCGCGGCGCGACGGCGTGGCGATCGCGCAGTAGGCTCAGCGCGGGGCCTTGGTCCCCGGCCGCAGTGGCATCGTCAGGAGCGCGCCGACCGTCGCATGCTCCGCCGGTGCCAGGTGCGTATCTACCCCATAGACGATGGCGTGGCGATCCATCGTCTGGAAGGTCCCGAAGAGGCGATCCCAGACCGAGAAGAGATTCCCATAGTTGGAATCGGTATGGGGCATCACGTAGTGGTGATGCACCTTGTGCATGTCCGGAGAGACGAGCACCCAGCTGATCGCGCGATCGAGCGCCGGCGGGAGGGCGATGTTCGCGTGGTTGAACTGGCTCAGCACCACGCTCAACGACTGATAGAGGAAGACGAGCCACATCGGCGCGCCGGTGACGAGCACCGCAAGCGTGGTGAAGGCGAAGCGGACGACGCTCTCCCCCGGATGATGCCGGTTCGCCGTGGTCGTATCGACCTCGGTGTCGGAGTGATGCACGAGATGCAACCGCCAGAGGAGTGGCGTCTTGTGCTGCACCCAGTGCGCGAGCCAGGCCGCGACGAGATCGAGTACGAGGAGCCCCACGACCATCTGCGCCCAGAGGGGCCAGTTCGGCACCAGCGCAAGCAACCCGACGCCGTTCGCCACCGACCACTCCGACGCGAGGAGCAGCAGGAAGGCGAGCGCGAAGTTGACGACGATCGTCGTGCCAGTGAAGAAGAAGTTCACCAGCGCATGCGACCACTTGTCGTGACGGAAACGGATCAGCGGCCCCGCCGACTCCCAGAGCCAGAAGCAGGCGATCCCTCCCGCCAGGATCAGCGCCCGGTGGGAGGAGGGGATGCTCGCGAAGTACTGGACGAGTGATTCCATGAGATGGGCGGCGGTCAGGGAACGAAGGACTTCGGCACCAATTTGGCGGCCCAGAGCCCGGAGTTGAAGTCGGTGAAGAGGACCCGCCCCTTCCACGGCATCGCGTTCATCACGAAGGGGGCGTTCGGGGTGTAGGCATCGGGATCATACGGCTTGAAGACCGCGATCTCGCGATTCTGATCGTAGAGATTCCCCAGAAGCTCCCCCGAGACATCCACGACGCGGACGCCGCCATCATAGTAGGCCTGATAGAGCACATCGTCCTCGACGATGATGTCGTGGGCCCCATAATCCTCGAGATGGTAGCGGCCCACCGGAAGCGGCTTCATCGGATCGGTGAAGTCCACGATATGCGTGTACCCGCCCGAGGTCTGCGCGACCCCGTTGCGCGGCGGCTTCCCATCGGGACCCGAGAGGGCGTAGTTGGTCCCCTCCCAGGTCCGTCCACGGCGGCTCATCTCCTCATCGCCGATGAAGAGATAGGTGCGCCCCGTCTTCTTCTGGACATAGGGATAGATCTCATGCCCCGAGTTGACCGGATAGGTGGTGATCAGCTTCGGCTGCTCGATCGTCCCCCCGTACGTCCCGTTGCCGACATCGACCACGACCACCCCGACCCCCCCCTGCGCCGAGTAGGCGATCCCATCACGGACCCAGAGGTCGTGGAGTCGCGCATTCGGATGCCGGTACTCGCTCACGTACTTTGGTGTGTAGATGTCGCGCACATCGACGATCACATACTTCGCCCCACCGGAGACGGCGAAGAGGTAGTCGTTGGTCGCGAACATGTTGTGCACCCCACCCGTCAGCTCCTGGGTGAAGGTGCTCGCGATCTTGGGGTGCGCGGGATCGGCGAGATCGAGGATGACGACGCCGTTCTGCCGATTGGACGCCCCCTCACGCGAGAGGACGCCGTACCGCCCATCGGGCGAGACGGTCACATCGTTGATGGTGCGCGCATCGACCTTCACCGAATCGGTCTTGACGATGTTGTCCATGTCAGTGATGTCGAAGACCAACGCGTAGCCATCCCCGCCCCAGGTGCCGACGAGCACGTAGTCCCGCCCATCGCGCCCCGTCCAGGGCCAGAGGTCGGAGGTGTGGGAGGTGTTGATGTTCCCGCGGCTCGTGACCTGGATCCGCTGCCGGACCTCACGCGGCACCACCTGGAGCGAGGTCTGCGCCGTCACCCCCGCGCTCTGGGCGAGGAGGGTGTAGCGCCCCGGATAGTTCCCCGTGAAGCGGTCGAACTGCACGATCCCTGCCCCACCGGGGAGCCCCGCCGGGAGGATCGAATCGTCCGGCACGTAGGTGTAGCTCCAGCTGATCGGGGCGTCGGCGACGGCGCTCCCATTCGCACGCTTCGCCACCGCGGTCAGGCGCACCACATCGCCCTGCCGCACCTGCGACTCGGCGACGGTGATCTCGACCTTCGCGACCGGATTCGCGACCACCGTGACGGTCATCCGAGCGGTCGCCCCCTCGGCCTCTGCCGTCACCGTCGTCGTGCCCGGGCCGACCGCCGTGACATCGCCGAAACGATTGATCGTCGCGACCTTCGGGTTCGCGCTCTGCCAGGTGGCGGAGAGCCCAGGCCGCTCGGAGCCGTCGGCATGCATCCCCGTCACTCTGAGCGGGACGGTGCGTCCCGCGTAGAGCGCGCCCGCGGGCCCCGACACGGTGAGCGTCGTCACACGGGGCCAGGTCACCTGGATCGGGATCGCGAGGGTCACGCTCCGCCCATCCGTCCCCTGCGCGGACGCCGTGGCCTCATAGCGCCCCGCCACGGTCGCGGTGACCGTGGAATCGGTGAAGCGGACGGCGCGCGTCCCCGCCATGACCCGCACGAAGGCATTCGGGATCTCGCGACCGTCAGCGGCGAAGGCGCGTACGGTGAATGCGCGCGTCTGCCCCGCCACGAGCGAGATCGCCGCAGGCTCGGCGACGAGCCGCGCCACCGCCGGAGGCGTCGCGCCCCCCTGCTGGGCGCGGAGACCCGGCGGGAGCGCCGCCAGGATGTAGAGCGCCGTGACGACGAGACGACGGAGGGTTAGCATTGACATGGTCGGTCGGGCAGAAGGAGAGACGGAGACCATCGGTACAAGGAGAGAGGATGCAGGTTCCGAGCAGACCCCGCAATGGCCGGTCGCCCCGATGGGTCGCGGTGATCGCACTTCTGGCGGTCGCCGGTCCGCTCGTCGCGCAAGGGCGTGCGACCTCCGCCACGCCTGCGCCCACCCCCGGCACCGGTCCGCTCTACTATGCCTACGCGGGTGCCGAGAGCGCCGACAAGCTCTACCGCATCCGCTTCGATGGCCGCACGGCGACGGTCGAGCGCGAGATCCCCATCGGGGAGTTCGCCGCGGAGATGGAGGGACCGCATGGGCTCGCGATCTCCGCCGACGGCCGCTTCCTCCATCTGACGACGGGCCACGGCTTCCCCGACGGTAAGTACTGGCAGTACGTGCTCGGCCCCGACACCCTCGCCGGCCCTGGCGTCCTCCTCGGCACCTTCCCCGCCTCGATCGACGCGACGCCGGATGGACGCTACACCTATTCGGTGAACTTCAACTTGCACGGGGATATGGTGCCGTCCTCCGTCTCCGTCGTGCATGTGCCCAACCTCGTGGAGGTGGCCCGCATCGTGACCTGCACGATGCCACACGGCAGCCGGATCTCTCCCGATGGGCGCTTCCATTACAGCGCCTGCATGATGGATGACGAGCTCGTCGAGATCGATACACGCACGCAGCAGGTCTCGCGCCGCTTCCACCTCGCGAAGGGGAAGGAGGGGCCGCTTCCCGCCGATGGGGGCGAGATGCTCCAGCTGTGGATCGAGGGGACGCGTCGCGTCTCCAAGGGACAGACCGGTGACCCGGCGGAGGTCGGTTACCCAGCGATGGAGGGGCATCAGCACACGATGGCGCCCGCCACCTGCTCTCCGACCTGGGCGCAACCCTCGGCCGATGGCGCGCGGATCCTCGTGGCGTGCAACAAGGGGGACGAGATCCTCGAGGTCGATCATGCCACTTGGACAGTCACCCGGCGCTTCGCGACGGGACGGGGCCCGTACAACCTTGGCGTGACGCCAGACGGCACGCTGATGATCGCGTCGATCAAGCAGGGCTCGCAGATCGAGCTCTTCGACCTCGCGACCGGTCGTTCCGTCGCGCGCATCCCGGCGAGCACTACCCTGAGCCACGGGGTCGCGGTCTCGAGCGACTCACGGTACGCCTTCGTCACGAGTGAGGGGGTGGGGGCCGCTCCGGGGAAGGTCGATGTGATCGACCTCCGCGCGCGCACCAAGGTCGCGTCAGTGGACATCGGCCCGCAGGCGAGCGGGATCGCGTTCTGGAAGGTCGTACCGCGGTGACGCGTCGCCGTAGGGGTCTCCCGTGCCAACTCATCGGAGCGCTGTGCGTGTCGCTGCTGGGCGCGACGACTCTCGCGGCACAGGGGCTCACGCGCGCGGATTCCGCCCTCGTCGCGCGGATCCTGATGGCCGAGGACCGGCGTGACACGACCGACGCGGCCGTCGCCGACGGGCGTGCGCACACCGACCCCCGCCTCCGCACCGTCGCCGAGCGCGCCGTGGCCCGCACGCGTGACGCGCGCTTCGCCACACGCGAGGCCTTCCCCGCGCTCCCACAGGCACCGGTCTGGGTGGAGCCCGCCTGGCGGATCCGGTTCCGTCAGCTCCCCACCCTGCGCGACGACTGCCCAGCGCTCCGGCTCGCCGCGGCCGACAGTGCCTGGCCTGTCCGCCTCCGCGCCGCCGATCTCGCACGCACGTCCTGTGCCGCCGACACCGCCCTCGTCGCGACCTTCCTGCGCTGGATCGACCGGCGGCCCGCGACACTCGACCGCCGACGCCGTGGCGAGGTGAGCTGGCAGGGCGCTGCCCATGCGATCGCCGCCATCGCTCGGCTGGCGCCGGATGAGGCACGGCCCCGACTCGAGGCGCTCGCCACCGATCGCTCCTGGCCGCTGCGACGCGCCGCGGCGCGCGCCGCCGGCGTGCTCAACGACACCCTCCTGCTCCGTCGCCTCGCCACCGATCGGGACGACAATGTGGCCGAGACGGCGATCGAGCTCCTGCGCGAGCGCACCGCGCATACAGATGATGCGGTATATCTCGCTGCGCTCTCGCGCCGAGGGGCGCAGGTGGTCCGCGCTGCCGCCGTGGCGCTCAAGGGGTCGTCGCGCCCAGAGCTCAGCGACGCCGCGATTCGCGCGTACCAGCGATTCGCCGCTCGGAACAACGCCTCGGAGCGCGATGTGCGCGTCGCCCTCCTCGAAGCCGCCGGACGACCCGCCGAGGAGGATCGGATCAGGGAGGCGTCGCGCCCGCTCCCACGCGATGCCGTCCGACTCGCCCTCGGCGACACGATCATCCTGCGCGTGACGATGGCCAAGCAAAGTGGCGGAGGCACCTTCGACGTGCGACTCCGCGGCGACGTCGCCCCCATCATGGCCGCGCGCCTCGCCGCGTTTGCCACGCGTGGCTACTACGATGGGCTCACCTGGCATCGCGTCGAACATGATTTCGTGATCCAGGGCGGGAGCCCCGGCGCGAACGAATACGTGGGGCACCCGCTCGCCCTGCGCGACGAGCTCGGCACCGTCTCACATCGGCGTGGGACCCTCGGGATGAGCACGCGCGGACACGACACGGGCGACGCGCAGTGGTTCGTGAACCTGCGCGACAACGCACGGCTCGATCGCGACTACACCGTCTGGGGCGAGGTGATCGCTGGCATCGACATCGTCGATGGGATCCTCGAGGGCGATACCATCCGTTCCGTCCGTCGCCTCCCCGCCCGGCGTCGCGACTAGAAGGTCACCTGTACCGTGGCGAGCCAGGTGCGCGCCGCCACCGGGAAGAGATAGCGCGTGCTGCCATCGGTATAGCCGGCGGCGTACGCCTTGGTGTCGAGGAGGTTGAGCCCCTGCACCCGAAGCCGCTGCCGTCCGATCGGCACGCTGAGATCGCCATCGACCATCGTGAAGGCCGGGGTGACGAGGGCGGCGTTGCCGTCGTTGGCGAGCGGCGAATCGCCGACATGCCGCAGGCCGAGGATCGTCTCCCACCCGGTGTGAGGCTGCCAGCTGGCCTGCAGGTTGGCGAGCACCGCCGGGGTGAGGACGGGACGCACGTCGCGATAGATGATTCCCGACGCCTCGTCCTGGTACTCGGCGATCCGCGCGCGCATCGCCATCGCGTTCGCCCGGATCGCGAGGGTGGGCGTGAGTGATAGCGCGCCCTCGACCTCGACGCCGAGGCGCGAGGAGCGGTCGACGTTGCGACGGAGCTGGCTCCCGGTGATCGCGATCGCGCCGATCGGAGCGATCTCATCGCGGAAGGCCATCGCGAAGGCGTTCACCTGGAGCGTGGTGGTGCCGCGGGTGAGGCGCGCCCCGACCTCAAGATCGGTGAGGCGCTCCGGCTTCACCTGCGAGAGCGGGAGCAGCTCGGCGGCTGCCGCGGCGTCCAGATCATCGGCGCCGGCGAAGAGATCCGTACGAGTGGGCTCGCGCCCCGCCTGCCCAAGCGAGGCGAAGAGGGCGAGATCGGCACGCGCCTGCCAGGTGACACCGAGCTTGGGGTTCACGAAGAGCCAATCGATCCGGGGATCGGCGAAGCCACTTCCCGGCGTGGGCCGATAGCGGAAGGCGGCGCGCCGGAGCTGGAGGTCGCCGTTCACCTCCACCGCCCCGAACTGTCGACCCGCCTTCACGAAGCCGCTCTGCTCCTGCTTGAACCCGGTGTTGTCGTAGCGGCGCGTCTCGAGGTCAGGGCGGACCTTGAGGTGGTGATCGCGCGCGTAGTCGCTGAGATGGATGCCGGCGGCCAACTCGGTGGACTGGGCGCGCCAGGTGAGGGTCGAGAGGAGACCGACCCAGCCATGATCGAGATTGAAGTTGAGGAGATCCCCGGCCGCCACATCGAAGGCGCCGCCGGCGGCGTTGCGATAGACCGTCGTCGTGAGCGCTGCCGTCGACGCGAAGGAGCGCGTGTGCTGTACGCTCGCCATCGCCTGCCAGAAGTCATCGCGCTCGTCTGGAGACATCGGATTGAAGCGCCGATTCACCCGGAGCTCGTCCTCGCTCGCCGCATAGTAGGCGAGCTGCATCGTGGAGCGCCCCGCGAAGCCGGTGACCTTCACGGCGTCGCGCGCCCCGAACCACCCCGCGCTCACGAAGGCCGACCGCGCCTGATTCCCGGAGCGCTCGCGGAAGCCATCCGTCTCCTGTCCCGAGAGGCGCGCATAGGCCGCGAATCCGCGCTGCGGTCCGGTGGCGGCCTCCACGCTCACGCGATTGGTCCCCCACGAGCCTGAGGTGAGCTGGAGCTCTCGGAAGGCCGGCGTCGTCGCCAACGGGAGGGACTCGAAGCTGAGCGACCCCGCGAACCCCGCGGGCCCGAACGCACTTGCCCCCACCCCGCGCTGCACCCGCACCGACTGCATCGAGTTCATGAAGTCGGGGACATTCGAGAAGTAGAGGACTTGGTCCTCAGGATCGTTGAGCGGGACGCCATCGACGGAGATCGCGAGGCGGGTCTGATCGATCCCGCGAAGACGAAGCGACGAATACCCACTGAAGGTGCCAGCATCAGACGCCGCGGTGACGCCGGTGAGCCCCTGCAGGGCGAGCGGGGCGTCCTGCCCCGCATAGGTCCGCTCGATCGTCGCGCGGTCGAGGGTCGACTGCGACGTGGGCGCCGTGCCCCCGCGACGGGTCGCGCGGATCACGACCGCCTCTAGGGTGTCGCGCGCCTGCGTGGTATCGCGAGGCACCGCAGGCCGCGTGCCCTGCGCACCGAGGGGGAGCGCGAACGCAAGGAGGGCGAGCGCGAGGACGAGCCAGCGTGTTGGCGAGCAGGACATCGTGATGGATCCTCGAACGACAAGCGTCGGGATCGACGTGCTCGCGTCGCCCACGCGGGCGATCATCGAGTCACGCCGCGCTCCCTACGCCGGTCTGAACCGGGTCAGGTTCCAAGGGACTGTCTCAACCCCGCGGACGCGGGATACCCCTGGCGGCTTACGACTGAACGAGTAATCGGGGGGACCAGGCCGACGCCAGTCCCCACGGAGCCTCAATAGCGGAAGAGGTACGACGCCTTGAGGAAGAAGACGTCCTGCTCGCGCACCACCCGCGCCAGATGGAACGATTGCGGCTCGGTGAGGCGCGACCCATACCCCAGGTACACCACCGTCCCCGGCACCGGGGTGTAGGCGACCAGGAGATCTCCCCGGAGGGAGTTGCGCGTCGAGGCCGCGGTCCGAACGAAGACCCCGGCGGTGTTCTGTACGAGGAGCGGATGCCCCGTGCGCCCGTCGTCCCGGAGCGCATCGGTGTACTCCGCGAAGTACTCCCCGATCCCGCGCACGAACAGGAAGCGTGACAGCTGGTACTCGACTTTGAGCCGCGGATTCCGCACCAGCCCGACGAGGGTCCCATCGGAGGCCCGCACGTACTCCTGGATCTGGAAGGTCCCGTCGACCCGCAGGCGCTCCGTCGGACGCGCGTTGACCGTGACCTGCGCATACAGGATCTGCGCCGAGCTCCACTCGTAGAAGTTCTCGTCGATCCCACCGACCACGAACGCCGAGGCCTGCCACCGTGGAAAGCGGGGGGTCGCGAGGCGAAGGACGTAATCCCGGTTTGGGAGCCGTGGGGTCCCGACGAAGGCGAGGGTGTCGCGTCCACCGGCGGCGGTCGGCGCCTCGATCCGGTAGCGCGGCCCGTAATAGGTCGGGTCGTACCCGAAGGTCTCGACGAGGAGCGACGTCCCGACCGTCCATCCGCCGCGAAAGGTGAGGTCCCCGTTGAGGTGGAGCTTCTTGTCGCGCGCATCGCCCCGCTGAAGGAAGCGATCGTAATTCCAGAGCGCGTCGACCATGATGCCCGCGGTCGCGGTCTCGACGCGCGCCCCGCGTCCCCCGAACCAGGTATAGCGCGGCGAGAGCGTCGCCTGCGTCTCCCCCGCGCGGGAGATGAACCCGCTGCGGGTCACGAAGGTGGGCGAGACGGCCCGGAAGCTGGAGCGCAACCCGAAGGCGCGCCCGTCCCGCGCCCCCGTCACCTGGACCAGGGGTGCGGTCACCACCGCACCGGTCGCCGCCCGATCGCTGGCGAGCGCGACCTGCCCCGTCGCCGACCAGAGCGGGGTGAGCACGGCGCGCCCATCGATGCTCAGCACGCGGTTCGATGCGGCTCCGTCAGCGCGCTGCGTATAGGTCATCGCGAGTCGCGACTGCGCCCCCAGGTCGCGCGCGAGGCGCAGGATCTGGACGGTCGGGCGATCGCTCCCCGACCGCGACGTCGTGGGGTCATCGACCGCGGAGAGTAACGCGACGTTGGTCCCCCCGATCTTCCCCGCGACCTTCGCCGCCCCCTCCGGCCGCACGATGCGCCGCGTGTAGACCAAGCCGTTGGGCGTCTGGAACTGCTCGATCCCATCGATGAAGAAGGGACGGCGCTCCGGGATCTGGATCGCGCGTCGCGGATCGAAGTTCACCTGCCCCGCATCGGCCTCGACCTGGGAGAAGTCGGGGTTGAGCGTCGCGTTGAAGGTCAGGTTGTTGGAGAGCCCCAGGCGGATGTTGGTGCCGACCTGGCCCCGACCGGTCCCGTAGGCCCACCGCGTCGCTCCGGGCGCCCCGCTCGGTGCCCCGTCCCACCGATCGGTGATCTCCGGGGTGACGTCGAGCACGAGCCCACGATCCAACTCCCGGAGCCCCACGAGAGTCCCCGATTGCGCGAGGAAGGAGACGCGTCCCCGCTCCGCCGGCGTCCACGAATCCTCGTGGTTCGCATGCTGCACACGACGCACGACGTTGAGTCCCCAGGTCTGCTCCGGGCCTTGCTGGAAGCGGAGGCTCTTGAAGGGGACGCGGATCTCGACCTCGTACCCGTAGGGCGTCACGCGTCCCTTCGACTGGAAGACATAGTCCTGCGAGAGGTCGGCGACCTCGCGCCCGGTGGAGGTCGAGGCAAGGAATCCTCCCCCACCGCGATTGCCCTGTTCGACGAGACTCCCGTCGGCTTGGATCCCCAACGGATTCACCGCGAGCATCGTCGCCTGGCGCCCGTCGTTGAAGGTGCCGAGGAGGATCTGGATCTGGTCGTCGGCGGTGATGCGATCGCGCTCCGCCAGGGTGGCGATCGGGGCGCCATGCGTCTCGTACGCCCGCACCCCGAAGTGGATCGCCGTCGCCGAATGCCAGACGAGGATCTCGGTGCTGTCCGCCGCGGCGATCCCGTCCTGCGGAGAGAACTGCGAGAAGCCCGTGAGCACGGCGGCGCGGCGCCAGACCGCCTCATCGAGCTGCCCATCGATCGCCACGACCATCTCGATGCGCGGAGGGCGCACCGTGGTCTCCCCTCGACGACCATGATGGACGAGGGAGTCGGCCGCGAGGGAGGCGGCGAGCAGGACCCATGGGGCGATCGGCATGCACAAGCTTGCCCTCGACTCGGACCCGGTGGCAACATTGCGAGGTCGATCCGCCTCGCCCATCCCCTCCGGCCCTCCCCGGCATGACGCTCACCCGCCGCGCCCTCCTGCAGCTCGCCGGCCTCGCCACCCTCCCCGCCCTCGTCCACGCCGACGAGGCCACGGTCACCCGCTGGACCGATGCGCTCCTGCAGCGCGCCCTCCAGGATCCCCCACGCTTCTTCACCGCCGACGAACGCGCCCTGGTGCGCACGATCGCCGATGGGATCCTTCCCCGCACCGATACCCCGGGGGCGCTCGACGTCGGCGTCCCCGCCTTCGTCGAGATCATCGCCGGCGAATGGATGGAGGCGAAGGACCGTGACGAGTTCCGCGCGGGGCTCGCCGCGCTCGATCAGCGCACGCTCGCGTTGTACGGCGCGCGGTGGCCCGATCTCGATCCCGTGCAGCGCGATGGCGAGCTGCAGTGGGGGGAGAACGGGTTCGACG
>Ga0222713_10004217_pt1 | contig 14508 bp, 15 predicted proteins | sample C33_649DmetaG_FD_165061 | JGI IMG/M metagenome (GOLD analysis project Ga0222713, IMG submission 165061) | Estuarine water microbial communities from San Francisco Bay, California, United States - C33_649D | ecosystem: Environmental > Aquatic > Marine > Unclassified | place: USA: California...
TCTTAACAATCGTTCAATTCGTGAGGTTGAACGTATGTTACAATCATACCAAAAACATCCTAAGAATTACAAAATGATTTGGGAAACTGAATTTAAAAAATAATTGTTATGGAAAAAAAATTAGGCGGTAATAACACATCAATTTATAAAATATACAAATATGATATTGACGGCAATTTTATAGAAGAATTTAATTCTTTAAGAGATGCAATGTTTATTGATGATTTACAGAAACCACATTTAATTGCACATCTTAATGGTAAATATCCACATTATAAAAAATTTATTTATTCAAAAAAATATTATTTAAAGTATCCATCTGAATTATTGCCAAAATTAAAAAAAGTTTATCAATATGATTTAAATGGTAATTATATACAAGAATTTGATAATCCCCATCAAATTGAAAATAAATATAATTTAACAAATTTATATACGCACTTAGCAGGAGAACAGAATAAATGTGGTAATTTTATATACTCATACGAAAAGAAAGATAAAGTTCCAAAATGGATTAACCCAAATACAATTTTAAAATCTAAAAAAATCGTACAATATGATTTAAAAGGAAAATTTATAAAAGTATTTGATAGTATTTCGTCAGCTTCAAAAGAATTGAATATTGCTGTTTGTCTTATTTCAAAAATATGTTTGAAAAAACCAAGAAGTTATCAATCAAATGGATTTATTTTTAGATTTTATGAAGGTCATAAAAAAAATCTACCTAAAAATGATATAATATTAAAATCAAATAAAAAACCTGTAATTCAATATACATAAAAAGAAAAAAAAATAAAAGAATTTGAATCGGCTACAAGTGCAGTAAAAGAAACTAATATAACTACTATATGGGATTGTTTATCAGGAAAAGCCACACACGGCGGTGGTTTTATTTGGAAATATAAAGATAATGTTTAGGGTTTCTGTGTCATAACTTTCCTTAAACAATCAAGGGTCCTTTTTAGGACCCTTTTTCAATTGTGTTTGGTTATACGTTTAGTTTACGATTCTCTCCACTTAGAATAACAGATAGCTGCACTCTGCTCGCTACCATATTCATCATACAATTCACTTATACATCTTGATACGAATGTTTGTTCATCTTCACCACCTTCAGGAGAAGGAACGGGAAACCCTTCTTTAACTACCTTTGACGCTTCTAATGGTACACAATTTGGAACCTCTCTTCCATCAACAATCTTTGTACCCACTTGGACATAATCTTCCCAACAAGGGTCGTTTTCATCTTTTTCTAATGGTGCATATTCGCTTGGTTTTGCATCAGATAAATTTAACTTTATCTTTCTTACCAGATTAAATCTTTCGTTCTTGTTCATACTGAAAATTTTTTTAATTGTTGTATGTTAATTGATTTACCATACAATAATACACTTGTATAGTTGTGATGTATCCAATCCAAGAATTGTTTTTGGGTCATCTTATATTTCTTCTCATAGTCAATTTCTAACATCCTTTTGTAATAAAGGCTTTTATTAAAGGGTGCAAGTTCTTGTTCGTTGGGTCTAGATAATTCCAATATCATAATCCGTTTTTCTTTTTTAAATTTCTATTCTCATCCATCAACATTTCAACTTTCTTTTCAAGTTGTTGAATTTTATTATTTAGTTCGTGTATCTCTTGTTTTAAGTCATCTATTATGTTCTTATAAAGACCAATAGATAATTCTAAATTACGCAGTACTTGATTGTCAGTTTCTGCGTTACTTCTTCTTCTACCAACGGCCCAACCAGCTATTGCAGTTAAAGAATTTGAAATAAGTAATATTATAGTTTCGTTCATATTAATAGCAATCGTAGCAATCAGGATTTGATGATTCTATTTCACTATATGATGGTAAGTTACCAAACATACCATTTCCACCGTGTCCTCTATATGCATATCCGTAACGGCTTGTGTGATTTAGAACAATTGGGTTATTGTATTTTGCTGATTTGTCAGGTATCATACCATCAATTGTAGATGTAGATAGATAATCAGGGAATAGATTTTGACCACGTCCTGTGATTAGATAATCCTGTAGTCTCATCTTATAAAAATCAGAACGTTGTTTTTGCACCGTTCTTAAATATTTCATCGTTTCTAAGTCCACAGGTGATGCGGACTCCATCTGTCCTTCTACTATTGACCTATTAGCCGTTCTATAATGGAGGTGAGGAATAGCATTGAAATATGAAACCTGAACTAAAAATGGTGCAATATAATCATTTACCAAAGTAAGTTCATCAGAATTAAATGTATTACCTGTAGAAGATACTTGGTCTAATAGATGTTCATAAAACTTTGTACCTAATAGTGGTTGTAGTTCTGTATCTTGTGCAATTTGTATTTCTGCACGTAATACATCCATATCTAAATTTTTCGATATGTTAGTGAATTGTTTTAGTTTCGTTTCTGATATTAAGAGTACTCCCATATTATAATACTTGTGTTGGTTGTTCTGGTTTATTTTCAACAACAGGCTGTTCAACAACATCACCTACTTCATAAATTGATAAAGGTTTAATTTCAAATGTTGTTGGTTTTTGTGATTTAAGACTTACCAATTTGTTGAATGTTGGTAATAGTTCGTGTTGATACGGCATAATCACCATCTTACGAATATATTCTGAGTGGTCCACAATCTCATTACGTGTACCTAACTTACCCGATGTACTGATACCAAACAATTCACCAGATGAGATTCTATGACCACTTAAAATGGTTCTAATAATGTCATCGTATATTGCTTGATAATATCCATCGTTTGATGATGGTGCAATCTGTGTAATTTCAGGAGCTAACTCCTTACTTTCGTTGAATGATATAATAGGTCTTCCCGCATTGTTTACAGAAGAATATTGTTCTTCCAATGCACGTGTGATAAGTCTTTGTTCTTCATCAGCAGGGATACCATTATTCATTGATATAAATAGAGATGGTAACATACCATTCTTTAAATTGTTTGAGTGAAATTCTTTGATGTTTACATCAATTTCGATAGCAGCCAAAGCACCGCTATAATCTGGATTAGGATAATAGCTATTACTTGGTTGGTATTGTTTGTAATAAAGGATTTGAGATGGTTCACCATCTTCTTGATTGAAAGCATCATATTCTTCAACGGGATGTTTTTTAATATTTGTCCAATCAGCGCTATAATAATATTTTTCAATTTCATCTGTTTCAGGATTAATTTTACCGACTCTAACTCTACTAAAGTCTATGTGATATATTTCAGCAATACTTTCTCTGTCTCTACTCCATATCACGTTGATTGCATACCCCCCAAATAAAACAAGGTCCAATGCACATTTCTTCATAACCTCTTCAACATTTTCTTTCTTGTTGATTAGGTTTACAGAAGCCATAGGGTTATTGATGGATACAATTCCATCACCCATAATTTGGTTTACCTTACTTGTTACAATTGATTTGTGGATACTACAATTATTATATCTTGAAATTAGATATTGTGGCATCAAATTATTGTCACCATAATATACCCAAGGTACTCTCTGAAATACTTCAGAAAATCTTGGTAATATTGGTTCTTGTCTAAATTCAATTTTTGATAATTGATATTTTTTCTTTTCTTCACTCATAATTAATCTTGTATGTAGATGTAGTTTTCATTATCTTCATTTGGTGAAACATATTCTGTAAATGGATTAGCTTCTTGACTACCATTTAATTGTGCCATACCCGTATAAACGAGGTTTGTACCATTACCAAATATTTGAAGGTTGTATTGTCCCAAGTAATTTAAATCTTGACCTGGTGTTTGTAGATTTAAGACTATCTCACAATACCTATCATTCTCACCATATTGTGCAGGATTAGATGTACTAATCGTATAGGATTTTACTTCCTGTGATACAACGTGTGTGAATGTTAAAGTATAACCTGAAAAGTCTGTTCTTGAATTGTTATTAATGTTTAATACCAATTCGTTTTGTTGACCTTTGTTTAATATAAGCATATTAATGACTGTATATCTATAAATATAAAAAAAATGAAAGTGAAAGGGTATATTATAAAAAAAAGGGTCCGAAGACCCTCTTTTATCAGGATATATGTATATAATTGGAGGATTTACCACCCAAATTAATTATCCAACGAATGATGCACCTGAGAACACAGTAGCCAAAGTTCCAGTGATAACTCTACTTGGAACGGGTTCTTGTCCTGTTAGTGTGAAATTCATTCCGTTTCTGTCTCCTAAAGCCAAACCTGAAGTTAAAGCTCCTGCAGATACGTACATACCTCTTACTTGACCCAACATATACTGTGTACCATTTTGGTCAATAGCGATAACTTGTAAGTTATCTTTTTGAGCCAAATTCTCAATAATCAATCTCTTATCAGCATCGTATTTAAACAATACCATTTCTAATACTTGTTCAAAGAACACAGTACCATTCTCAAATGATTTTTGGATATTTTGAGTAAGTTGTGAAGTACCTCTTTTAAGTTCAAAACCATAGAATATAGTACCTGAAGCAGAAGTAGCACCTGTGATAGAATCATCCACATTATATGTAAAACCAGTTACACCACCAAGGGTTGTACCTGTTCCACCAGCGATATAAACTTTCTGGATACCACCAATACTATCAGAACATTGGTTTAAACTAACTCCTTCTGAAATATAGCAACTCATAATTTATATTTATTAATTTTTCTTTTTTATTTTTTAAAATTGGGAGGACTTTCACCTCCCTGTTTTTTTTCTATTTAGATGAATTACGCGATGTTGTTTGTTGCGAAGTAGTTTACACCTGCGAAACGAACTAAAGCTGCACCGTAGTTGTAGTTACCTCTGATACGAATTTCATCGTTATCACGAGACCACCACATATCTAATTTCTCGTGGTCAGACAATAAGTCAAAACCTACTACGAAGTAGTCAGCTGGTCCTACTACAACTCTACCAGAACCGTTAAGACCGATAGTTGGATATACCTTTACAGTTGAGTTTGGATGTACTGCGAATGAGTTAGCCTCACCACCAATTACAACAGAAGAACCGATGTAGTTTTGGAAGAAGTTAGCTTTAGTTAACGCTTGAACGTATAATCTGTAGTTAGAATAAGACATATAACAAACTAAATTTTCTAAAGCTTGTGCGTTGTCATCTAAAGCAGAGATTAATTTATCAACTTCTGTAATTGGGTTACCGTCAGTACCATAAGATGCCGCTGCAGAGAATGCAGTTGGTGTAGCAGATATTGCTGTACCAGTTGCACCTGAAACTAACAATGCTTTGAAACCTTGGAAACAATCACCACCTGCGGTAGTTGCTTGCCATAATTTTTGTTCAATTCTTTGTTGAATTTGTTTTACTTTCAAATCAGCGATTTGTACTTCAAAAGGTACTACTTCTTCAGTTTCACCTTTTTGTAAAAGTAATGATTGATATGTGCTGTACAATGCGTCAGGACATAAGTTTTCGTTAATTCTCTCAGGACATACAGTCAAAGAGATTTGTGAGAAAGTGGTTGTACCACTTGGAGACCATCCACAAGCACCCGCTTGGAATGCTGGAGTTGAGTCTAAAATTTGAATTTGTTGTGTACCTTTGATACCAAGTTTCACATTACTGTTTTTTGCAGTAGTTCCACCTACAAGGGCTTTCATCATCAACTCAGTTGATGTTTGGTCTGTAAAACCAGTGATACTTGACACTACATATGCAAAATCTTCTTTTGAATAAGTTTTCATAATTTTTGTTTTATTTTTTTTAATGTTTTTATTTTTTTCTCATACTCATAATAGAAGCAATTCTTGCATCTACAGAGTCAATTTTTTCTTCTTTATTAAAATCTGTTTTACCATCAGCAATTTTCTTTCCTGCTGGTTGTTTCTTGAATGAAGAAAAATCGTTTTCCATTTTCTTCATACCGTCTTTCATTTTTTTCATTTCTTCGACAAGGACTTTAACTTCGTCCATTAATGGAACTAAAGCTTCAACAACTGCTTCAACCACTTCTTGTGCAACAGGTGCAACTTCAGCTGGTACTTCAACAGGTACTTCTACTTCTTCCATTTCCTCAGAAACTTTTTCTTCAATCTTAACGATGATACCATCTTTGGTCTCAACTTTCATTCCACCTTCTAATTCGTGTACTCCATCTGGTGCAGGAACCTCAGCATCTTCAGTTACAACTTTAACAGCAGCACCTTCAATAACTTCTTCACCTTCAACTTTAATAGCAGTACCATCAACTAACTTAGCGTCAACGAAAATTTCCTTAACTGACATAATCTCACCATCTTTAACTTCAATTTCAAAGTTTTCTACAAGACGATAAGAACCTGACTTTAACGCAACTCTGTTAAACTCATCACTTAGTTTGGTGATTTTCTCACCTGCTTTAAGTTTTAAAGTTTCAACAATCGTATTATCTTCTAATTTAAAAGACTGCAAAGTAGGTTCGTCATTCAAGAAACCGTATTGTTTCATCAAATTTTTGATTTGACTAATAGCGTTTTTTGGATTTGACATACGTATTTATTTGTTTTTATTTATTTGTTTATATATAGAAATATAAATTATTATGTGTAGACTATAAATCTTTTAAAATTTTAGCAACCTCTTTTAAAAATTCTTGTTCTCTGTAGAATTGTTCTATCTCCTCAAAGTAACCAGATACACTAAATCCGTTCAATTCCTTATTCTTTATTCTTTCCCAAATCAATGGATTACGGACTTTCATACTAACAAACCAAGTTCCAATTGGTAAGTCACCAAAACCATATTTGGTTGATTTGTCTTCCTGACTTTCCTTAATCCAACTTTCATAAACATATACATCTTCTGCAGCTTTACCATTATGTTCGGTATCGTTGTTGTCAATGTACTTGTTTCTCATATACTTGTCAGCAATCATCTTGATTGTGTCCTCTTTGAATGTAACATAGTATGGGTTACCTTTCTTATCTTTTCTATAGATTTTAAGGTCAGGAACCATTGCGGGACCAACCACAATACGTTTTTCTTCATCAGTTTGGAAGTTCTGTTTTGACATTTTCTCTCTGTCAATAGAATTGATTTTACTCTCAGCCCAACTAAGTGCTGATTTACCTCCCCAACTATCATACATCAACTTACCACAACCATCATCATAAGATTTACTTGATTGTAGGTCCACTTCGTGTCTTGATAGATAAGAGTACATCCTACGTATCGTGTCCTCTGAGATTGGTTCACCATTAGCTAATTGATTAGCACGTTGTTTACCCACATCAGTTCCACAAGAACCCCATCCATTTTCTTCTACATACTTAAGTACAGCTTTAGCGTTGTTCTTTACACTATCAGGATAGTCAGTATATGACTCATAGTTACTTCTTTTCTTCTTTTTCTTTCTAATACCTTGGTCAACATATCCTGTGATTGTACTAACATCATATCCCATATCTTCCTGTAGATATTCCTCAATCTTGTCAATATGACCATCCATATAAGATACATCGTGTTTCATTCCACTAATCTTATCTACCTCACCAATAATATCTTTAAAGTCATCTACCAATATAACCGCCTCTTCGTATTGATGTTCTGTTGCAGCTTCTGCTTTGATTACTTCATCCTCAATTCTAAACACATTATCAGCAACCTGTGCAGCACTTCTAATCATTCCTTTGGTATCATCATCATTATCCATAGATATTAGATGTTCAAAGGTAGCTTGTGCACCAGGACATATTTGGAAGAACCTCGTATGGTAACCATATACGTTTACATTTGGTGGAATAATTTCCATTTTTTCTTTTGATAATCCCAAGTTCTTAATTGTACTTGGTGATGGATTACCTAAAGTCTTATTTGTAACTGTATCTGGTTCAGAATAACCTAATACTCTTGGGTCAGGAATTAAGTCATTTGGAAAACCACCAACTTCTACCTTACCCTTATTGACTGATGCTTTGTTTGTAATTGTTGCATCTTTTTTATATTTGATACGAGACCACACGTGACGACAATTATAACCACCTCTCCAAACCATTGCTGATTGGCCAAAATCATTAGTTGTTACATCCATATCTTCTACTCTCCAAACGTAATTACGATTGATTAGAGTTTTACAAAAATCTCTTGTTGTTTTGATAACAGGTCCTTGTCCTGTAATTCTTGGATTGAGAATATACTTGTATCTAACATTATATTCTTGTTCATCTTCTATAGATGGACCATTTGGATTAGTTGAAATAAATTTATTAGTGCCATCTAATATCTCAACACTATCCACAACCCAACCTTCATCAAATAATTCCTGTTCGTTTTGTGCTGTGGATATTAGTTTTTGAATGTACTTGTCATCCTCACCATCAGGAATATGAAACTCTTCAGGTTTAACCTTATTGAATGCAACCCAATTTATTTCAATTGCTGGTTCAGAAACCAAGGATATACTATCGATGCCTGATATTTCATCATCTTCTTCAATCCTTAGTTCGTATGTTTTATCTTTCTTCATATATTAAAATATAAATATTTTGGTTTTGATTATCTACCTTGGCCACGGTACTTCTTTGGTTTCTGTGATTTAGGACCATATGACTTTTTACCATTTGGTTGTGACTTACGTTTACCAAAGGAGATTTTATGACTTGATTGTGATTTACCTTTTGCCATATTATAATGTACTTAATTCTTTAAGACGTGCCTGTTTTTGTTGTGATGATGTTAATTCACTTTCAACAACATAGGTCTTCATTATTACAGATTGTGATTGCATTGCTGGATTTGTTCTATTTGGATTATCTGATGAAGCTACACTAATATCGGAACTAAATGAAGTTCCACCACCCATTTGGTTCATCATAGATAATAATGGTGCAAACATTGTTACTGCACCACTTGTCATTACAGCTTCACCATTTGATAGGTTTGTTGGAACACTATCGGATTTAGGTCCACCTGGTCCTCTAACAATACCACCATTAGCCATACCTCTTACAGTACCAGCCTGTCTTTCTCCACCACCGCCTCCTTCAAATTGTGTGTTCTTGATATTCTTGATTTGAACTGCAGTTGCTATTGCAAGTGCTGCCGCATTAACACCTTTAACAATCCAATCAAATGGTGATGGTAAAGTTGAAGGTTGTGCAAGTATTTGAATTATACCTGAAGCTGCAGACATTGTTGCAGTTGCAATTTGAAGTTTCTTTCTCTTTTCAAATGCTGCTTTACTTGTCTTAGCTTCCTCATCATAAGATGATGCGATGGCTGCGGTCAAACTTCCAAATGCACCAATTGTTTCACCAATTGCCGCAAGTGTGGCCATCTTTTCCTGATTATCAAGGTCCTTTCTTAATTTAACATACTTCTCCTTGATTGCAGTAATTTCTCTTTCCTTACCTTCAGCTGCGGCAATTTCTCTTGCTTCTGCCGCCGCTAAAATATCTCTTTGACCATCAAAGAACGCTTTGGTTCCTGCTCTGATGGCTTCTTGACGTATTTGTAAAAATCTTAATTCATCATCAAGTTTCTTAAGTCTATCATCTTGTTCTTGTTTATCCCTACCCTTCTGAATTTCTTTATCTTCATTCGCGTATTTCTGACGTATATTTTTTCTAACTTCCTCCTTAGCAGTTTCAGATAATTTTATAAATTCTTTATCTTCTTCTAAATCCTCTAAATCTCTTTGTAGATTTTTTTGTCTTTGTTCATCCTCTCTTTTATTCTTATCCTCAATTGCGGCTATCTCAATATCCTCAACCTTACGAACAAAATCCCTTAATAATTTTAAATCTTCTTCTTGTCTTTTAAGATTAATATCGTTTTGTTTTGCGTCAAATTTGAGTCTAACTTGTTCTAATAATTTGTTCTTTTTTTCCTCACTAATCTCTAAAGCCTTAATCTTGTTTTCTTCATTGGTTTTTTGATTAGCTAATTCTTTGTCTTGTCTATCTCTTTCATTTTTTAAAGCTAATACAGCATTCTCTTGTTGTAACGCAATAAGTTGTTCATCTGCAATTTTATTATCTGCAGCAATTTTATCGTTCTTTTGTTTGTTTGCCGCAATTGCTTTATCATCATTGGCTTTTTGATTGGCTCTTCTTTTGTCCGCTTGGGTTACCTCAAAATCTAATCTAGCTTGTTCATTAGCGTTGATTTGGTCAATAATATCTTGGTTAGATTTTAATGACTTAGCTTGTAATTCATCTAAAGTTTTATTTTTATCCTCTTGTTTAAGAATAGTATTTTTAGAAACCTCATCAATTTGTTTTAAAATCTTGGCATCATTGTCTCTTAATTCTTTTAATCTTTCTTCACCACCCTTCTTTTGTATTTGGAATATCTCTTGTTCACTCTTACCTGCAATCTTGGCTCTTGATACTGCTTGTTTGGTTGCAACATCTACGGCTTTAAGGTTGACAGCTAAAAGTCTATCCTGTTCTTTAATTGTTTCATTTAGGGCTTTGTTTGCTGCATCGGCTTCTTCTGTTGAAGTTACCCATTTGTAAATCATTGAGATTAATTCACCAATAACAACAATGGCAATACCGATACCTGTACCAATTAAAACACCTTGAATTGTTTTACCTAAAGTACTAGTCCAAAAGGTTGCTGCTTTTTCTGCAACAACTAAACCTTCGGTAGTCATAATCATCTTCTGACCAGCAGACGCTGCTTGAACCTGATTTGTTGTTAATAATTGAATTTCACCATTTAAATCTGTATAGGAAACAACTTGGTCTGTTATTGCACCATTTGCATCTCTTAAGGTGTCAATTTGAACATCAAACCCTTGTTTGGTTAAGTTACTAATTGCATCATTTAAATCTCCTGTATTGAGTGTGGTCTTAGCTAAATTAACATTAAAGTCATCTAATCCTGCAGTTGCATTTTTTAATGCACCACCTGTCGCACCTGCCTGTGCTGCGGTATCTCCTAAACTATTTGTAAATCCATCTACTTTGGATGTAGTTTTTTCTGCAGCATCTCCAAATCCTAAGAAGTTTCCACCAATCTCTTTAACATCATCCAATACATCACTCAAAGAGTTTTTAATATCCCTGAATGAGAATGAACTAAAGACCTTTAAAGTATCTACAACACCTAATAATGAACTACCAAATTGACCAACAGGACCAGGTAGAGTTGATAAAACACCAAAAAAGTCCTTAGACTTAACAGTAGTTTTGGCAATCTGGTCTTCTGTATCACCAATCTTTTTACGAAGAATATCAAATTGTTCAGGTTTTAAATCACCCTTTTGAAGTTCTTTCTTTAAAATACGGAGTTGTTGAGTAAGTGACAGAGTTTCACCATTAGCAATTTTTAAATCACTACTGTCTATGTCATACTCAATAAAAATTTTCTTACCCGCCATAATCTTTTATAATAATTATTCTGTTATATGTAGAGATAGTTCTTCTAAGAACGCTTTGCTTAAAATATTCTTATCTCCTTTTAGTGTGTTGATTGAACTAAAATCTAATTGGTGATTTTCAAATAATTCTCTACTTCTTAAAAAGTTTTCTGTTTCGTTATTAATCACAATTTGATTTTGGTGACTCTTGTCTATTTCTAAGTATATCTTCATATATATGTATATATTTTTAACATTGAGTTAATGAATAATATTGGACGCTACCTATTACATCATCTATATTCCAATTTGCACCATTCATAAATACATTCGTATATCCTGTTAAGTTTGTTCCGATGCTATCTGAAAATACATAACATCCCGTACCAAATACACTAGGAGAACAATTAGAATAGAATGTTCTTGAATTAAATACGGCATCATTACAAGATTCCGCAACGCTATTACCTCTACCACAGAAATTATATTCATAATATCCACTAGGAGTTGATGTTGGTGTTGGAGTTGGTGTAGCTGTAGGTCCGCCAGGTGTTGGTGTTGGAGTACTCGTTGGAGTTGGTGAAGGTGTTGGTGTTGGTGTAGGCGTTGGTACTACAACAGGGGTAAGATTTAAACTTGCACAAATAGGATATACTGCCAAGTGACCAATAAATCTAAATTCAAAATAGTAAGTACCATTTGTAAAAGATGTTAAACCAAAATTTGATGGTGTTATAGTGAAATTATAACTACCACTATAACTATTTTGATTTAGATTACTATTGGCTTGTGTGCCAATTATTCTCCAAGGTTTGTAATATGTTTGACCTGGCACCATACAATGAATGGATAATATTGCATTTACTGATGAATTTCTAACCCAAGCTTCTGCACCATTTCTTGACCAAGTGTAATTTAAAGAAAATGTTATACCAGTTGTGGTTACAGTTGTAGCCGAAAAATTAGTAACAGTTCCACTTACAACATTTGAATTAAAATCTTGTACTAATTCAATATCATATTCTGATACCTCATTATTTGGGTAAACAAAATCTTGATTTATTATTTGTTTTATATATTTTCTACTCATATTTTAAGTATATATTCTTACTAATTTATTAACTGAAGTACCATTATATGCTGTAAAACTACCACCAACTATTAAATACCCATTCAAATCAAAATCAATTTTTTCGGGTCCAACATTTGTAACACTAAATCCTCTGGCAAAACCAGTACCAAAACTAATTGTGTTATCCACAGTTCCGTCTGAGGTTAATCTAACTATACCATTTATTGTATATGTTCCATCAGAATTTGTTATTGTTACTGATGGAGTTACAAGATAAATTCTATCAGAACCATCAACTACTATGTCAGCCGTTCTTACATTTGCATATGATAATGTTGTAGTTTTAAATGTTCCATCTATAGTACCATCAGTATTAAATCTTCTAAGTGTTCCATTTCCAACCGCAATAATTTTACCTGTTGATTGTAATGCTATAGATTCAACATATACACTAACATTTGTAAATGTTGTGTCTCTAGTTTGATTTGAATTGAATCTTTGGATTCCATTTGCACCACCGATTAATACTTTATTACTTGAGTCAATTGCAATATCTAAACCTGTTCCACCTGTATAACTACCGAAACTTGAACCTAAATTACCAACAATTATCATCCCCAATGATGTATATCTAACTTTATAAACAGTAGATGTAGTTACACCTGTATCTGAAACATATCTAAAATTGTTATCAATATTAACAACCGATGTTGTAGAAATATAAATAACAGGAGGAGAACCTGGTGCTAAAGCTGACCAAGATGTACCATCAGCAAAAAGATATTGAGTGGATGAAACTTTATCAATACTATATCCAACTTGAGTTACAGGTGCATAAACATATACTCCTCTATCAACAGCAGCTAATAAAGTTCCATCTGATGAAAACATAACAGCACCTTTTGCAACCGCGTTTCCTGCTACCCCAATGTCACCATTATCAAATACATTTACATCAAATACATTATTACAACTAAGTGGGAAATTTGTTGCTAAAGTTCCTGCTTGTACTGGTGTAGGTGTAGGCGTCGGTGTAGGTGTAGGCGTTGCAGTTGGAGTTGGTGTGGGTGTTGAAGTTGGTGCGTTTGTAGGTGTTGGTGTAGGTGTAGGTGAAGGAGTTGGAGTAGGTGTTGGTGTTGGTGTAATTGAAACTACATCAGCAGTTACTCTATATTCAAAATCATATGCATCTGGTCTTGTTGTTGCAGTAAATGGTCCTATATAATATCCTGGGTCAAGTGTTGTTGCTGTAAAACCTGTTATTAAAGTATCTACAACTCCATTGTTTCCACTAACATCATCCGTAGTATAATCTCTTCTTATTACAGATATATCCATAGTTTTTAAACCAGTCACACCAAATAATAAAAGTACATTAAAAACATCATTAAGATTTAATCTTGTTGTATATAAATTTGTTATATCTGTAAAATGTCTATTTCTCCCTACACTATTAACAGTCACCTCAAAAGAAGCACCACCAATAGATTTATTAAATTCATCATATGTAACGATTAAAGAACCTCTCATATATTATAAATAGTTTAAGGACACGCAGAACCACAATCTACGATGGTAAATGATGCAAGGTCTGCGTATGGGATACCTACCATTATTGATGTACACGAAGCACAAGCAGGAATATCATAATTTCCTAATGTACTTATATATTGATAGAATGTTCCTGTTGCAGTTGAATATTTAATCCAACCAGTATCAGTTACGTTTATGGTTATACCTGTTGTATATGGTGATGATGATGACGAACCAAGAACACTTGCACCAATTGATGCTGCTTGTGTATTAAAGTCCGTACATCCTGTAAAGACATTAAGTGTTGCTTTAGTTTGATTCGCACTTAATAAAAAGACAGGATTCCTTTGATTATATATGCTTCCTTCAGGTGCTTCTTCTGCAGCAAGTAAGAAATAGTTAACTTGTGGGTCAGATATATATGTCGTACCACTCAAGTTATAATCGTCTTTTGTTGTTTCCCAAATTGAATATGGAATATATGTATTACCTGTGAATGGAATTGATGATGTAAAACCACTTACATTACCACCCAATGCACCAACGAAATAGTCATATAGGATTGACCAATAATACAAACTA
>Ga0222713_10004219_pt1 | contig 14504 bp, 17 predicted proteins | sample C33_649DmetaG_FD_165061 | JGI IMG/M metagenome (GOLD analysis project Ga0222713, IMG submission 165061) | Estuarine water microbial communities from San Francisco Bay, California, United States - C33_649D | ecosystem: Environmental > Aquatic > Marine > Unclassified | place: USA: California...
AAATTAATAATTTCTGAATTTGCGAACTCTAGTAAATAATCTCGATCTACCAAGTGTTCTTCTTGAGAACCAACATCGCAATACTCATACTTCTTGGCTTTGTTATGTATGTTTAAACACTTCCAGCGGATTTCGTTACCTAAATAAGTACTAAATTTTATGTTTCGATTGGGGTCGTACTTTAGTGCTTTTTCGTAAATAAATAAATCTTTTTCATCCATGATGTCTGTTTTACAGACGTTGGATTGATCAGATATTGTTTGATTAACAATCTGTAGATAAATACCAGAATGGCGAGAGATTAACTCTTTTAAGCAATCTTCGTCTTGGTCTTCTTTAATTTTTTGGATAAGGGATAAGTCGTCTGCCATTGTTCAATGACCTCCGAACTAAAGCTGCTCTCAAAAAAAGCATAACAATAGTCAGTTAAAAGTTTTACGTCTTTATCGCCAAAAGTATTCCAAACAAAAGAAATATTTGACTTTTCGATTAGAAGTGGGTCGTTTTCCTTTTCTTCTTCATTTGGCGGCTGAATGAATTCTCCGTTTTGATCAAGTCTGGCGATATGAATTAGAAATCCACCGCTTTCTTTAATCCAATCCGCTTCGTTTTGGTAACGAATGTCGGAAACAATAGTTAATGTATCTGGCTTTTTGCGCTTCTCTAAAGCATCAATCCAGCAGTTCTCATTCGCTTTGCGACGAACATGAGTTCCCCAAAAAACTAAAAATGGGCGAACAATCTTTTTTTCTTCGTCTGTCATATTGAGAACATCAATATTCAAAGTCTTTTTAATAAAAGAACGACACTCACTTTTTAACTCATCAGCTAAAGCGAGTCTCTGTGATTTCACGCCAATCTCTTTTAAGATTCGAACAAAGCCATTAGCGAGAGTATCTTTGCCGCTGCGTGCGACACCTGAAATTCCAATAATCATACTCCTGTACTTCCAAAGCCTCCTTCTTGGCGTTGCGAATCTTCCAATTCATCAAGAACTTCAATGATTGGATGAAAGTGTGATTTAAACACAAGCTGACAAACTTTGTCGCCCTTCTTATAAATCTTTTCAAGATTAACTCGTCCAACGATATTACCAAACTGACTAGCCTTCAAATCCTCTGGTTGAAAGACGTATTTGAATCTTACTTTGACAGAACCTCTATAGCCCGAGTCAACCACGCCCACTGAATTAGCAAGCAAAAGATTATAATTGCTAAGGCTTGAGCGAGGAAAGATAAGAGTGAAAACGTCTTCATGTCTGGAGTATTCTGGCTGAAGACCGTCTAATCGAATTCCCAAATCATATTCAATGTAGTCAACCGAAAGCCACAGATTATCTCCAGTAGCTTGCTGGCCAACAATTTTTGGATGAGAAATTGTTTTAACATCATAGCCAACATCCCCTTCCTTTGCAGGAAGGAGAAGTTCGCCATAAGTCTCTTCGACGTAAATAGATGGTCTTGTATTATTCATTAATAGATTGTAAATCTTTAGCTAAATCATGAAAGCCAGCATTAGCCAAGATTTGTGCGGAATGGAAAAATTTAGCATTTTCCAAGTCCTCGTTAATCTCTTGACACAAGATGGCTGAACCAACTACAAAGTTGCTTTGATCTGTAGTTGCGAAATATGCCAGAGCCTCCGTCATTGCTTGAGTGACAGCTTCAGCAGCATCTTCAGCATTAATTACGGAAGTCCAGCCTCCGCTTTTGCAGAAGAACAGTTTCTTGATTGAATTTTTTGGATAAAACATGGCTCAAAATTAAGCGAGGAAAATGTTCTGTCAAGAACTTTTTCCATTTTTACGAGAGTAAATTCTATATAACTTTAGTAAAAATAATATTATATATTAATTCTACGTTTTGCATAGGAACAACGTCAGGGGGTACGAGGGGGGGAAGCCGAATCTTTCACGTTTTTCCAAGAAATTTTCAGAAATTTTTCAATAGTGCATTTTGCTTGCATTTACTGGTGAAAATTTTGATGAAAATCAGTTTTTGGCATTTGACAAAAGCCAAAGAGGGTGTAATATATTGGCATCTATGAATAACGACACCAAGAGCATTTTCGAGGAGCAGATTTCACGCAAACCAGACAGATACCCTTGGGTTCAGGAATATATAGCTGTCATGCATGAAGGCTTCTGGACTCACAAAGAATTTAGCTTTTCCTCTGATGTTCAAGACTTTAAGGTGAATCTCGCAGAAGAAGAAAGGGCGATTATCGTCAAAACTCTCTCAGCAATTGGCCAAATCGAAGTCGCCGTTAAAAAGTTTTGGGCCAAATTGGGAGACAATCTTCCGCACCCGTCCCTGACTGATCTTGGTTACGTCATGGCTGGCGTCGAAGTAATTCATAATAATGCTTACCAACGCCTCCTTGAGGTTCTTGGCATGGAAGATATTTTTGAAGAAAATCTCAAGCTTGATGTGGTTTCTGGAAGAGTTAATTATCTTCGCAAGTATAACCACAAGTTTTATAAAGATTCTCGCAAGCAATATGTCTATGCGCTTATTCTTTTTACCCTATTCATTGAGAATGTTTCTTTGTTTTCTCAATTCTATATTATTTTATGGTTTGGGCGTTTCCGCAACGTCCTCAAAGACACAACCCAGCAAGTCACTTACACTAAGAACGAAGAGCTTATTCACGCTAAGGTTGGCATGAAACTTGTTAATACAATTCGCAAGGAACATCCCGAACTTTTCGATGAAGAACTTGAAGCTAGAATCCTCAACGAGGCAGGTGAGGCTTTCAAAGCCGAATCTAAGATCATTGATTGGATTATCGGAGATTGGAAAGATAAGAGAATTTCCGCAGAAGTTTTGAAAGAATATATCAAGAGCAGAATCAATGATTCCTTGAAAGAAATCGGCTTCCGCCAGTTATTCTCTATTGACGAATCCTTGGCCAGAGATTTTGAATGGATGGATGAAGAAGTCTTAGCAAATAATGCTGTTGATTTCTTTTATCAGCGTCCAGTTGATTATGCCAAGGCTAACAAAACTTTCGAACTAGAAGACTTAGTTTAATAATGAGCAAATATTACTGGTTAAATCAGAAGTCCCGCGAATTCTTGGCTCGCGGCTATGTTAAAGAAAATCAAACTGCTGAAGAGCGGGTAAGAGAGATTGCCGAAGCTGCGGAAAAATATTTGGGCATTAAGGGTTACGCAGACAAATTTGAAGATTACATGTCTCGCGGCTGGTTTAGCTTGTCTTCTCCCGTTTGGGCTAACTATGGCTTGGAGAGAGGTCTTCCATGCTCATGCAATGGTTCTTTTATTGATGACACAATGGAAAGCATTTTGTATAAGAATGCTGAAATTGGAATGATGACCAAGAATGCTGCTGGAACATCAGCTTATTTTGGCAAGCTTCGCCCAAGGGGAGCAGCCATTACCAGTGGTGGTACTTCTAGCGGTGCCGTTCACTTCATGGAGCTTTTTGATAAGGTTTCTAATGTTGTTTCTCAGTCCAGTGTTCGTCGCGGCTCGATGGCTGCTTACATTGATATTGATCATCCCGATATTGAAGAATTCCTTAGAATTAAGGGCGAAGGCCATCCAATTCAAGACCTCAGTATTGGTGTCTGTATTTCAGATGAATGGATGGAGGGTCTTCTCAATAAGGACAAGCAGAAGCTAAAAATTTGGGGCGAAGTTATTAAAAAGCGTTTTGAAAGCGGTTATCCATATTTGCATTTCACTGGCAATGCTAACAAAAAAGCTCCCAAAGTATATCGAGATAAGAATGTAAAAATTTACGCTTCGAATCTTTGCAACGAAATTCAACTTTCTTCTGATTCTGAAACATCGTTTGTTTGCGTGCTTTCTAGCATTAATCTTCTGCACTATGACGAATGGAAGGATACTGATGCAGTTGAAGTTTTAACTTACTTTCTTGATACCGTTACCGAAGAGTATATCAAAAAAACAAATGGTATGCCATTCATGGCTGCGCCAAATAAATTTGCTCGCGAACAGAGAGCAGTGGGCCTTGGCGTTCTTGGTTGGCATTCTTACCTACAGTCACAGAGGATTGCTTGGGAGAGCATGGAAGCGAAACTTCTTAACGCTCAAATCTTCAAGCTGATTGACGACAAGAGTTTAAAAGCTAGCAAGGAATTAGCGGCTAAATATGGCGAACCAGAATTGCTTAAGGGTTATGGAGAGCGCATGGTCACTCGTTTAGCTATTGCTCCTACTACATCCTCATCCTTTATTCTTGGTCAGGTTTCCCAAGGCATTGAGCCTCAAAATTCCAATTACTATGTTAAGAAGCTTGCTAAAGGCTCCTTCACTTATAAAAATCCTTATCTCAAGGAACTCCTAAAGGAAAAAGGTCAAGACACTCAAGAAGTTTGGAAGAGCGTCCTCGAAAAAGGTGGTTCTGTTCAGCACCTTGATTTCTTATCTCAGGATGAGAAAGATGTTTTCAAAACTTTTGGTGAAATTTCTCAAAAGGAGATTGTCATCCAAGCAGCCCAGCGGCAGAAGTCTATTGATCAAGGCCAGAGTCTTAATTTAATGATTCCTCCTTCCGCCACCATTGGCGAAGTGAGCAAGCTACTTATCTTTGGCTGGCAGCAGGGAATTAAAGGTTTTTACTATCAGCGTTCCAGTAATCCGTCTCAGTTACTAGCTCGCTCACTGAATGAGTGTAAATCCTGTGAAGCATGATAGAAGGACTCGCTCTACTTGTTTTTGTTTGGATTCTCTGCTATATTTTTGATAAATATCCAGAGTAGCAACAAATTAGTAGAAAAATTACTTTTTTAAGTGTAAAAATTAAACATGGAATTAGATTTCTCGCAGCAACTTTCCGAAGCTAAGAAGCGACCTGGACCCAAGAGTTCAGCGCAGTCTCCCGCTAAAGAAGATGAAAAGAAAAAGGGTTCAAAAACTAACGAACCTGGTTCTGCTGGCACTAAGCCAGATGCTAAAGAAAAAGCAGAAAAAGCTCTAGAGCGAGAAGATGAAAAGGAGTTAATTAAAGCTGAAATCACCTTTAATGAAAAGATCACTGAATCTTTAAAGAAGAAGGTTGAAGAACACAATTCCAAGCATAGCAAAAAAGTTTCTCTTAGCCAATTAAAGAAAGTTTATAGGCGTGGTCTTGGGGCGTTTAGCTCAAGCCACCGTCCAGGCAAAAGCCGCCAGCAGTGGGCAATGGCCCGCGTTAACACTTTCCTTAAAATGATGCGCGGCGAAAAAGTAAAGGATTCTTATAAAGCCGCTGATGGTGATATTGCTAAGGGTAATGAAGCTTTCGACCATAATCAAGATTATTTTGACTATGATGATGTTGAGCTTCATGTAGCTCATATTAATTTAATCGAAGCTGGCGTTTTAATGGAAGAAATGAACGTCAATAACGAGGAAATTGATTATACCGAAGCTGAGAAAAAAACTCTCAACAAGCCATTCCGTCTTCCTTCAGGTTCCAATAAGAAGTTTGGCGTTTATGTCAAAAATGACAAAGGCAATACTGTCGTTGTTAAGTTTGGCGACCCCAATATGGAAATCAAACGTGATGACCCTGATCGTCGTAAAAATTTCCGTTCCCGTCATCAGTGCGATACAAACCCTGGCCCAAAATGGAAAGCCCGCTATTGGTCTTGTCGCATGTGGGAAAAGGGCAAGTCAGTCAGTGAACTCACTGGAAGCGAAGACCCAATCGAGGCTTACTACATTAAGCAAGCTAATCGCGAAGCTAGACTAGCAGAAGCGTGTCTCGACGAAGAAGATTTCCCAACTCAGGAAGAAATCGTCGCTTTGAATCCTCTCTTGGACAATGTTTACTACATTGAAGAAGAAGCTGGAATTTAAGTAGAATAAAAGAACCAATCACGTATCATTTATGTGATTGAATCGGTCTTAGGAATTATCTATACATTCTGCTTTTCTGTGTGCTATTTGCCGCAGATTCTCAAAAGTCTTCGCACCAAGAACGTCGAAGACGTTAGCGTGCAGATGTTTGTTCTGTCAATTATTGGGTATATCTCAGCTATGGGATATACCCTTTTGCGTGTAGGCTGGGACTTTTGGTGGATTTTTAATTATTTTTGCGGCTTAGTATCTTCAATCATAATGGTTGCTGTTTATTATAAATACAAAAAACATGAATAATATTTATTATCAATCTAATTATTGGCAAGAATTTGCCAAATCAAACCTTGATTTGGTAGCTAAAGATTTAAATACTTCTTGGGACGCTGAAACTCAAGAGTATAAAGAGCATACTACAATCTCAGAATCTTCTTTAGAGATTCTTAAAGCAGAAACTAAAATGGAAAAAGTTTTAGATTTTGGATGTGGCATGGGAAGAAATTTAGATTACTTAAAAAGTATCTCTAAAGAGGTTTATGGTTTTGATACTGCAATCATGTTATCAAATCTGCAAAAGACAAAAAATTTTAGATATACTTATGCAACCGATAATTTTGAAAATTTTAATAAATACGCCCCATTTGATTTCATTTATGAATGTACTGTATTTCAGCACATGCCCCCACAGGAGGTTCTATTTAGATTTATGCAAATGCAGTATTTAACTAAATATGTTTATTTAGTTACTAGATCATATAATGACATGTTTAGAGATTTTGCAAATCAAAAAAGGGGAGTTAATTTATTTAAGCTCATTGATTCTTTAAATATATGGGAACTAGTTGATTGTTCTATAGATGCTAATTCAGCATCTACACTTATGGATGAAACTTATTATTCGATGCTATTAAAATTAAAATAATTTTGAAAATATGTTCAGCATTTATCATTCAGCATTCAATTTAATTAAACATGGCTTTGTAGGTTGGCAACAAAGTGTTGTCAATTCTTGCAAATTTGCCGAAGAAGTAATTATCACAGTTAATACATCAGTTGATGGAACAAAAGAAGCTATTGCAGAAACGCTCAAAGAATTTAATAACTGGAAAATCATTGAAACAGACTTTAGCTATCAAGACCCTTGGCTAGATGGTAAAATCAAAAATGAAGCCTTGCAAGCTTGCACTCAAGAGTTCAAAATCCAACTCGATCTTGATGAATATATTCCTCTTTGGCAAAGGCCGCTTTGGGAAAATTTAGCAATGCAAATTGCATTCAGCCCTGTTCAGTGTGCTTCAGTTGCATCTGTAAATCTTTATAAAGATTGGAGTCATTTTTCCTCCATCAATAACAAACAATATTTCCATAAAGGACAAGCTTATCGAGCGCCATGTATTCAAGCGCGAAAATCAGATGGAACCATCAACACTCAAATGAGCGATGGTTGTGATTTAGTTGACGTTGATGGTAATTTTGTTTCGACAATTGGAACAACAACCAATTTAGAACCGCTAGAGCTTGAGGTTTCTCCATTTGTCGTTCACTTTGGTTATGTAGATTTAGATTCTCGCCTAAAACGCAATCACGAATTTTGGCATGAACACTGGTATGTAGAAGGAGGCGGTCAAGCTCCCGCGCATACTATTCACATGAAGCGCGAAGATTTTGAATATCCATATATAGAACATAAATTAAAACTATGAATATAGGAATTATTTGTGATTTAAGCTATAGTAAATCTCCATGGCTTCAAAATTACTATTATGCAATTAAAAATTTATTTAATTCGGTAAAATTAATAAATTCTCACGAAGACCTTGAAGATATTGATATTATCTTCATAGGTAACGATCATTATCAAAATCATCTAAACATTTGGAGAGACGAAAATTTTATTAGAAAATGTAATAATAAAAAAATAAAAATATTTGTATATACATCAGAATATATACATTGCAGTAGATTTCCTTGGAATCTGCAAATTCAACAAGATTTAGAAAAATTTGATTTTCTATATCAAAGAATGATTGATGTTAATGACGCTATCAGATATAACAAAAAAATAGCTAGATGTAGTTATTCAAAACATTTTGCGAATATTGAAAAAGCTCCAGAAAAAATAAACAAATGCCTATTCGCTGGCACAATGTATCCACATAGATTAGACGCTATTAATAAAATAGCTGAATCTATGGAAATTGATGTGTTGCCTCATGGAATATTTGGCTGGAGAGAATATATTTATATTTTGTCTCAATATAAATTTATTTTATCTCCATATTCTAACGATAGCAATACCTTTCATTTAAAATTTTACGAAGCTTTATTGGTAGATTCCATACCCATTCATCAAATATATAGCAATACTCTGGATTATTATACAAAGGAAGCTTCATATCCTGATGTAATTTATTTTCAAGACCCAGCAGAGGTGCCTGATAAGATTAATAATTTTAAACTAGAAAGAAGCTCAACTAAACCTTGGCTGGAAGATGAATTAGCTTCATTTTTTTCTGAACATAACGTGCAGATTGACAAGCATGAATATGAATAAAATAATTCAAAGAATAGTAGAATTATCGTATAAATCAAAAGAGGGCCATTTGGGAAGCTCTTTATCAGTACTTGATATTTTATATATCTTATACAAGCACTTTATTGTTCCAAAAACAAATGATAGAAATAGATTTATTCTCAGTAAGGGACATGCTTCTTTGGGTCTGTATGTTATTTTAGAAAATTTTAATTTATTAGACAATCTTGATACATTTTGCAAATTCGATAGTAAGATTGGTGGCCACCCATCACATATCTTAGATGAAGTAGAAGCATCTACAGGCTCTTTGGGTCACGGGCTACCTATTGCGATAGGTATGGCTTTAGCATATAAGATTAATAATTATAAATCTCATATATTTGTAGTTGTTGGCGATGGAGAAATGAATGAAGGTAGTATATGGGAAGGTCTTTTATTAGCCGCCCAGCATAAATTAAATAATATAACTTGCATTTTAGACTATAACCGATCTAATGATAGAGCTTTAAAGTTAGATAATGTTGTTGATAAAATTAATGCATTTAACTGGAACTGTATTGAAATCAATGGACACGACCATCAATCTATTCTAGATTCACTATCCGCCAAGCATGAAGAAAAACCTACATTTATTGTAGCAAATACAGTGAAAGGAAAAGGAATTTCATTCATGGAGAATAATCCAGAATGGCATCACAAATCACCTAACGAAGAAGAATATCAAAAAATTTTACAAGAGCTAGCATGAGAAAACAATTCGTTAAATCTATCAAAAATATTTTAAGAAAAGACGAGAAAACAGTCTTAATGCTGGGAGATATTGGAGTATTTGGGTTTCGAGAAGAACTTAAAGATTTACCCAAAAGAGCTTATAATATCGGTATTTTAGAACAATGTACTGTAGGCGTAGCCGCAGGATTATCTAAAATAGGTATGATACCCATTGTTCATACTATAGCTCCATTTCTTGTAGAAAGATCGTTTGAACAAATTAAAGTCGATTTTGGTTATCAAAAATTAAGAGGAAATCTAATTAGCGTTGGATCATCCTATGATTATGCGTCATTGGGATGTACTCATCACTGCCCAGCAGATGTTAATTTAATGCTGTCCATACCAAATGTGCAAATTGTAGTGCCTGGATCGTCGCATGAATTATCACAATTATTAGACCAAGCATATAATAATGATTCTTTAACGTACTTCAGGTTAAGTGAATTTGAAAATGAACAACAACATGATGTGAATTTTGGCAAAGGCATTCTTATCAAGAAAGGAAGCAAAGCCACAATAATTTGTTATGGCAACATGCTTTCTGAAACAATTAAAGCTTGCGAAAATCTCGATGTAACAATCTTATATTATCATACTATATTTCCGTTTGATTCTGATTTGCTTATGGAAAATTTTAATGAAAAAATTATTATTTGCGAGCCTTTTTACGAAGGTAGTACAAATTTTTTAATCAATAAAACTTTAAATAAATATAAATATCAAACTTTAAATATAGGAGTACCAAGGCAATTTTTAATTAATTATGGAAGTAAGTTGGAGCATGACCAAAATTTAGGGTTAGATCATGCTGGTATAAGTAGCAAAATCAAATCATTCATTAATGGATAATCTAAACCTATTTAAAAATAAAAGAGTATTGATTACTGGAGCATCAGGAGTCATTGGATATAATCTAGTTAAGAGAATAAAGAAGGCTGAAAATTGCGAAATTCATATTAATTATTTAAATGAAATTGACGCGAATCTTATTGAATTAAATGATTGCGTCCATCACAAGTTTGATATTTGCGACTTAGAAAAAATCAATCAACTACCAGAGTTTGATATAATTTTTCATTGCTCTGGATACGGGCAACCTCAAAAATTTTGTGAAAATCCAGAAAAAACATTTTCGTTGAATACCGTATCTTTAGTTTTTTTATCTGAAAAAGTAAAGCAAGATGGTCAATTTATATTTTTCAGCACTAGTGAAATTTATGCAGAAGGAGATGGAAATAGTGAAGATTCTATAATTTCAATTAATCCAAAAAATCAAAGAAACTGCTATATTTTAAGTAAAATTTTTGGAGAAATTTTTCTTTCTTTAAATAAAAGAATCAAATATAAAAATATTCGCCTTTGCCTTTGTTATGGAGAAGGGTTTAAATCTTCTGATAAAAGAGTTTTATGCGAATTTATTTTTAAAGCGGTTGACAACAATTCTATCCAATTAATGGATGATGGTTCCTCCGTAAGAAGTTATATTTATATTGACGATTGTATTGAAGCTATTTTAAATATAGTCAAAAATGGCAAAGATAATCTTTATAATCTTGGCGGCAAACAGTTAATAACCATAGCTGATTTAGCTAATACAGTATCTAAATTAACTGGTTGTTCAGTTAGTCTCGGTAGTAAAGAAAATAAAATGAAAAATAGTCCAGATAAAGCTTATGTAGATATTTCAAAATATGAAAGCGAATTTGGCACTTTAAATAAAACCCCACTAGAATTAGGCATTTCAAAACTTATTGATTGGTATAAAAATTATAAAAATTAAAATATGAAAATTGATATTAGCGCATATATGACATCTATCCGTCCTTATAGATGGATGAAAATTCATGAAATGCTTTCTAAAACGAGGCTTTCTTTTGAAATTGTAATTGTTGGCCCAATTGAAGCTGATTTTGAACTGCCAGTAGAAATTAAATTTTTCAAAAGCAATGTAAAACCTTCTCAATGTCAACATACTGCCGCTACATTATGTCAAGGAGAAATGTTATTGCAAATTGTAGATGATATTGAATATCAAGATGGAGCTATTAACGCTATGTTTGAAATTGTGAAAAAAGATAAAAATTGTATGGCGACATGCAGTTTTTTTGCAGACAATCGAAATTTTAAACTTACGCAAAATATGCAGGGAGAACCAAATGATAGTATCCCATTACTGCCTGTTTGTGGACTTTACCCAAGAGAAGCTTATAAAAAAATTGGAGGTATAGATAAAAGATTCTTGGGAGTAATGGGAGAATTAGACCTTTATATGAGACTGTCAGTAGCTGGATATAAAACAGTATTCGTTGATTATATTTGTAATGAAAACACCCAATTTCAACGTAAAGATTCTAGCAGTTTATGTAACAAATATTTTGCTATTGACAGGCCAGTAGTGGTTAGTCTTTGGACTCAAAAAAATAATCAGTATTCTTTGGTCAGAAATGATGTGGTGAGAGAATATTCGGATATTGATTTATTGACTGTCGAACAAAATTAATATATTTATGAATAAAGTCGGCATTAAAGATATAGAAAATAATATAGGTTTTGAAATCAAAAACCAGTTGTTGCGCGACTCTATCGAGTCAAGCAATTTGTTATATGAAAATATTAAAGATAAAGATTATGAAGATTACATCTTAAACTATATCAAAGTTTTATCTAGCGATTTAATCAAGGCTGGTAAAGACCGATCTATCCAATGGGAAAATGGCTGGCTTGAAAATTTTGAGCTATTTCAAAAAAGCGGGGAATTTATAGACTTAATACCTAAGTATCATAGTAAAAATAATATAGCTAAAATTAATGGCAAAATTATCAAAACATATTCAGAACATTTTGATTATTACCTTAATTCATTTTTTGTAGATTCAATTTTATTAAAATATACAAATCAATATCAAAAAATATTTGATTTTGGATGCGGAACAGGCTATCATCTCTTTAGATTAGAAAGCTATGATTCTTCTAAAGAATATTTTGGATTAGATTGGACAAAAGCATCTCAAAACATAATTGAAGCTTACGCAAAACATAAGAATAAAACAAATATTCACGGAGCAAATTTCAATTATTTTCATCCAGATTATAGTATTGATATTGAAGGCTCCCTAATTTATACTGTTGCTTCTCTAGAGCAAATAGGAGAAAATCACGATAAGTTTCTTAATTTCATTATTGATAAAAAACCTGGTTTGTGCATCAACTTTGAACCAATTGAAGAAGTTCTAGATGAAAATAACCTAATTGATTATCTGACTATTAAGTATTTTAATAAAAGAAACTATTTAAAAAACTATCTAACAAAATTAAAATCTCTAGAAAAAGAAGGAAAGGTGGAAATCTTAACTGTTAAGAGATTAAATTATGGTAGTAAGTTTATTGAGGGCCACACTTTAATTATATGGAAACCAATCTAAGCCTTGATGATATTGTAGAAAATAATCTGGAATCGTTTGAAGATTGCAGGGGAGAAATTTTCACAACTTATAAAGATGAATTCAGAGGACTTCGTTTCAATCACGATAAAATTTGTTTTCGGCATAAGAACGTATTAGTTGGAATACATGGAGATTTCAATACCTATAAATTAATTACTTGTTTATATGGAGAAGTGTTTGTGGCTTTGGTAGATAATAGACCAGAATCAAAAGATTACTTAAAATATAAAACATTCACTATTAATGGAAAGGACAAGAAACAGATTTTTATCCCTCCAGGGATAGGCAACAGTTTTTTAGTTTTATCGGATACTTGTGTTTATAATTATAAACTATCTTATGATGGAGAATATAATGATGTTGATAAACAATTTACTTTGAAATGGAATGATCCTAAATTTAATATACCTTGGCCGATAAAAGACCCAATTTTAAGCAACAGAGATAAATAAAATTTATGAAAAAAATTATTATTACAGGAGTGACTGGCCAAGATGGTTCACACATGGCCGATTTTCTACTTAAAGACCCAAATAATTTTGTATATGGAGCGCATCGCCATTTAAGTGTTGAAAATCATGATAACATTAAGCATTTAAAAGACCATCCTAGATTTAAAAAAATTGAATTAGACCTTACTGACGTAGAAAGTATTAATAATGCCTTTAAGGAATATAAGCCAGACTATTTTATTAATTTTGCTGCCAACTCTTTTGTTGGTAATAGTTGGAAAATGCCCATTAATCACATGCAAACAAATTGTATGGGAGTTCTTTCTTGCTTAGAAGCTATTCGCAACTTCTCACCAAATACTCGTTTTTATAATGCTGGAAGTAGCGAGCAATTTGGCGATGTTATTTATTCTCCTCAAGATATTCATCATCCATTCCGCCCTCGTTCCCCTTATGGGGCAGCTAAGTGCGCTGCACATCATTTAGTTAAAGTATATCGAGAGTCTTATGATATTTATGCCGTTCAAGGTATTTTATTTAATCATGAAGGAATTCGCCGTGGCGAAGAATTCGTTACTCGCAAAATTTCTAAAAATGTGGCTAGAATTTATAATGCCATTGAAGCCGATGAACCGTTTTTACCAATTGAATTAGGTAATCTAGATGCTAAGAGAGATTGGAGCGATGCTGAAGATTTCGTTAAGGGTGTTTGGCTAATGATAAATCAAGATAAGCCACAGGACTATGTTTTATCCTCCAATGAAACTCATACTGTTCGCGAGTTCGTAGAGCTAGCGTTTAAAGCTGCCTTTATTGAAGGAGAGTGGATGGGGTACGGACTTGAAGAAATTTTTGTAGAAAAAAATAGTAAAAAAATTCTAGTCCAAATTAATACAGAATTTTATCGTCCAGCAGAAGTTGACCTTCTTTGGGGAGATTCGACCTTAGCTCGATTAAACTTAAGATGGGAACCTGAAACGTCTTTCCCCAAACTTGTCGAAAAAATGGTTGCAAAAGACTTGGGTTGGCCGTATGCTAATTGATGGCTTCCAAGAAACCAAATAAAAAAGCTCTAGTTGCCAAATTCGTAGAAGTCCCAACGAAGTCTAAAAAAGAATTCTGGCAGCGAGAATACGTTCTTCTCAATCGTTTGATTGAGAGGTACAGTATTGAATTTTTAAAAGATACCACCTTCACCTTTAAGGGTGAGAGTTTGGCTATTCTTTTTGCCGACAAGATTTTAAAAGAACTAGATTCTAGATTCAGAATCTATTCATCTGACTTGCAATCAAAGCGAGAAATCATCGTACTTAAGGATGACCCAAGTGTTGAAAAGCGAATTATTGAGCGCAAACCAAAAACCATAAAAGACTTTTTAAATGGCCAAGACTAAAACATCCGAAGAAAAGAAAATCACTTCCACAGAAGTTCTCAGCACTTTCCTAAAGCAGAACTCGGAAGACCACTAC
>Ga0222713_10004222_pt1 | contig 14495 bp, 11 predicted proteins | sample C33_649DmetaG_FD_165061 | JGI IMG/M metagenome (GOLD analysis project Ga0222713, IMG submission 165061) | Estuarine water microbial communities from San Francisco Bay, California, United States - C33_649D | ecosystem: Environmental > Aquatic > Marine > Unclassified | place: USA: California...
GAATGTCGAGGTTCCAAAGCAGAGCCTCTTCCTCTCTTTTATCTTCTCTCTCCTTCCATTCTTATTAATCACTTTCCTGCTCTTCTTCCTGCTATCTCAATCCCAAGGTGGCAATCGCGTCTTCTCATTTGGTCGCTCGCGCGCTCGCCTGCAGTCACCAGATGCACCGAAGACGACATTTGCTGATGTTGCAGGTGCAGATGAATCTGTAGCGGAATTGAAAGAGATCAAGGATTTCTTGGCAGATCCCAAGAAATATCAAGAGATCGGCGCAAAGATTCCCAAGGGCGTGCTCCTTTATGGTCCGCCAGGGACTGGAAAGACCTTGCTTGCCCGAGCTGTTGCAGGTGAAGCGAAAGTTCCTTTCTATTCAATCTCAGGTTCTGATTTTGTTGAGATGTTCGTCGGTGTGGGTGCAGCCAGAGTTCGTGATCTCTTCAACCAAGCGAAGGCCAATGCACCAGCGATCATCTTTGTCGATGAGATCGACGCTGTCGGAAGACATCGTGGTGCGGGTCTTGGTGGTGGACATGACGAACGTGAACAGACCCTCAACCAACTCTTAGTCGAGATGGATGGTTTCGAGGCAAATGGCTCGGTTGTATTGATAGCTGCGACAAACAGACCAGACATCCTCGATCCAGCACTGCTTCGCCCAGGGCGATTTGATCGCCAGATCGCGATTGAGCGCCCAGATTTGAAGGGACGTGAAGCGATTCTTAGAGTTCATGCAAAAGGTAAACCTCTCGATGAAGATGTTGATCTCATCTCTTTTGCACGAAGGACTCCTGGTTTCACTGGTGCAGATCTTGCAAATGTCCTTAACGAAGCGGCACTTCTTAGCGCTCGCAATAATGCGAAGACGATCAATAACGCATCAATCGATGAAGCAATCGATCGTGTGATGGCAGGACCACAACGCAAGAGTCGCGTGATGAGTGACGACGAGAGACGCGTCACGGCCTATCACGAAGGTGGTCACGCTCTTGTCGCTCACGCACTTCCGCACACAGATCCAGTCCATAAGATCACGATCTTGCCTCGCGGTCATGCGCTCGGTTACACCATGGTCTTGCCTGATGAAGACAAGTATTCAGTCTCTCGAAACCAACTCCTCGATCAACTGGCGTACACGATGGGCGGGCGCGCAGCCGAGGAATTGGTATTCCATGATCCAACCACTGGTGCTTCCAATGACATAGAGAAAGCAACGGCTCTTGCTCGCGCCATGGTCACGCAATACGGAATGACAGAACAACTTGGTGCGATAAAGCTTGGAACAAGTGAGTCTGCGCCATTCCTTGGCCGTGATTACGGCCATCAGCGTGATTATTCAGAGTCAATCGCTGGCCAGGTGGATCAAGAGATCCGGCAATTGATAGAGAACGCCCATCAAGAGGCATTCGACATCTTGGTCGATAATCGCGAGATTCTTGATCGGCTCGTTATCGAACTTCTTGAGAAGGAGACTCTCGGTAAAGATGAGATTGCAGAGATCTTCCGATCAGTCAATGGACCAAAACCGCGTGGTGCTTGGACTGGTTCTGCTACGCGCAAACCTTCGAATCAGCCACCAGTAGCTATTCCGCCGCGATTGAATGGCGATGACGCCAAGGTCGAAGAGAAGAGCGAAGTGAAGAAGGCGAAGAAGCGAGTGAAATCCAGTGAGTAGTGGTGAATGTCTTGAGTGAGATCGATCCAATTTCCATGGATCCAAGCGCTGGACGTGCCCGCGGTGATTTTGATTTGGCACGAGCGGAGCAGGCGGTACGTGAACTTCTCCTCGCACTCGGCGAGGATGTAGAGCGAGATGGTTTGAAAGATACGCCGAGACGAGTTGCAAAGTCGCTTGCCGAGAATTTCGCGGGGCTCTATCAAGATCCCAAGGAAGTTTTGAAGACCACTTTTGATGCAGGTCATCGCGAACTTGTGATTGTCAGAGATATCGAGGTCTACTCGCATTGTGAACATCATCTAGCTCCATTTCACGGCGTAGCGCACATTGGCTATATCCCTGGTGAGAGTGGCAGGATTACTGGTCTCTCGAAGTTGGCAAGGTTGGTGGACCTCTTTGCAAAGCGTCCACAAGTGCAGGAGCGACTTACGACGCAGATCGCTGATTCAATCGTGGAGATTCTTGGCGCTGCAGGAGTAATTGTGATTATCGACTGCGAGCATCTCTGTATGTCGATGCGCGGAGTGAGAAAATCTGAGGCTCGCACTGTCACTAGCGCTGTGCGCGGGATTCTTCGGAATCCAGCGACACGGGCAGAGGCGATGTCACTGATTCAATCCCGCGAGAGGTAAAAGTCATCATGACCACACTTGTCATGGGAATCCTCAACGTAACCCCAGATTCTTTTGCAGACGGTGGGCGACACTTCACCTTGGCGGATGCACTCGCTCGAGGCGCAAAGATGATCGAAGAGGGCGCAGAGATAATCGATGTTGGTGGCGAAAGCACCAGGCCCGGAGCCGAGCGAATCGATGAAGAGAGTGAGAAAGCCCGAACTCTCCCCGTAGTCAAAGAGCTCGTTGCGATGGGAGCAACAGTGAGTATCGACACTATGCGATCTTCGGTGGCGAAAGAGGCAATCGCTCTTGGTGCGAAATATGTCAATGATGTCAGTGGTGGACTTGCTGACCCGAAGATGCCTGAATTGATTTCGCGCAATCGCAATATTCAATATATAGCGATGCACTGGAGAGGGCATTCCAAGGAGATGAATTCCCTCGCAAAGTATGAGGATGTAGTCCGCGATGTGAGGCGTGAACTTGCCGAACGCACCGAAGTCCTAGTCAATGAAGGGATTGATCCCGATCAGATCATCATTGACCCTGGTCTTGGTTTTGCCAAAGAGGCAGTTGATAACTGGGCGCTCCTAAAGGACTTAGAGCGGATATCTCTCTTGGGATTTCCCGTACTTGTCGGCGCATCACGGAAGAGATTCCTTGGGGAGTTACTTGATGGGGCGACACCTGATGATCGTGAAAGCGCATCTATCGCCATCACAACACTCCTTGCTCGGATGGGGATTTGGGGCGTTAGGACACATAGCGTTAAACCTCATAAGGATGCGATCAAGGTGGTCGAACGATGGATGAATTGAGAATCACTGGAATCCAAGCGAAAGGATTTCACGGTCTTTTTGATTTCGAGCGACGTGATGGCCAGACTTTTCTCGTTGATTTATTGTTACAACTCGACCTTTCCAAGCCAGGAAAAACTGATTCCATTGAAGATACCGTCGATTATGGCGCCATAACAGCAAGAGTGAAGGAGCTAATCGAATCGGGCCCCTATCTTCTTATAGAGCGATTGGCAGAAGTTATTGCGACCACCCTCAAGGACGAGTTCTCGCTCTCACAAATCGAAGTGAGAGTCCATAAGCCTGATGCTCCGGTTGGAGTTAAAGTCGAAGATATCTCTGTGACGATAAGGCGATGAAAGTAGTAATCGCACTCGGTTCAAATCGCGGAGAGCGCGAGATTCATATTCAAAACGCGTTAGAGCAGATGGCCTCATTCTTAACGATTGTGCGAGTCTCCTCGTTTATTGAGACAAAGCCTGTGGGCGGACCGCCGCAAGGGAATTACATCAATGCTGTTGCGATCTGTGACTGTGACCTCGACCCCGAAGAACTTCTTGAAAGATTAATGGCAATAGAGGCAAATCTTGGAAGAGTGAGAGAAGTTGTAAATGGTCCACGGACGATTGACTTAGATATCATCTCTATTGAAAATCTCGAGATACGGTCGCCGAATCTGACGCTGCCTCATCCAAGGGCGCATCTGCGGGAGTTTGTCCTGAGACCATGGCTTGAAGTCGAGCCCGAAGCTCATCTAGTCAGTCGCGGTAGCGTCAAAGAACTATTGCAATCGATTATGCCCTCTTGAATCCTTTTGGACACTTAGGGTTTATCGCTGTTACCTTCTTCTTCGTTACACCCTTGAGGCAGGTAATTGTCTTTTTCCCATTCTTCACAGCTGCTGATGTATTACTTGATGGAGTAGAAGTAGGTGTAACCGAGCTGGTAGATCCTGCTCCATCTTGACTTAACTTCACCTTAATTGTGGGACTTGAGAAAGTGAAACCTGAAGCCCTGAGTTTGATGAGTCCGTTTACCTCGTTGACTGACTCGGTCGTGATGATGTTTGTGCCACCATCACTTTCGATGGAGACTGTCGCTGAGATCGGAGCGCTACTGAATCCGTAAAGACATCGTGCTACATCACTTCGCATAGTAAGGTCATAGTTTCCAATGTGCTTGGTCTTACCATCAGAGGTGTAGTGAGGTGCTGCTACCTTGTATTCGAGAGTGCCTGTGGCCTTATTGAAAGTAGGAGGTCCATCACTGAAAACAGATGCGTTGGAGTTGATCACACCCACTAAGCCTTTTCCAGCAGAACATTTGTCATATTGACCACTTCTATCCTCGACGCTCTGCAGATTCCACCTTGTGCGCATCGCACTTGCTTTATCAGAAATCAAAGGTAGCCAAGCGTTAAAGTGCTTGATGCTTCGCTCACCTGCCTCATTGAGATAAGTGAGGATGGTTCGAGCTTCTCCATCCTTGATAAGTAGTTCTGACGCTGGCTTATCAGGGCGCCACCTGCGGCCATCGACACCTTGCTCATAGAGGCTTCGGATCTCAGCGGTTGTGTCCTTCCATTTCGCCCAAGTTATAACTGCGCCAACTCTCGAAGGATTTCCAGAAACGGTCATCTCAAAACCATTCTGGGTAGAGAGAACTTTTGATGTCAGTTTGAAGTCTTGAATCCGACCGACCATCCATCCGGGGACGCCTTTGCTTAATCGGATAGTTATCTCGAATTTCATAGTTGTATCGAAGGCCTTTGTTAACGCACATCTGCCTTCGGCGACAACGAAACATCCTCGCTCCAGTGAGGATGAATTTCCGGTGAGAATTCCATCTTCGATTTTCATCTCCACTTCTTTGTATTCAGAGGAATTGACCATCTCCACTGGTTGCAATGAAAAGATCATCTTTGAGCGATTAACACGAGAGTCATTACCGGCTGCTCGACTCTCGGCCGCTCCATTTACATTGAGTTCAACTCCCGCAGCGATGGCATAGTCGAGAGTGGTGTTTGCATCTTTGAGGGTCCAAATTGTTGCCCCTGTTCCATCAGGTATCCCTTGCTTTGCGTCGCCAGAGAATGAGTGACGAGCGGTAAGGACCTCCTTCAATTCACCCGTTAATTTCGTTCCATCTGGTTTTGTTGCACCAAATGAGACTATGCAATCGCTTTCCGTATCAGATGTGCACTTATCGAATAGTGCTCTAACGATGAGATTCAATCCTGGCTTTAAGCACTCACTATCATCGAGACTCTTGCAGACAGCGCTTGCAAAATTGATGTTTCCACTTCCCGCGTTCTGACTGGGCTTTGCGTAGATGAAGGATGGGACCCCCCAGTCCTTGAAAGTGTTGTCAAAGTTGACCCCGTGCCAGCCATCTTCCAACTTCATCTCCACTTTAAAGCGTTCTTCTTCATCAGTCGTGCTGGCACTTGATGTGAAGGTAGCGCCCATAACTAGCGCGAAGATGAGAATCAAGGAGGTCAATAATTTCTGCGTGCCCTTGATCGTTAAGTTACTCATCTCTGCTCCTTTTGAGGCCCACGGCTTGGTGGGGGCTCGTGCCCTCTTCACCGTTGCAATCGGTCATTTTTATGCAGTCAAAGGCCAAGACTCAATAGGTCTATCCTTTGTCAGTTGGGTTCTCCAACATGCGCCCGGTACCAAATCGGACTGGAGCCAGAGGAAGTGATGCTATGACCAAGACCGCCCATCGTGAGTTGGAAGTGGCTGTTTTCCGAAAATCGATGGCATCACCTGTGATCTTCGTTCCGACAATGGGTGCGCTCCATGATGGCCATAAGGCCCTGATCTCTCAAGCTAGGCAGATTTCCCCTTCAGTCGTGGTGAGCATCTTCATAAATCCTCTGCAATTTGATAACTCGGAAGATCTTGAAAAGTATCCAGTGGCCCACGAAGCAGATCGAAAGATCGCAGAATCCGCTGGGGCAAAGTTCGTTTGGATTCCAAGTCATGGCGAGGTCTATCCAGGTGAAATTCAAAAGATAAACGCGGGTCCACTTGGAACGATTTTTGAAGGACATTCCCGTGACGGACACTTCGATGGCGTCCTAACCGTAGTGAGAAGACTCTTTGAAGCTGTCAATCCCAAGAAAGCAATCTTTGGCGAAAAGGATTTCCAACAACTCTTCCTTATAAAGAAGATGGTCAATGAGCTCAACTTGAAGGTTGAAATCATCTCTCATCCAACAGTTCGAGATGAAGATGGACTGGCCCTTTCATCACGTAATGCTCGTTTGAGTCATAAGGGAAGAAGTGCTGCAAAGATCATTTATCGAGCACTGGTAGAAGCGTCAAGATCCGCTAGACCCGGTGAGACACTTCGCCAAGTCTTGATGAGTGAGCCTCTTTTCACAGTTGACTACGCAGAAGTCATTGATGAGAAAGACTTCTCGGTTGTTGCAGATGGCGATGAGAGTCCAGGTCGACGTTTGATCGTGGCGGGATGGATTGATGATGTTCGATTGATCGACAATATGAAGATCTCTAGCGGTGCAATATGAGATTGCTTGCCCCGGCTCCCGGGTGGAGCACCTCATGCGATGTCATCGTCGTGGGATCTGGTGTTGCTGGATTGACGACGGCGCTTCAGATTCGCTCTCACAATCTCAAAGTCATCCTGGTCACTAAGGCGAGAATCGATGAAGGTTCAACTCGCTGGGCACAAGGAGGAATCGCGGCAGCGCTGGGGCCTGGGGATTCCCCCGAAGCACATAAGCAAGACACACTCACTGCAGGCGCAGGACTATGCGACCCGAGCGCTGTCGAAGTTCTTGTCACTGAAGGTCCGGAAGCGGTTCGAAGATTGATTGCTCGTGGCGCAGTCTTTGATAAATCGGCTACAGGAGAAATCGCTTTAACTCGAGAGGGTGGTCACCTTCGAAATCGCATCCTCCATGCCGGCGGCGATGCAACTGGAGCAGAAGTCTCGCGCGCACTTCTCAAGGCAGTCCAAGAGGATGAAGGCATCGAAGTGATCGAACATGCTCTCGTCCTGGATGCTCTTCTTACTGAATCTGGGGAGATTGCTGGAGTAACACTTCATGTCATTGGAGAAGGAACTCGAGATGGTGTCGGACAGATTGAAGCGGGTGCAGTCGTCATCGCAACTGGTGGGCTCGGACAAGTATTCTCACAAACGACAAATCCCTCTGTCTCAACTGGCGATGGTGTTGCCTTAGCACTTCGCGCTGGTGCGAAAGTTGCTGATGTGGAGTTCATTCAATTCCATCCTACAGTCCTCTACCTTGGTGAAAATTCACAAGGACAACAACCGCTCATCAGTGAAGCAGTGAGAGGTGAAGGTGCATTCCTCGTCAATGAGATTGGTGAGCGCTTCATGGTCAAAGCTCATCCACTCGCGGATCTAGCGCCACGAGATGTGGTCGCAAAAGAAATCGAACGTCAGATGCGCGATCGCAACCTCAGCAATGTTTGGCTTGACGCTCGTCCTATTGAGAATTTTGCCAAGCGGTTTCCGACCATCCATCATTCGTGCAAAACGTATGGAATTGATCCAAGCAAAGAGTTGATTCCGGTTGCTCCTGCTGCTCACTATGCCTCGGGTGGAATAAGAGTCGATCTCAATGGGCGAAGCACAGTCCCGGGACTCTATGCATGTGGTGAAACGGCCTGCACTGGTGCACATGGAGCAAATCGCTTAGCCTCAAATTCATTGTTGGAAGGCCTAGTCTTCGGCGCACGTATCGCTTTTGACATCGCACTCTCACTTAAACGGGGAAAGCGAGCGGGGGCGGATAAGCGAGAGCCATATCTGATCGATGCAAGCGCGAGGAAGCTCATTCAAAATACTATGAGTCGAAATGTTGGAGTTGTTAGAAATAGTGCAGGACTAAATCGCGCTGCCGATGACCTCGAAAGAGTTCGCATGACTCAATCTGATGATTCTTACATCGATTCATGGGAGACGAGCAATCTCTATCTCCTAGCTCGAGCAATTGCTTCATCCGCCCTTATTCGCACTGAAAGTCGCGGTTCTCATTGGCGGGAGGATTTCCCGCACCAGGAAGATCGATGGAAGGTTCGAATCGAAGAGCGTTTGACGTCAGGTGAATTGGTCTCGAATGAGGCACCGCTTTCAATTGAGGATGGAAGTGAAAGGAGATGGTGATGCTAGAGATAAATGAAGAGATCATCAGACTCGTTGATCAAGCTATCGAGGAAGATCTAGATGGTGGCACCGATGTCACTTCAGTTGCGACCATCCCTAATCTTCTTGAAAGTGAGGCAAAGTTCATCGCTAAGGCAGATGGTGTAATCGCAGGAGTCAGAGTCGCTGAACTTGTGATGAAGCGATGTGGCGTAGGAGAATTTCAGTTTCACCGAAATGATGGCGACATAGTCCGGCACGGCGATCTGATCGCAACTGCATCAGGGGATACGCGATCCATACTGCTTGCAGAGAGAACGGCGCTTAATTTCCTCTGCCACTTGAGTGGAATATCAACCCTGACTGCACGATGGGTCAATGCGGTGGCGGGAACGAAGGCAAAGATTCGAGATACAAGAAAGACAACTCCAGGTCTTCGCACTCTTGAGAAGTATGCCGTACTTGTCGGGGGAGGCGTCAGTCATCGTTTCTCACTCTCAGATCAAGCTCTCATCAAAGACAATCACATCGCAGCGAGCGGTTCGCTAACTAGCGCCTTCCTTGCTTTGCGAAAAGAATTTCCTGATATCGAAGTAGAGGTAGAGGTAGAGAACCTAGAACAACTACGAGAAGCCCTCGGATGTGGTGTGGCCACGATCATGTTGGACAACATGGATATTGAGATGACTAAGCAGGCGGTAGAGATAACAGCAGGTCGAGCGAGGTTGGAGTCCTCGGGCGGACTCTCGCTTGAGAGTGCTCTTGCATATGCAAAAACGGGGGTCGATTTCCTTGCTGTTGGAGCGCTGACTCACTCGGCACCGGCACTAGATATTTCTCTAGATATTTCCAATCACAAGTCCTCGTTGAAAGGATCAAAGTAGCGATGCTTCTCACAATTGACATTGGAAACACAAATACTGTCCTTGGTGTATTTGAAGGTGACAACCTTATTCAGTCGTGGCGAGTTAAGACTGATGCGCGAAATACTTCAGATGAGTTAGTGCTTCAATATCGCGCTCTCGTGGCGGATTATGAGATTGATGGCCTTGCAGTAAGTTCAACAGTCCCCGCTTCACTTCGAGAAGTAAGAGTGATGATCTCTCGCTACTTCAGAGATGTGAAGACAGTGATTGTCGAACCTGGCGTGAAGACCGGCGTCCCACTTCTTGTAGATAATCCCAAGGAGATAGGTGCGGATCGAATTGTGAATTCCCTTGCTGCTCACACGCTCTACCCCAACGGACCATCCATAGTCGTTGATTTTGGAACATCGACCAACCTGGACGTGGTTTCACCAAAAGGTGAGTTCCTTGGAGGTGCGCTCGCTCCCGGAATAGAGATTTCCATCGATGCACTCGCCCAGCGAGCTGCACAGTTACGTAAAGTTGAATTGACCAAGCCAAAGTCGGTAATCGGTAAGAACACCGTAGAAGCCTTGCAATCCGGTGCGATATATGGCTTCGCAGGTCAGGTCGATGGACTTGTGGATCGAATCACAGATGAGTTGACCAAGTTATATCCAGATTCTGTAGAGATTTCAGTGATTGCAACTGGTGGATTAGCGCCGTTGGTCCTTGGCATCAGCGAGACGATCGAATTCCACGAACCCGATCTCACGCTAATCGGCTTGCGTCTCCTACACGAAAGGAACTAGCCGATAGAGTTGGCGCATCATGAATGATCGCACTGAAGACGTTGACGACCTGCCAGAGCAGCTTCGAATCCGTAGGGAAAAGCGAGAGAGCCTCTTTGCACGAGGAATAGAGCCTTATCCAGTTTCTGTACCTCGAACTTCAACACTCAAGGAATTGAGAGAACGTCACTCAGGTCTAGCCATAGATGTCGCAACTGGAATCACAGAGAGCGTCACCGGTCGAGTCATCTTCAAACGTGACACGGGAAAACTCTGCTTCGCCACACTTCGCGAAGGTGATGGAACCGAACTTCAAGCGATGTTCTCACTCGACAAAGTAGGTGAGGCCCTACTTGAATCATGGAAAGGTGATGTAGATCTTGGCGACTTGGTCTCCGTCACGGGAGAAGTAATCACCTCAAAGCGCGGTGAACTCTCTATCTTGGCATCAGATTTTTCAATCGCTGCCAAGACTCTCAGACCGCTACCGGTTGAACATAAGCCTCTCTCTGAAGAGACCCGGGTTCGCCTTCGATATGTAGACCTGATCGTCAGGCCCGAAGCTCGCGAAATGGCTCGGACCAGACCCGCGGTGATGCGCTCACTGCGTGAGTCTTTTCACTCCAGAGGATTTATCGAAGTTGAGACACCGATGCTTCAAGTGATGCACGGTGGTGCAACGGCTCGGCCGTTCAAGACAAAGAGCAATGCCTATGACATCGACCTCTTCCTGCGAATCGCACCCGAGCTATTCCTGAAGCGTTGTGTGGTCGGCGGAATTGAGAAAGTTTTTGAGATCAATAGGAACTTTAGGAATGAGGGTGCTGACTCAAGCCACTCACCTGAGTTTGCGATGATTGAGACTTACTGGTCATATGCCGATTGGGATGCGATGGCAACGCTCACCCGCGAGTTGGTGCAGGAGAGCGCTAAGGCAATATCGGGTTCACATGTGGTTCGACATTTTGATGGGCGCGAGAGTGACCTCGGTGGTCATTGGCCAGAGCGAGACTTTTATCAAGTTATTAGCGAAGGTCTCGGGCAGGAAGTAAGTCCAGAGACTTCTTTTAAAGATCTTCAATCATTCGCGGAAAAACTGGGCATAAAGATTGATCCAAAGTGGATTCACGGAAAGCTTGCAGAAGAGATATTCGAAGTAGTTGCTGGGGAGATGTTGAAAGGCCCGATATTTATCAAGGGTTACCCAGTTGATACCTCACCATTAGTTCGAGGACACCGAGATCGATCGGGTATTGCGGAGAAATGGGATCTCTACATCGATGGATTTGAACTCGCGACGGGATACTCCGAACTCGTCGATCCAGTGATTCAACGAGAGCGTTTAGTGGAGCAAGCAAAACTTGCGGCAAAAGGTGATCTAGAGGCGATGCAAGTCGATGAGGATTTTCTTCGGGCTATGGAATTTGGAATGCCACCGATGGGCGGTATGGGAATGGGAGTCGATCGACTTCTTATGGCGCTTACCGGTCTTGGTATTCGAGAGACCATTCTCTTCCCCCTTGTGAAGCTCGAGGATTAATCGTGATGGATGGAATCAGGGTGCGTCCTGCTCAGACTAAGGACGTCAGAGCGATTCGAGAATTGATAGATCTCTACTCACTTCAGCGAAGACTTTTGGAGAAAGAAACTGTGACGCTTTATGAGAGCGTTCAGGAGTTCACCGTCGCAGAACGTGAGGGCAAGGTAATTGGATGTGGCGCTCTTCATGTGATGTGGGAGGATCTTGCTGAGGTTAGAACTCTCGCAGTCTTTGAGGAGTATCGCGGTAAAGGTATTGGCGCGATGATGCTTCAAGAGATTTTCAATCGCGCTCATGCACTTGGTGTGAAGCGAATTTTCTGTCTCACATTTGAAACCGACTTCTTTTCTCGTCATGGGTTCAACGAGATCGAAGGCGCGCCAGTTGAACAAGATGTTTACGCTCAACTTTTGCTTTCCTATGATCAAGGTGTCGCTGAATTCCTCGATTTGGAGAGTGTCAAGCCCAATACTCTGGGAAATACCAGAATGCTCAAGGTTCTCTAACCCCACAATATTTTGGGTCTTTTCGGGCATAACCTGGCCATATCTGGGGTTGAAGAAATCACCGCTGGCGAAATCAGGCTCCTTGGCTAGGCTTGGGGAGAGCTGAAAAAGGAGATTACTGATGTTTGAGCGCTTTACAGATCGAGCCCGTCGCGTGGTCGTCTTGGCCCAAGAAGAGGCTCGTATGCTCAACCACAATTACATCGGTACCGAACACATCCTCCTCGGTCTCATCAAAGAGGGCGAAGGTGTCGCAGCAAAGGGCCTTGAGGCTCTTGGTATTTCACTCGACGGAGTGCGAACTCAAGTTGAAGAGATCATCGGGCAAGGTCAACAGGCGCCATCAGGACATATCCCCTTCACTCCTCGAGCAAAGAAAGTTCTCGAGCTTTCACTTCGTGAAGCGCTCCAACTCGGACACAACTACATTGGCACTGAACATATTCTTCTTGGCTTGATCCGTGAAGGCGATGGCGTAGCGGCACAAGTTCTCGTGAAACTTGGTGCAGACCTCAATCGCGTGAGACAACAAGTGATTCAACTTCTCTCGGGTTACCAAGGGAAAGAAGCAGTCACCTCTGGCGGACCTGCAGAAGGAACCCCATCTACTTCTCTAGTTCTAGACCAGTTCGGTAGAAACCTCACTCAAGCAGCGCGTGAGACGAAGCTTGATCCTGTTATTGGTCGCGAGAAAGAGATAGAGCGAGTCATGCAAATCCTCTCTCGGCGAACCAAGAACAACCCAGTTTTGATTGGTGAGCCTGGTGTTGGAAAGACGGCAGTCGTCGAGGGACTTGCACAGGCAATCGTCAAAGGCGATGTACCAGAGACTTTGAAAGGCAAGCAGCTCTACTCACTTGATTTGGGAGCGCTTGTAGCCGGCTCTCGCTACCGTGGAGATTTCGAAGAGCGGTTGAAAAAGGTTTTGAAGGAGATTCGCACTCGTGGCGACATCATCCTATTCATTGATGAGATCCATACTCTCGTTGGCGCTGGCGCTGCTGAAGGTGCGATTGATGCCGCAAGCATCTTGAAGCCAATGCTTGCTCGAGGGGAACTCCAGACCATCGGTGCGACAACTCTTGATGAGTATCGAAAGCATCTTGAGAAAGACGCAGCACTTGAGCGTCGTTTCCAACCAATCCAAGTAGCAGAGCCTTCAGTTGCTCACACGATTGAGATTCTAAAAGGTCTTCGTGACCGCTATGAGAATCACCATAAGGTCACGATCTCTGACTCTGCCCTTGTATCTGCTGCGACTCTTGCAGACCGCTACATCTCTGATCGTTTCCTTCCAGATAAGGCGATTGATTTGATCGATGAGGCTGGCTCGAGACTTCGGATTCGAAGGATGACTCAACCACCCGAGATCCGTGCATTCGATGACAAGATTGCAGAAGTTCGCAAAGAGAAGGAATCTGCGATTGATGCCCAAGACTTCGAGAAAGCCGCTTCGCTTCGAGACAATGAAAAGACTTTGATGCAGGAGAAGATCGAGAAGGAGAAGTCGTGGAAGGCGGGCGACCTTGATGTGGTCGCAGATGTCGATGAAGAATTAATCGCTGAAGTACTCTCCACCGCTACCGGAATCCCAGTCTTCAAGTTGACCGAAGCTGAGACTGCGCGGTTGCTTCGCATGGAAGAAGAACTCCATAAGCGAGTCATAGGACAAGAGCAAGCAATACATGCACTTGCTCAGGCGATTCGCCGTACTCGAGCAGGACTCAAGGATCCAAGGCGTCCTGGCGGTTCGTTCATCTTCGCTGGTCCTTCGGGCGTTGGAAAGACCGAACTTTCGCGGACTCTCGCATCATTCCTCTTCGGTGATGAAGATGCGTTGATCCAACTTGATATGTCTGAATACTCCGAAAAGCACACGGCATCTCGTCTCTTCGGTGCCCCTCCTGGTTTCGTCGGTTATGACGAAGGTGGTCAGTTGACCGAGAAGGTTCGCCGTCGTCCATTCTCTGTAGTTCTCTTCGATGAGATTGAGAAGGCGCATCCTGATATCTTCAACTCACTTCTTCAGGTTCTTGAAGATGGTCGCCTCACCGATGCACAGGGTCGAGTCGTTGATTTCAAGAACACGATTATCATCATGACCACAAATCTTGGTACCCGTGATATTTCTAAGTCACTTTCACTTGGCTTCATCAATGCCAGCGACTCGGTAGGGAATTACGAGCGGATGAAGGCGAAGGTTCAAGATGAACTCAAGTCACACTTCCGACCCGAGTTCCTCAACCGCATCGATGACATCATCGTCTTCCATCAGTTGACTGAGGATGAGATCGTTCAGATTGTTGATTTGATGATCGCCAATCTTGAGAATCGACTCAAGGCGAAAGATATGGGCATTGAGTTGACTAGCGCAGCGAAGACAATCCTGGCGAAGCGTGGCTATGACCCAGTATTGGGCGCTCGCCCACTGCGCAGAACGATTCAGCGCGAGATTGAGGATGTCCTCTCAGAGAAGATCCTCTTTGGTGACCTCAAGGCTGGTCAGATCGTCGTCATTGATGTCGAAGGTGAAGAAGGCAGCGAAAGTTTCAAGTTCACTGGCCTCTCCAAGGAAGCGC
>Ga0222713_10004228_pt1 | contig 14483 bp, 26 predicted proteins | sample C33_649DmetaG_FD_165061 | JGI IMG/M metagenome (GOLD analysis project Ga0222713, IMG submission 165061) | Estuarine water microbial communities from San Francisco Bay, California, United States - C33_649D | ecosystem: Environmental > Aquatic > Marine > Unclassified | place: USA: California...
AGTATGAACCTACATGAGATTATCGCAGATATTATCTATGATCATTTGAAGGGTAAGCATAAAGATGCCCTATCTATCAAACTAGCAAACCAGATAATTGAAGCAACTGCAGAGTATTACGAAGGCTTATCAGAACCCTCTTAGACTGTCCCTAAACTCTTTTGCCTCTTTAAACATCTCATCATCTGGATGGTGTGGAAGATAAGAATAGTCTGACATGTTCTCTGGATTGTCAAACCTTACAAACAGCATTCTGACATACTCTCCATCCTTAAACTCTTTATGAACTCTCCAGTGCACTTCCTCGTTGGCATTAAAAATCAAAGCAGAATTGTCATCAAGTCTATAGGTATCTAGGTTTAAGCCCATATCCCAAACGGTATTAGATTTTAACTGTACGTTAATAATCAAATCATTCTTATCTCCATCAACATGTGCGGGTAGGGTAGGTAGGCCATACAACAGACTATATTCTACAGACATTGCATTGCTCATTTTCAAGGGTAGGCCGCTAATGCTTCTTGCTAAATCAGTTAATTTTTCGGTGGTTTCTGGAAAGAAATGATGATGAATATCAGACTGCTGGACCCTACCCAATTCTGGATGAATGCTGCTATCGCTATTTGCTATTGCCTCTTCTATGTGGTCTATCTCATTTTGTGAAAAAAGTTCATCTACTCTAACTATAGGCATGGACAAACCTCAAATACACTATGTGACAAAAACTCCCCACATGGGCAATTTGCAGGGGTACATTGACAATCATCTGGTATTGGCAGATAATCCTTATCATTGGCCGTATCTAAAACCGAGCACTGATTCTTGGCCTCATGGGATATAAATCTGCCACATCTGCAAAACCCTATCTTGCCATACTCACCTGCATGGCCTATGCCTTGGGGGCTTGCACTACATAGTTTGGGATCCATATCTATATTTTATCATGCTATTGGGGATTACGATGACATCTTTTGCTTCCCCGCATTTTTAGGATACTAACCGATATTGCCCTCTTAGGGCATGGGAAGGTTTGTTACTTCTATTTTGCGCCGAACTCTAAAGACTTGCTAATAGCATTATTGACCATGCGGACCAAACCTCGTCTTGTGATTTTTGACGCATCGAACGTTTCCGTATATCCGCCTTGAGGCATATCAGCCTTGTCTAGAAAATGTCCGTACCTAGTCCTTAGTGTGTCTAATACTAGGGATTCTACTGCTCTTGCCTGATCCCGTTCGGAAAACCACCAATACTTGATTAGGACCCAGCCTTTTTGTCTATGACTTGCAAACCTTCTGCCCGAAACATCTGATATACCCACCTTGATGGCTTTGTGTATAGGGCTATAGAGTATGTATAGTAGGGTCATAGTTCTATTATACTTGATGCTCACGAATACTGATATAATGTAAGAATATGCTAGTAACTGACGAAATGGTTAAAGCCATTAAAGAATCTAAGGAAAAGGGGCAAATCCATGTTTTTAAAGATTTTTATAATGAAATACCCTCATGGCAAGAATTTATAGATTACATAGGTGAGGCATCACATCAGGAAAGCATATTTCCAAATCCCCTGCCAGATTATGACTTAAAACTAGATGGCAAAGTGTTTGGAAATGTTCTAATTAAACAAAGTTTTTATTTTTATCTTGGCATACATAGACATATTGGCAATTCTAAAAAAATAGTGTTAAGTTTTCAGAAAAAGGTTAACGAATATTTTGGTTTGGCAAGTTTATATATAAATTTTTCAAACAAAATAGATAATGTTCCAGCACATTCTGACCCATTAGATAATTTTTACTGGCAATGCCATGGATCAGTAGAGTGGAGAGCAAACGATAAAACATATTTAATAGAACCAGGAGATCTTGTATACGTCCCTGCTAGAACTTTGCATGCGGTTAATTTCTCTATGCCTAGAGCAGCAATAGGATTTAGTGCTGACCTATAGTGTATAATAGTTATATGAATACAGAAAAAGCCGAAAAAGGCGTTAAATATTTACTTATCTTAGTTGTTGCTGTTGTTATTCTTGCAGCCATACTTGCTTGACATATCCTGCTAAATATGGGATACTTAAGGTATGATTAATATGGAAATACCAGATCCATTTCAAACCTTTGTAGCCAACAAGTATGCTAACCATAAGGGTGCTGTGTATGATTTCTTTGCTAAGGAATGGCATATGAAGTGTAATTGCTGTAAGGAAGAGTTGTTTGCTCCATCCCGCAAAATTTTGACAAAGATTAGACTGTTTCATACCCGCAATGAATGCCTTGGAGGATACTGATGCCTATTCATGTTCCTATCTATGTCAATGATAAGTTAATTAAAACATATCATATTGGCAGAGTTTCTGGCGATACTAACCCAGACTCTATCAATGCTTATTTAATTGTAGAAGATGATTTTCCGTGGGATACAGGAAAGATGTTTAATCACAGATATGGAGATAGCATTGAGACTTGCATAAGCAATGGTATTCATGCTATGATGGATACATGAACGAAGCGCAATTTGACGAGGAATTTAATGTTGAAGACATTACGAACGCTATAGTTAATCAGGCTAAGGCTGAAGTTAAGTCTAAGTTTGGTAATAAGAAGAGGCATAGACAATGAAAGAGCCAAAGATTACGAAGATGGATTGGCGTTCCCTAGGCTACTGGCCTGTCTGGAAAGATGGAAAAAAAGTATGGGTGCCGAAAGATAAAGTAAGTTCAGATAGTAATAAATAACATTATTTGTGATATAATGGGTTTATGACCAAAACAAAATGTTTTTTCTGTGATCAAGAAGCGATCTACTATGATGTAGTAGTTAAAGATGAAAAATATATTGTTGCCGATGTCTGTGCCAAACACTTCACTGTATCATTAGTGTCTTAAGATAGGACTTAAAAATTAACAAAAGAAAACTAAGAGACGGATCAGAAGTTGACTCATACGATAAACCAATTGATTTAATTATACATACTAAGGCTCCTGCTAAATGGAAACTAATTGACCTTGAAACAGGACAAGAATACATCGGTTCAGAAATGCCTCACGGAACATTTGCAGAAATATTAAGAAACAAAGTCCTTAATGGATTTATAGGCTCATGGTTTAAGACCAAAGGCAGAGATATTTGACTAAACCACTGACATAAGGTATACTTGATATATGGAAAACTTAATGGATACATATGGCTCATGGGTGCTTGCTGTCATTGGGGTAGCAGGCATATACTTTGTTGGTCGCAAAGATGCATGGGGATGGTTTGTCCTGTTGTTTAATGAGACACTATGGATAGGTTATGCTATAGTTACTAAGCAATATGGATTTATTCTATCTGCCCTCGCATATGCAGCGGTATACATTAGGTCCTACATCCACTGGTCTAAAGAGCCAGTTAATGAACTACCACTATAGGAGATAGTCTATGATAAGTGCATTCTTTTTAATCCCTGCTTTTATACTTGGTTATATTGCATGTTATTTTATAATGACATATAAAGTTGATCAGAACTAAAGGTTGGAAATAATATGAGTATAGATGAAATGATGTTACGAGAAGAAATTGCAAGGGAGATTGAAGCCCTTCCTATTGAGTCTTCTATAACTAATGCTTTAGGTATGCGTACTGCTGCTGCACACATAGCAAGAGGTAAAAGCAATTATATGACTAATATGTTTGAAAACCAAAAAGATTTTGAGTAATAGATGATATCTCATAAAGTAGAAAAGACTAAAATCCTTCCATTAAGATGGTTTGGAAATCTGTGTGGTCAAATTTCAAGTAATAGTTTGGTTAAAGCATTTAACCTACAGGATGATGAAAACTTTGGACCTCGCTTTAAGTTTCATACAAAGGTTTGGCACCATGTAAATAAGCCATATGAAAAGTGGGGCACATACTACATGGTAGATCTTATGTCTTTTAAAGAAGACATGTCAGATCCTGCATGGGATGATTATGATGAAAACGGAGTTCCATATTGGGACAAGTGGGAAGACGAAGGTGGCCCTTTGAATGATACAGAAGAAAGGCTTAAATACATGGAGGAGAACGGAATATGAGTAGAATGGTTATATGCCCTATCTGTAAAAAAGAATGGGAACTAAGATGGGGAATAATGGCCAACGAATCGTTGGCTAGGCATATTAAGTCTCATTAAAAAGATGATATAATTTAAGCATGAAATCTATATATGACATTCCTCTTAACTCAGCCGAAGGATCTGCTGACTTTTTAGATCAATTTAAAGGCAAAGTAACCCTGCTGGTAAACACTACAGTGGGTTGCGGTAACGCCAACCAGATGGAAGTTTTGCAGTGGCTTCAAGACAAGTACGGTGGAGATGATTTTCAAGTCATTGGTATACCTACTAACGATTACTGTGGCCCAGGTATTACTCACGGAAAGTGGTCACAAGGAATTACATGTGGGTTAGATTCACAAGAATATGGTAGAGATGTTTATGGAACTACCTTTCAGTATTCAGAAATGGTAGCCTCAAATCCAAATGCTTCTGTTAATGAAATTAGTCCTCATAGTGGTAACAATGAGGTAAACGGATTGGGTCAACCAAGAAAACCAGTTCATGAACTTTATCAGCAAGTTGCAGAGCAAATGATGAGTATGGCCCAGAAAGAAAAAGAACTTGGTATTATAAATAAAAAAGAGTACTATTCTTATTGGTTAAACATGGACACTGCTGGTGCAGAACAAGGTGGAAACTTTGAAAAATACCTAATTGACAGAGATGGTTATATATCAAAATGGTATCAGTGCACGGTGCTTAATTACGACTCAGAAAAAGGCGTTAAGGAAGCAGCAGAAAAAGAAGGAAAAAAGATTGATGTTGGTCCTGGAAGATCACTAAAAATATTTGAAGAAGAGTATGCTGCTGTTTGTAAAGAAATTGAAGAACTAATTGCTGGCAAAAGATCTATTATAAATGCCAACGAGCATGTCTTAGTTTCATAAAACTACCAAACATCTCAACTTGACAAATAAGCCTCAAACATTGTATAATTAATACATGAAGGAAAATATTTGAAGCCTACAGCACACATATACGATGTAGACGGAACTCTTGCCAACGTGGACCCGTTTCTACACTATGTTCGTAATGGCAATAAAGATTACGATGCCTTTCATTATTCTTCTATTGATGCCCTGCCAAATGTGGAAGTTGTTGAAATGTTAAATAATTCTGCTAGTGATGAACATTCTATAATAATTGTCACATCTAGAAAAGAAAAATACCGTGGCATAACCTCTTTGTGGCTTGCAAGAAATAAGATAAAGTGTCATGCACTTTTTATGAGAGCAGACGATGATAACAGACCAGACTACGAAACCAAAAGAGATATACTTAATAGGATTACAGAACTTTGGGATGTTGTTCATGCAGTGGATGACAACCCATATGTTTTAAAATTGTGGCAAGATAATGGAATTCCTACTACAAAAATAGGAGATTGGGACGGGGATCGTAGTTGACTGTAACTGGTAACTATGATATGATTAGACTATGAAAAAAAATAACAATAAGTCGTCTCAGCACAAAATTAAAAGAGCAATAAAAAACAAAAAAAGAATACAGGATAAGCCATATTTGTCCAAGTTTGAACGTCAGCAGTTACAATTGAGAAAAGAGATTGTTTTGGGTTCTTTGCGAGCAGTTCAGTGACAGATAATGTTATAAAATTTCATTCAACTCACAGACTAAATAATCAGTCTCAAGACCATAGGCCATCACCAGTAAAAAGTAATATTCCTAAATGGTTTTTAGAAAAAGATAAACATGCTAAAAACAAAGATGGTACATATCAGTTAATTTTTACAAAAGGTCAAGACGGTAAAATGGTTCCAACTAGAATGCCTTCTTGGAAATCATGCCCAGCGCTGCTTGATGTTTTTGTTTCTGGATACTATTTATTTACACCTTGTGATATTACAATTAAAATTAATCAAAAAGATTTTGAAAAAAAACCTATAAATATAGATTTGGCAGGTGATTGGGGAATCAGAGACGGTAAAAACGGATTTGAGTTCTGTAAATTACGTGGCAGTGAAGAAGATCTACCCAAACCAGATGGTTACTATGAAATTCCATATACTTGGGTTTTAAACTGGTCAGCACAAGTTCCAAGAGGATACACAATATTTTTATCACATCCAATAAATATTCCAAATCTACCATTTCAAACAATGTCTGGATTTATAGATTCTTATGACATCCTGACTGGAGGAGGGAACATACCTGTTTACTTTAAAGAGGGTTGGGAAGGCACTATTCCTGCTGGAACACCATATGCTCAATTAATTCCCATGAAAAATGAATCATGGAAGTCAGAAATCATTGAATACTCACTTGAACAAATGCAAGAAAATTTTAAAAAATACGCTGAAGAATATTGGGTCGGTGGCGGACTAACGTATTATAAAGAAAGAGACTGGGATAAAAAGAAATATACATAGACACCAGTAGCCAAGTTGGTTAAGGCCCCGAACTCATAATTCGGTTATCGTAGGTTCAAGTCCTACCTGGTGTACCAAATCTCTGTAACTCAGTGGAAGAGTGACACCCTTCTAAGGTGTAGGTCGCAGGTTCAAATCCTGCCAGGGATGCTATAATATAATTATGCATTATGAGAATATTGATCAACTTTTATTTTATAGAAGTTTATCTGAGGCAGCAAGAAGATCATCAAATGATTGTGGAACAATAGTTTACTCACCTGAAGACATTATAGAAACTATTCCGTATAAAATAAATAAGCATGGGTACAGGTCCGAAGAATTTGAAAAAGATAACGAAGTTTTAGTTTTAGGATGTTCTCAAACATTTGGGTCTGGAATGCTTAATGATTTTACTTGGCCAAATATTTTTTGTAACTCTATAAATAAAAAATATTCAAGACTTTCAATAACTGGAGATAGCATAGGTGCTCAAGTATACAAAGCATTTAAATATTTTGAAGAAATTGGAAATCCAAAAATAGTTTTAGGATTGTTTCCTTTATATAGATTAGAATATGTTTCTGTTCCCAAAAAATTTGTTGCTAGTTTGAGGTCAGGGAATACAGAACAAGAAAGACTATGTACAGGAATAGCGTATATATATGAAGAGTCACCAATACAATTTTCTAAGGCTCCTCACGATCCAGAGCACATAATTCCAAAAGAGTTTGTAATATTCTATAACTTTATGTTTATAAAAATGCTAGAGCAGTACTGTGAATCACATGGCATAAAATTTATATGGAGCATATACGATAATAATAATGTTGAAACGTACATACAGTCAAATCCAAATATTTCAAAAAATTATTTAAAAACTTCAGATTATGGAAAATACTGTAAAGATGAAAACAAAAACTGCAATATAGAATTTTCAAATCATGAACTATATAATTGGGCTGCAGATTATAACTCAACTAGACATTTGGGGCATTGGGGAATACATTCACATACCCATATAGCAGAAATATTTCTTGAGAGATATAGAGAAATAGAAAATGATAAATAACATTAAATGGATGTATTATAAACTAATTATTATTTTAAAAAATAGAAAAAGAAAAAAGAAAGAGTTTATATACTAATGATAATCCTTGGAGTAAATGAAACATCTCACGATGCGTCAATATCTTTAATTAAAGATGGAGAGATACTTTTTGCTGGACATGCTGAAAGATATAGCAAACAAAAAAATGAATGGTATAACAATAAAGAAATATACCTAGATATGCTTAACTATGGCACTCCAACACATATAGCATACTACGAGCACCCTCAACTTAAAAGATCACGAATACTGTTAAGAGGTGGATCAGCAGACTGGAGACCCAACATTCCAATGGATCTTCCAATCAAATATTTTAATCATCACTACTCTCACGCCTGTGCTGGGTACTATACTAGTAAATTTGATAACGCTGCTATTGTTGTTCTTGATGCTATTGGAGAATACAATACTTCTACAATTTGGGTGGGAGAAGGAGAAAAGATTAGACTAAAATATAAACAAAACTACCCAGTAAGTTTTGGATTATTTTATTCTGCATTTACACAATTAATAGGTTTAATGCCAAACCAAGAAGAATATATTATGATGGGTATGGCTGCGTATGGGGATTGGACAAAGTATTATAGAAAAGTAGATGAATATTTTCCATCATATCATAAACAAAAGTATAACTTTCATAAAGGAATTCATGACTGGGGTCATATTGAATCTGAACAAGATAAGTTTGATATAGCAGCAGCAGTTCAAATGGTATACCAGCAAAGACTAAACGAATTTATGCATATGGCTTATTCTATAACTGGTAAAACAAATCTTGTATTTATGGGTGGTTGTGCTCTTAACTCTTCTGCCAATACTTTACTGTGGAATATATTTAAGGATGTTTGGATTATGCCTAACCCTGGTGATGCTGGTTCTTCTTTAGGTGCCGCCGCTGCTTTGTACGGTAAGCACATAAACTGGAAAACACCATATCTTGGCTACGATCTTGGTGGAGATTATCCTGTTCAGAAAATTGTAGACGGTATATTAAAAGACGGAATCGTAGCAGTAGCATCAGGTAGAGCAGAGTATGGCCCACGAGCACTGGGGAATAGAAGCATACTTGCAGATCCAAGAGATCCACTAATTAAGGACAAGGTTAATTTAATTAAACAAAGAGAGTTATTTAGACCGTTTGCTCCAGTGGTTATGGAAGAGTGTGCCTCCAAATGGTTTGATATGGACTTTGCAAGCCCTTATATGCAGTATACAGTTAAGTGCCTACAGCCTGAAAAGATACCTTCTGTAGTTCATGCAGATGGAACTTCAAGGGTCCAAACCGTAAATAAGGATCAGCACCGTGGCCTATGGAGAGCAATTAATAAATTTTATCTTGAAACTGGTGTTCCTGTCCTTTTAAACACAAGTCTTAACATCAAAGGACAGCCATTGCTAAATGACGAGGCCGATGTAATTAAATGGGAAAAAGAATACAACTTCACAATCTGCAGGTAGGGTGCTATAATAGTAGTAAGGGTGTGGTTAGCCTATATTTGTCGGGAAACTTTTATAGCCTATGTTGCAACACCACACCCTCCTAACTTTTGAGGTGAATTTGTTTGATTAAAGATTCAATATTTATACCAATAGCAGCCTGTGAAGAAAGATTTATAGAGCAAACCGTAAAAAGTGCTTTATCTAATGCCGAGAATCCACACAATATTTATTTTGGTATATTTAATAACATACTAAAAAAAGAACATTCTTTATTAGATAATGATTTTTTACTAAATAATGATCAAATTTTTTATGTTGAACTAATAACTCCAGCACCAATGGGTACTGGTTTTGGAAGAATGAATGCCTCTTTGTTACAATTTAAAGAATTTGATTACATGTTTCAGATAGATGCTCACACTTTTTTTAGCAAAAAATGGGATACTCAATTAATAAATATTTTTAATAAAATTAAATCCCAAGAGGGTGTTGATGAAAATAAATTAGTTCTTTCAGCGTCAAGCGGATTTGCTTGGACGTATTATAATGAAAATCCTGAAAAAGTTTATGCTACTGTAAAATATAACAAAAAAATATTTGAGATAGATCCACTAGATTTAGAAAAAAATGCCGAAGAATTAGTAAACAGGGGCATGACAAAACTTAAATTTGTTTATGATGGCAAACAAGGCAATCATTTTATTAAAGACAATGTAAATTTTCCAATAGTTTATGGCGATGGTTATTTAGATAAAAAAGAATACGAAGAGTCAAATGGGGTGCATGGAACTTTTATGTTTTCTAAAGCAAAACTAAACAGAGAAGTTCTTCATGATCCAGAAGATCACTTTCATGGAGATCAAACAAACTATTCCATTAGGCTTTTGAGCAGAGGGTATAAAATTTTTAGTCCTAAGTATCCAACTATTGCTGTTTTAAATAAAGTGTTTATAGATAAAGACTTTAACGAAGATATATTTGCTCCATTGGACGAAGATCATAACTGGAAGACATATTCTGCAAACAAGGTTGGAACAAACTATCTAGATACAAAAATGTACAATTCCGTAATAAATTTTCAAAAAATAATCTCTGGAGAATATTTTGGATATTGGGGAACAACAGACAAAGAGTCTTTGGATAAAGTAAAAAATCAAATTGACTACCCATTGGAAAATTAAAAATGAATTTAGAAAATGAAATAAAGGATATCCTGTTTGAAATAGGTAAAGATATTAAAGTTCATAAACTAATAGATGGAAATCTAATCATAGAAATTGATTATGATAAATATACTGTTTTAATTATGGAACTTATGAAAAAATATCTTTCTACTAATTAGGGTTCCAGAACAAAGAATTGTTTTCATAAATTTCTTTATCTAGTTTAAAACTTTCAAGTATTAAATCTTTTTCATTTTGAGTTAAAGAGTTGAATAGTATTTCTGAAGCATCATTTTTAAAATATGTTTTATCAATTTGTGATAAGTCTAGATTAATTTCTATATCTAAGTCTTCTGATATTTTTTTTACTAATAGGCGATAATCCATCGAGCCTAAATCCTTGGTTCTAATTAATAGGTTAGTTCTATTAATATTTTTATTTGCTATTTCTTTATCAAAAACTATATTATTTTTATAATTTGATATTGCTTCCTGAAGAACTGATCGATGTTCTGGGTTTTTAGTAAAAGTAAAATTAAAAGATTGAAAATCTTTCATATATTTCCACGAATTTATCTTTTCATAAAGTTCCTGTTTTTCAACACGTAAATTTTTTCCATCTATAACGTTCCATTTTTTTTCATCTACTAATTTTCTTTGGATTGCTGCATCATGACATACAGAACTAACAAAAAATTCGGAAGGCTCTCGAAATATTGAAATGACATATGTTTTATCGTCTATTAGTGATGACCATCCAGCATGCTGCCTCATATCTTCTGGCGGTTTAGAATATGCAATGCCATTGTTAGCGAGTAGGCTTTCCATTGGATTAAGAATATACTTTGTTAAAAATCTACCACCAGTTTTTGGAATGTGCAAAAAATAAACTCTTTCATACTTCACTGATTTTTGTCTTTCTTATATTCTCCGTATTTACCAAGGACTGCTTTAACTGTCCCGTCTTTTCTTAAACGAACAATCATTCCATCCTTAATTTGAACAGGATTAAATGGATGCTTTGTCCTAAACTTACCAGATGCTTTTCTATTTCCCATTAGATAGTATGCTTTTCTCTTTGTACTTTAGTATGATCTTTTCCAAAGTCAGAAAACAAACTCTCTGCCTTTGCAGCAGGAATACAATTAGGAACTGGTTTACCGTCGGCCCCAGGCTTCATTCCTCTTTGAACATATCCATCCCAACAAGGTGCCTGCTTATTGACATTGCCACAGCAATCCGATTTCATTTCTCCTGCTTGGCACTGTGGACAATCTTCACAACTAACATTAAGTTCTTTGCACATAGGGCATCCGCAGCCTTCGTATTCTTTTAGCATCTAACTATTATATCACTTTATAAAACCTAAGAACCTATTGTGAGTCCTTATCCTGTGGCAGTTGGCACAAACCACTTCACACTTTTCGATCTCTTTTCTGATAGCCTTCCAGGACATCCCATCGTGGACCATTCTTGAGACATTATATTTTTTATTTCCTAGGTGATCAAAATCTAAGACTATAGGGTTCTTATTCCCACAATCAGCACAGCCAGCAGCCTCTTTTATCTCTGTCAGTCTCTGCTTAAACTGTTTCTTATTGTAAGCGGACAACTCTTTGTCTGTCATAGATATACCCATTATATAGCCTTTTAAGGGCACTAAAAGCCCCATACAGGCGATTCAGGCACGAAGGCCACGGTATATATCAATGGGTAACTAAGCCATCTCTAAGGTCCTGTATGGGGACAACTATATTATACTGCTAGTTTTATTTAACTACCCCAACTAGTAGCACTATAACTACAGATATGGCTAGTCCTAGAATAAGTTTCCCAAAATCTCCTGCAACTAGAGGGAATACCTTGCTAGATTTCTCTTTTTTGACAGTCCTAATCGCTAACTCTCTTCCCGCCAAAAGCCCAACAAACACCCAGGTGGTAGACATAGGAATGTCATTTAACTCTTTAAAGTATAACAAAATTAAAAAGTAAATAAAATCTATAGCAGTAGCGGATCTAACAAATTCAGTATTATGTTTACTCTGTACTAATTTTTGAATCTTGCCTCCACGCTCTTTTAGCATAAATCCTAGTCCTATTACGAACACTGCGCTTATTCCAACCATCATATCAAATGGTATAGATCTTGGTAAAAATACTGCTATGTTAGCAAGATCCTGAGATAGCCAAGCCCACCACAATAGCCCAGTAGCAATCCATTGGGCGACCCTCCATTTTTTGCTATTATCTTCATTTGGGGGTATCTTTCTAAAGAATAAAGTGATCAGAAACCAAATTATATATGCAGTAATACCAGCAATAAGGTATCCCATAATGCTTTTCATTAAAACAGAATGTAGTACGTTTTGTGCAGCAAAGGCTGCTAAGACTAAGAAAGAAGTAGAAACAGGAATTCCTACTCTGGTCAATAATAAAAGAATTGCTGGTGCTGCTGCGTGATACCACTGCACTTCTTGAAACGGTATTTTATTCAGTCTTTCATAAGATATATCTCCGCCGTATGTATGCCAAGCATACCAAATTGTTCCAAGTAGGATAGATGAGGCGTACGCCCACATGTATTTCCAATTTGTATTTTTAGAACTTGAGATCCATGTTCCAAGAGTTTGAACTGAATCGTTAGCAATTACAGAATATGATGCTAAAAGAAACCCTAGAGCCATCCATACTGTAAGAAGTTCCACATTTTAATTGTACAGCCCCTTTGGCATATATAAGAAGACAAGGGGTAAACATTAGGTGAATAGTGGAGCAGTTTAATAGACTTGCTCAGGTCCCCCAGGTAATGACCCTGGTCCTCCGTACTCAGCAATAAGGTTGCTATAAGCAACTGCATGTATCATGACGGAATACTGTCTATTATACTACTTGATTTTAATAGACTTAGGTTTCTTTTCTTCTGGAACTACCCTGATTACATTTACATTTAAAATGCCATCCTTGAGTTCTGCTGAGGTCACTTCCATATACTCACCAAGAGCAAAAGATCTTACGAACTTGCGTCCTGCTATACCCTTGTGGACTACCTCTGCATCTGTTACCTCTACAATCTCACCCTTAATAATAAGGGTTCCATTGTCCACTGTGACATCAATATCTCCCTTGGAAAAACCAGCAACCGCAAGAGATATCCTATATGTATCCTCATCTAGTTTGATAAGATCATAAGGCGGATATGATTGTGAGTTTGTTTTGTATGCATTGTTTAGGCGATTCAACTCTCTGTTGAAGCCAATAAAAAAAGGATCATTAAATAGATCCAGTGTTGACCATGTTTGTTTCATTTTATTCCCCTTTCAAGCGAATAATTTAATTTGCCCCCCTTTAGGGCAGGCATAAATATTATAGCATAAGAAAAGACGGCTGTCAAATGACAACCGCCAAATCTTATTTAGTCTTTATTACAAGACGTTATGAGAAGTTCCTCCACCAGATGACTTCTTCTTTGCAGGAGCCTTCTTAGCGGTCTTCTTTACTACCTTTGCAGTCTTAACTGCAACATCTACATCTTCTGCTGATGGCATTCTGCCAAACGCCTTGTCTGCAGGATTGGCTGCTCTCAATACTACGGGCACAAGTGCACCAAGTAGTGAGTATGCTAGTGTCTGTGGATCTGTTATTCCAGAAGCATACATTGCTGTTGCTGCTCCAAGAATTGATCTTCCGTATGATGCTAGTGCTGCCTTAATTTGTTTTTCATTCATTTTATTCCTCCTAGGATATGAACTTCGATATGGCTGTCCAAACTGGTTGAGCAAGCCATAATCCAATTATACCAGCAACACCAGCAAAAACTGGGGGAGCAGGGATTGGAATCTTAATTGGGGATATTGCGCTTATTGATAGAATAATTAGTCCTAAAGTAAGCCCTACGGATAGTGATAGTAATATTTCTTTCATTTATTCCCTCGATTTTTGTAGTTGTGTATAATGATTTAAACAGACATCTAAAAGCCTTGTTTCAGTGCTAGATAGTTTTTCTCCATCAGCGTTGCAGCCAATAACACTACAAACTCCTAATGGCTCAGACTCAAGTTGATCGTATGATTTAAAGTTTGTCATTGTTTAGAGTCCACATAGTTTTTTATAAAAGGAAGTATTATTTCTTCTTCTTCTGACATGTGAGAGTACTCTCCAATTAAGATGCTTTCTATTTTTTTTGAATCTAAGTCATTTAAAAATAACTCAAATTCCTCAAAAGTAAAATACTCTACGTCTTGTTGCACTACTGTTTCTTTTAATAGGGATAGTTCTTCTTTTGTTTTTCTTATTATTGGGAAAATAGATATCATTG
>Ga0222713_10004229_pt1 | contig 14477 bp, 26 predicted proteins | sample C33_649DmetaG_FD_165061 | JGI IMG/M metagenome (GOLD analysis project Ga0222713, IMG submission 165061) | Estuarine water microbial communities from San Francisco Bay, California, United States - C33_649D | ecosystem: Environmental > Aquatic > Marine > Unclassified | place: USA: California...
GGTCAAATTTTTTACAGAATCGTCCAGAGTGGGATGAAAAGAAAGACACATATCTTCCAGTCCTTATATTCGGTGTGGCGTCGATACCGCATCGTGCCCCACTTTTTCATTTCATCATGGAAGACGAAGGGCTTTGGTTCCGCATGCCAATACACGCTTTCTGTCATAAAACTCCTGCGCCGCAAACGTCGCTATATAATCTAGTTTTGTGGGATTCGTTTAGTTCATATATTGGTGTTACACAGTTTGATTTCTTGATCAATAAACGCATGAAATATATTGATCGAAATAAGAAATGGAATGAAGGAACTTATTTGTTTACATTAGACTGGTCGCATGAAGATAAGAACATTGTTGATCTAGGATTTAGTGAGGTTCCAGGACAACATAAATGCGGTCATGTGATTAAACTGGATAATGGTAATTTTGCAATTCAACCAAACAATCGCTGTCGTGCATTTGAACCATCATTTGTCACGAAGCCAGGACAAAACGTCATTGAGAGAAAACTCGGAACACAAATGTGGTCAGTAGAAAATACTGCTAAATGGGTTCTCTCGGATGATGATAGATACGAGTACGAGGTAAAAGAAAATGGCAACAACACCAACGGATGATTATGATTTTGGTTTTAGTTTTGCAGACGATGATAGTTTGTCATCATCAGCACCTGTTCCACAGCCAAGCAATGAAGAAATACAAGAACTTAAAGATAAACTAGATAGTTTGTTGAGTGCTCAAGAAGAAACATTAAATAATGCTATGGTTGAAGCAATTGAAACCAAGTATAAGGCGAGATTAAAAGAAGTGGAGGGCATGATTTTACCACTTCTCCTTAATCTAAAAAAGAATCCAGATAAGGCTTATATTCATTGGCCAAATAGAACTGCCGTGATTGATAAGCAAATCGAAAAAATTACTGCAATCACAAGGGGTTGATATGCCAGACTTAAAACTAACATGCGACAATTGCGGTTCCTTGTTTGTTCTGTCTTATGAGGACGATGAGGTGAGTTACTCACCAAGTCACTGTCCATTTTGTGGCGATTTTTATGACAATGAGAATGAAGAATTAGATTTTAATGATAATGATAAGGATCCGTTTGATGACGATGATTTGACTGAAGAATTAGATCTAGACGATGACGAAGATGATCGTCGTTGGAATTGATTATAGTCTAACTTCTCCATGCGTTTGCGTTTCACGCGATAAGACATTCTCAAACTCATATTTCTATTTTCTAAACGATCGCAAAACAGTACAAGGAAAGTTTCATAATATTCTTGGTGAACAGCACGAAGAATATCTAACTGATCAAGAGCGATATGAAAATATCGCTTCTTGGGTTCTGACTATCCTTGCTGATTTCGACAAGAAAGATCTTGTGATTATGATTGAAGATTACTCTTTCGGATCGAAGGGAAAGGTCTTCAATCTAGCAGAAAACTGCGGCATTCTAAAGTATATGTTATACAAGAATGGATACCGATTCTTTACAGTGCCTCCAACAGTAGTCAAGAAGTTTGCGACTGGTAAAGGCAACGCTACAAAAGAAAAGATGTACGAAACGTTTGTAAAAGATACTTTTGTTGAATTACATAGTATAATTAGTCCTACAACGAAACTTGGATCACCAACAACAGATATCGTCGACGCTTGGTATATTGCTCGTTATATGTTTGAAATGAATTCTAAAAAGGAAACTGTATGAAAAATATATTAGTGACTGGTGGTGCAGGTTTTGTTGGTAGTCACTTATGTGAAAGATTGTTGGAACAAGGTCATAAAGTTTACTGCGTGGATAATTTCTACACAGGAACTGTAAAGAATCTTGCTGGTATTGTGAAGCATCCAAACTTTCGTTTATATGAACTTGACGTGGCAAGCGATCAATTTGCTGATTTCTTTTCTATTCGTGCATTGGATCAAATTTATAATCTAGCGTGTCCTGCTTCGCCAGTACACTATCAGCGCGATCCGATTGGCACTATGATGACTTGTGTTCTTGGTGCGCGTAATGTTCTTGAAATTGCACGCAAGACAAAGGCTCGTGTTGTTCAGGCTTCTACGTCAGAAGTCTATGGTGATCCTGATGTTCACCCACAGCCAGAAACTTATAATGGCAATGTGAATCCAATTGGTCCACGTGCGTGTTATGATGAGGGTAAACGTGCGGCAGAAACGCTGTTCTTTGATTACAGGAGAAAGTATGATGTCAACACTGGCGTATTCCGCATATTCAATACTTATGGACCGCGCATGGCAAAGAATGACGGAAGAGTTGTCTCTAACTTTATTGTCGCTGCTCTTGCTGATGCGAATCTAACCATTCACGGAGCAGGAATGCAGACAAGATCATTCTGCTATGTTGATGATCTTGTAGACGGTATACTAAAATTTGCAAACTCCAAAGAGATTGGACCAATCAATCTTGGCAATCCTGGGGAGTTTACTGTTGATGAACTTGCGACTATAATTATACAGAAGGTAAATAAAGGTTACAAACAAAATGTTGAGCGTACAGTAGATGACCCTCAACAACGCAAGCCAGATATTACATTAGCAAAGTCAGTTTTGAATTGGGAACCAAAAGTTGCGTTGTCGGAGGGGTTAGATAAAACAATCGAATACTTCAGGAGCGTATAATGACCGACAACGAAATAGATCAGGTTGATGGCGCACTTTGGGGACTAACTATTGAAAATGATATGATCGAATGCGAAACTACAGTCTACAAATTCGCAGATAAAGAAACTCCAATGAACGAAGATATTGGCTCACACAAATACCATGTCTTGACATTCAAGCCAACTGATTTGAGTACAGTTGAGTTTATGAAGGCTCATATTGGCGATGTTCGTAGATTTATTGACAATCACGCACGAGCAGGGTATAATGGTCTGATGGTCAAGGATGGATGTGTTCCCAAAAAGACAATCAAAGAGTTGATCAAAGTGACGTTTAGAAATTTTCAGTTGCCAAATAAATCCCTAAAACCTATATTATCGCAGGTATGATATGATCTTTACAAAAGAAAACTTGGTTGATATGCTTCGTAATAATATTGTCACCGTAACCTTCACAAAGGTTAATGGTGATGAGAGAGTCATGCAATGCACTCTACTTCCAGAGTATGTTCCAAATGCGCCTACAAATAATGGACAAGTTCTTCTCCAAGAATCTGAATCTAAAGCAGTTTCTGTGTGGGATGTCCAAGCAAGTGCATGGCGTTCGTTTAGAGTTGATAGTGTGAAATCAATTTCTATGGGCTAAATTTTAAAATACTATAAATAACTCACCAGCCGCCCTACCTTTCGGTGTAAGGTTTGTCGCACAGCGATGGCTGTTACTGTAAACGAGGAATCTAGGACACAGTGCGCACTGTGTGGCGATAGATGAACCGAGACTTTTTAATGGGAAATTATGAGAATATTATCTTTCAATGTGGCGCACGATAGTTCCGTTAGTGTTCTAAATGACGGACATCTCGAATTCTTCTGCAAAGAAGAAAGAATTTCTCGTGTGAAGAGAGATAAAAATCCATTCAAGTCTCTTGAGTTGTACTCCAAACTAAATCTTGGTCCAATCGACCGTGTTGTTTATTCTTCACCTAGTGACAACCAAACAGATGTGCGTGGTTTTTGGCACACTTATGTTGGAAAGAAATTTGATAGACCAGAAACATTCTTAACATATTCTCATCACATATCACATGCAATGCTTGCGTTTACAAACAGTGGTTTTGACCAAGCCATTGTAGTTGTAATTGATCGCGATGGTTCTGTGATTGTAATTAATGATGAGCCTGTTGCTCGAGAATCAGAATCAGTATTCCTGTTTAATAGAGAGCATGGATACAAAGCAGTTCAAAAATCATACTGGCTATACAAAGATCTTTCTCGCAGACATCTAGTTCAAAACTATATTGAATCACTTTATCCTGGGTGTAAAGTCACAACTAACAATCCATATAGCATTGTGAAAGTCTATGAGGGTGCAACAACACTCATTGGTCAGGATCCATTAGAAAACGGAAAGACGATGGGTCTTTCGTCTTATGGTGAAGATCTAGATTATGAACCACTGTTCTATGAAAGTGTTCCGCTTGCTCATAAATTTACAACACTACACACTGGTGAGGTGTGTTTCTTTGGTGAAGAAAGTCTCATTACAAAAGACATTAATCCAGAAAATTATCAACACTACGCAAATAGAGCAAAGCAAGTTCAACTTACAACTCAACATGAAGCATTACGAATCATTGCTGAGTATGTAGAGAAAACAGGTATTAAAAATGTTTGCCTTGTTGGTGGTTATGCACTTAACGTAGTTGCGAATAATTTTTATCTAAAGAATCTTCCAGATGTTGCGTTCTATTTTGAACCTGTTGCTGATGACACAGGAATTTCATTAGGTGCTGCATTACTTGCGCACCATCAATTGACTGGTGAATATCCACCACCACTCAAGGATAATTTCTATCACTACTATGATCACTCAGAAGAATTGAGTGTTGGTAAAAAAGCAAATATCGCAAAGATCGTATCAATGCTTGCTGAGGGGAAAAGTGTCGCGATCTTCGAAGGACACCCAGAGGCTGGACCTAGAGCACTCGGACATCGCTCTATTCTTTTTGATGCTCGAAATCCAGAAGCAAAAGAAATTGTCAATCGTATCAAGCGGCGCGAGTGGTATCGTCCATTTGCTGGTGTGATCCTAGAGTCAGAATTTGCAAATTATTTTGAGACGCTAGATGTACCATCATCGCCATATATGACCATTAATTTCGATGCAAAAGAAGAAACAAAGAAGTTAGTTCCAGGAATTATACACGTTGATGGAACGTGTCGAATTCAAACTGTAAGCGAAGGTTTCTTGTTTGATCTAATTCAAGCATTCTATAAGAAAACAAAATGCCCAATGATTCTAAACACTAGTTTTAATCTGGCTGGTGAGCCTTTAGTACAGACAAAGGCTGAAGCAATCAAAACATTAGAAAATAGTGAGTTAGATGCTATCTATTTTGTGGAAGAGGGTAAGATTTTAACTAAATCTTAATAATGTCTCGCTATATAATGGCTCCAGTTCTGGGAGTCTTCAATGCAGTACAAATCAATCTTCATCTCCGACGTCCATCTTGGATCAAGGGGATGTAAAGCCGATTTGCTATGCGATTTCTTGAAAAATAATTCAAGCGAAAATTTATATCTCGTCGGTGATATTATCGACGGCTGGCGATTAAAAAGAAAATTCTATTGGCTGCAATCACACACTGATGTGATTCGTAAAATTCTCAAAGCAGCAAAAAACAATACCAAAGTCACATATGTTGTTGGCAATCACGACGATGCATTTCGTGATCTGTTGCCATTTGATATTCATTTCGGCAATATTGATTTGGTGAATCAATGTCGCCATGAAGGCATAAACGGTAAAACCTATATGGTGATTCATGGTGATCTGTTTGATGGTGTATTGAGAACCAAACTTCAATGGCTCTATCATCTTGGCGATATGTTGTATAACGTTTTATTGCGCCTCAATGTTCTTGTAAGTAAAGTTCGTAACTGGTTTGATATGCCGCACTGGAGTTTGAGTCAGTATCTCAAAAACAAAACGAAAGAAGCAGTTTCGTATGTAAACAATTTCGAAGATCTAATTACAGATTATTGCAGAAAGCAAAAAGCCGATGGTGTGATATGTGGTCATGTTCACAGAGCAGAGATTAAAACAATTAACGGCATTGAATACATGAACGATGGAGACTGGGTTGAATCCTGCACGGCATTAGTTGAACACCATGATGGAAGATGGGAGATCGTAGAATGGCTCGGACAAAAATAGTTCTCATTACAGATGCTTGGGAACCGCAAGTGAATGGTGTTGTAACCACCTATAAGAACATCATTGCAAATCTGCCTGAATGGGTTACTGTTGACGTCATTCATCCAGGATTGTTCGGTAATATCAAAGTTCCATTCTATAAAGAAATTCCTCTTCCGTTTTGTAGTTATAAAAATATGTTTAAGATAATTGAAGAGCGAGACGTGCATTGGCATAAACTAGGACATGATACCAAGTATCATATTGCCACGGAAGGCATTCTTGGTTTCCAAGCCAAACGAGTTCTTGAGAAACTTGGAATAAAGTATACAACATCATATCACACAAAGTTCCCAGAGTTCTTCAATGAGATATTCGGTGTTCCTGTTTCATGGACAAAATGGTATTTTGATTGGTTTCATAAGAATGCGAAGTATGTGATGTGTTCTTCTGAATCAAACGCAAAAGAAAATTCTCACTGGAACTCAGTTGTTCTCAGTAAGGGCTATGACTCACATTTTAGATTCAATGACAAATATAAAGATAACAAAGTTGTTTTGTTATACGTTGGGCGTGTGAGTAGAGAAAAGAATCTAGACGAATTTTGCGAATTAGATGTTTCTGGATGTGTCCCACCAACAGCAGAAGTTATCAAAGTTATCGTCGGTGATGGACCATACAGAAAAAAATTACAAAAGAAATACCCAAATATTCGATTTATCGGATATAAATTTGGTGAGCAACTTGCGCAATGTTATCAATCGGCAGATGTGTTTGTGTTTCCAAGCAAAGTAGACACATATGGAATTGTAATTCTTGAAGCAATGGCATGTGGAACGCCAGTGGCTGCTTATCCAGTCACAGGACCAATCGATCAAATTCAAAATGGTATAAATGGGTGTGTTGACGAAGATTTGTCAACTGCTGTGTGTTTTGCATTAAATGTTGATCGCGGTTCAACTCATCTGAGTGTCAAGAATATAAACTGGAAAAAGTCTGCCGATCAGTTTGTATCTTATATTGTTGATGTAAGTTATTGATTTTATTCAGGTTTTCGTAACCTATTGATTTTACAGGGTTTTTTTCTATTGCGTTTTTCGAGAATTCTTGTAGAATACACATTATGAAAGCATATTACGAAGTTTACGAAAACGCGAAAGTCAATCACCCGATTACAGGAGCGCGAGTCAACGGGAATAAATTAATTCTCACGACCAAGAGCCGAACGAAGGCACTAGACCTATACGCTAAAAACGAAAGGGCGAGGTGGGTAGAGGAGATCACCACCGATAGCGACGGCTGCGAGACGACCGATATTATCACGGGACCCTACGCATAAGGGTAGAAAATGCGCCTCTCGTCGGGCTTCTCGCTCGGCGAGAGGCAATACCGTAAGTTATTGATTTTATTAGAGTTTTCACTATTTACTTTTTCGCAAGAATAACGCATAATTCTCTTATGATGAATAGAAAAAACGCCGCCCAGCGCGAACGGGAACGACTCATTACCCTAGTCAACGCCATCAAGCCAGCCGCAATAGCGGCAGGATTCGACTACCCTACGGCAAAGCCAGAAACGGCGACGACTCACGAGTTACGAGAACTCATAGAGGACGTCACGTATTTCATTCAGTCTTACGCAAACGGTGAGGTCTAATATTATGCCACGTGGCGTACCCAAGAACGGTTTCCGCATGACTCGCAAGCGTCGTGCTGGTGGTGTGAAGGTTTCTTCGACTCCGACTTTCGTGACGCCTGTGCGCACCGAGAGCATTCCTGAGATCGAAGCCAAACTTCAGGATCGTTTCGAGGCTCTTGAGATCATGAGCGAAGCCACAGGTCGTGGTATCAATCGTTCGCTGATCGTTTCTGGTCCTGCTGGTCTCGGCAAGTCATTTACGGTCGAAGCCAAGTTGACTGAACTTGAGCAGCAAGGACATCATGTCACCTACATCAAGGGATACGTGCGTCCTCTTGCGCTATACAAGTTGCTGTATGAGACGCGCCACCCGAATTCTGTTCTCGTATTCGACGACTCAGACTCGGTATTCTACGACGACGTCAGCATGAATCTTCTAAAGGGTGCGTGTGACTCGAATGAACGTCGCGTTCTACACTGGCTGTCAAAGTCGCTGGAAAACGAAGAAGATGGGGAAGGTGAGTCGATTCCTGAGAAGTTTGAATTCGAGGGTAGCATCATCTTCATCACCAACTACGATTTCGATTCGATGATTGAGTCGGGCAACAAGTTGGCTCCGCACTTCCAGGCTCTCGTTTCTCGGTCGCACTATCTTGATCTTGCGATGAAGACGAAGATGGATTATATGGTGCGCATTCGACAGGTTGTTCGTGGTGGCATGCTGCGTGACCGTGGCTTCAACGCTGCTGAGCAGACGATGATTCTCGAGTTTATCGAGAACAACATGGAGTGGCTGCGCGAGTTGTCGCTGCGTATGGTTGTCAAGATTTCTGGTCTGTATAAGATGGACAAGAGTAACTGGCAGAAACTCGCGAAGCAGACTTGCTTCCGTGGAGCATAAAATGGATACGTTAGATATTATTTTGGAATTGATGAGTTTAGATGGTGAGTATGACTTTCTCATGCATAATGGTGAGTTGATTCCTAACTATTATGTCGATAAGAAAGGAAATATCTTTTCAACGAAATGGGGTAAACTCAAGAAACTAATACCAAAAGTGAGTGGGCAGAGTCCATATCCGACAGTCACCATACGACATAATGGAAAAACAAAAACTGTTCGGGTTCATCGTCTTGTTTGCGAGTCAATTTATAAACTCCCCAAGAAGTATCCAGGGATCAGCGATACAGTCTGGAAAAACACTCCAGAAATAGTAAAGAAAGAATTGATAAAGCATATGCAAGTGAATCACAAAGATGGTAATCCCAAAAATTTTCATCCTAACAATTTAGAATGGACAACTCCACAGCAAAACAGAAAACATTATCATACTGAATTGCGTGTGAAGAGAAAGGCTTGATTTTTTATTCTTGTTGGAGTAAGATATAGTCATGGCAAAGTTTATACCAAAGGTTGTTCCCGAACCAACATGGGAAAAGCGCACTGAACCATGCAAGCAGTATGATCTGATTCATGCGTTTCAGTGGTACAATCATAACAAGGACTCCAAAGATGCGCGCAAGTATCTGATTGAGTATCTTGTCAAGAACAACGAAATTACTCCGCTACAAAAACAAGCAGCGGATTATCTGAACAATTCTTGGAATATTGTCGATGGCTGGCTGGCTCGCTGCCTCAGTCGTGGTGCATGGATTCCCGACACCACTTTCAATAACTTCAAGGAGCGTATGAATGCGTTCCGAGGTCGACTTGATGCAATCGTCGCAGAAAAAGGTCTTGGTGCAGCAGTCGTTGCCGATACTAGCAATGTCATTTCGATTCAAGAGCGAGTCCAAGGCAAGGTCGACTTCTACATCATGGAACTCGAAGCCAAATTTGATAACATTTGGCATGAGCAAAGTGGAGAAGAATTTGTACCATACACCTGGATGGTCGAGAACGAAGTAAAGCCGATGCATGCTTCGAAGATTGCAGAATACTTCAAGCAACGTACTGCTGACTGGATTGCGATCATCGAGTCGAAAGATGAGTATGTGAAAGAATCTTATCCTCGCCCTCGTAAGGAGATGATCGAGGCAGCGAAATTCTTCGGACTCGTCGCTACGGATGCTGAGAAACTCGCCTCCAACAAGAGTGCTGCTCGGAAGCCACGCAAGAAGAAACCAGTCTCCTTTGAGAAGAAGGTCAAGAATCTCAAGTATAAGAAAGATGACATCGAGAACAAACTCGTCTCTATCGATCCGATCAAGATTATGGGGTCTCAGAAGTTGTGGATTTACAACGTCAAGACTCGGAAATTGGGTGTCTATACAGCAAACGATGAGGCTGGTCTATCCGTCAAGGGTTCCAGCATTGAGAACTATAAATATAGCGAGTCGGTGAGTAAAACTCTCCGAAAGCCGAAGGACGTTCTCTCTCGGGTTCTCGACGGTGGAAAGGTTGTATTGCGTAAGGTGATGGGCGAGATCAATTCGAAACCCCAGGAACTGAACGGTCGAATCAACAAGGATATAATCCTACTTCGAGTGGAGTAAAATGGTTGCTGTAGTCAGTAATTATCTCAGGCGTTCCGATTCTGCAATGATTCGGAAGTATTCTAAATTTGTCCTCAATCGCATGGTTCGCCCATGCATTCAAAAGAAATCTAAAGTTACAATCCGAGTTCTCGGAGAAGATGAAATTCGAGACGCTGCTGATCTTCTTGATTTGAAGAAGTACAAGGCATGGTGTACCTATGACGGTCTCGATGATGAAGGCAACAAGAAGTTTACTGTTGTTCTGAATTACAAGAGAATCAACAATCTTGGTAAGAAACCAATCACACGACTCAAACAGATACTCATTGACTTGGGTCATGAATTGGTTCATGTCAAGCAATATCTCAACAATGAGTTGTTTGATTACAAGAGCGGTGATGTTCGTTATAAAGGTTTGGTGTTCGATGCCTCGCACTACATGGATGAAGAGAAGTATTTTGATTCACCATGGGAAATTGAAGCATATGGACGTGAGTTGGGTCTGTACAAGATCTTTTGCAATAAATTGAAAGAGGAGCGTTTGAGTAAGTAATCATGGTCAAGAAGAAGCAGAATGAGTTCCGTGAAAAGCAATACAATCGGAACAGTGAAGGATTGAAGCAGCGACGTTTGAAAGATGAATCAAGATGGAAGTTCAATCCAAATGCAGATTATTCATCCGAAGATGACGACGTCATCGACGAAGAAGAGGATTGGGGATACGACCCTGAATGGGAAGGTCAACGATAATCTTGTAACCTATTGATTCCATTAGGTTTTTCACCCCTATCGTAAGTTATTGATTCTATTAGGGTTTTTTCTATTGCGTTTTTAGGCTCTCAGAGGCATAATAACAATATGGAAAAGCAATATACATTCGACGAAGATATCGTCTCGGACCTCTACAAAGAGGCTTATGGGCTCCGTCCCAGAGAATACTTCTGGTCGGAGTGGGAAGAAGCGACCAATGATCGCAAACAAGCGATCTGGGACGATCTGCTCGACACTGCTGATCGTGAGGCTGAGCGAGAGCGTGAGATGCAGATTGAGGCTGAGCACGATGTTGAAGACCGCATTCGGTTCATAATGTCGACGGTCGCTGGCTGCACTCGCGAAGATGCGATTCGACATCTCCACGATGCGTACGACACGCATGGTGACACTGAGTATCTGGAGTTCAATCTTGGTGTTCGCTATGGTTATCTTTCTGGTTCACTGAAGGTGGGATTCTAATATGATGCCTGAACATGATTTGGATATTGCGCTGACGATGTACGCTGATCATTTGATCAAAGACTACAATCGTTGGAACAAGAATGCTGCCAGCGATGGCAAGTATGGTGTGACGTTTGAGCGTGGTCGCAAGTTCATGAAGGTTGTGAAGTCTTCGTGGGGTTCGACTTCTGTGCATAGTTTCATCTGCATTCAGCCGCATGGCAAGTTTCAGTTTGGTGACATTCTGAAGGCTGCTTCTTGGGCTGCTCCTGCGAAGAATTTTGCGCGCGGTAATGTGCTTGAAGTGAGTTCTTATAACAATCATCGATGGACAGGTGCTTGATATGCCAGTGAATGTTCCTAAAATTGGTTCACGTGTTCGTGTCACGACGATGTATCCGAATTCGTATGCATATCGCGGCGAAGATAACAATTATGTGACATACACTCGCGAGGGTGTTGTGGTTCAGTCAATCTTCCGCGACCCTTTCATGTTCGCGGTTGAGACTGGTGCTTCTGATCATCCTGTGAGTGAGTATAATGCAAAGTCGCAGCATGTGGTGAAGATTGAATACATTGTTGGTGGTGCGCAGCAAGTTGCGACTGACAACAAAGCATGGAAGGTCAAGAGCACAGACGGCAAAAAGGTCTATCTTGTTCAGCGTGTGAATGGTAAGTTTAGTTGCACCTGTACTGGCTTTGAGTTCCGCAAGGACTGTAAGCATATCGGTGCCGTTGCGAAAAAGGTTGCGTGATGTCTCTTTGGAGAAAACGGCAGATTATGAAACACTATGCCGCCGAATATGCTGAGTACAGTCAGTGGCTCTCTGTAGAAAAGACACCTGACTACTGCGAAAGTTGTGGTGGCTTTGGCGACCACGGACTAGATGAAGAAGATAAGATTTATATTTGTTATGCTTGTGGTGGAACTGGAAAGTAAGTTATGAATTTGAAAGAGTTTGATGATATGTTGCGGAAGTTTGACTGGTACTATAACATGTCAGACGACAATCGAGTTTGGCGAGCAGGTGAATCTGCCAACGCTAGAATTAGAGAAGTTGCCAAGACTTCTGCTGAACATAATGAGTTGTATGAAGTTTGGTCAAAGCATTACTTCAGTGGAGCGTCATGGGGCAATGAGAAATTCACTCGAGAGATGCTTGATGCTGAGAGGCAGCGACTTGGTGTTCTCTGATGCGAGTTTCTAAAGAGACAATCTGGCATTTCGTTTGCAAATCTTGCCGTAATTGGTGGAGCATTGCAGCAGTAGATGAATGGAAGCCGAAGGAATTATATTGTCCGCATTGTGGATTGAAACAGAATTTTGGAGTTGAAGAATGATTAATCTAAATTTTGACATTACTAATCCATGGCGTGCATACCAGCATGGGCACAATTATTTTGCCAATGCTTGGCTTGTGACCAAAAACAAATGCCTTGAAGTAAATGTTAGTAGAGGTGGTTCGGAACTTTTAGAGTTTGGGTTTTCATGGAATATGAGAACTGACCACGCTGGCATAAGGATTGTATTAGGTTTGTTCTATAGATTTATCCATGTTAACTTCTACGACATTCGGCACTGGAATGATGAAAAGGGTCGATATGTAGACTATAGTAATCCAGAAGAAGTTAAGGAATGGAGATGAGTGATGGGAACTAATTATTATGTTGCTGATAATGTTTGCGAATGCTGCAACCGTTATGACGAGAAATACCATATCGGAAAATCTTCTTGGGGTTGGGCATTCAGTTTCCAAGGATACAAGTATGATGGTCTGACCTCTTGGCAGAAGTGGAAGGACTATCTGAAAGACAAAAAGATTTACGATGAGTATAATGAACTCATTGACTATGATTGGTTTGTAGAGTATATTGAGACCTTGAAGGCACCGAACTTTGTCAACCCTGATAATGGTCACAAAAATTTGGTGCATAACCAAGAAGGTCGCAAAGAAGGTTGGTTCAGACCTGAATATGATTGGGATGATCCAGAAGGTTACAGTTTCAGTTCAAGGAATTTTTCGTAATGTCATATCAAGATGCATTGATGGCTGCTGGCGCAAATGTGATTGCGTTTCAGGAGTTTGGTGACTGGCAAGGCTCATGGGTTGCTCTTGTTGAGTATAAGAGCGAGCGCGGCTGGGTGCGAGGTTCGTTTGGCTCTTGCGATCACTGCGATGCTTTTGAAGCAGAGTTTGGTTGGGATGCTGCAGAGGAAGCCGACTACCAAACACGTCTTGCCTCTTTTGGTGAATCGTATTTGGGTGGACTGCAAACGACTGAATCGATTCTTGCAGAACATGGACCAAATGCGCATTGGGATGAAGATGCAGACAACATTGTCTTTTGGGTTCGTGAGACCGAACAAACTTATCGAGTGCAGTGATGAACGAACGAATTGAAGAACTTGTGACTGCAACTGATGCTTGGTGTGACCAGAATTTCCCACCAGATTGGACAGACCGAGTCGACGAATTTCTTCCGCTGTGGAATGAGAAGTTCGCCGAATCGATTATTCGGGAATGTGCTAGCATTTGCGAAATCAATGGTGCATCGTATAAGCATTCCTTTACACCTTCAAAAGCAAAATTAGCCGAATCTACTTCTGTGTATTGTGGAGCATTGATTAAGAAACATTTCGGAGTAGAAGAATGAACAAACGAATTGAAGAACTTGCTTTGGATGCAGGATTGCTCAACTATGTTGACAATGAAACTCCGCGAAGATGTTTCATTGATGGTCATGCTGATCTAGAAGAAGTTGAGAAGTTTGTCGAGTTGATTGTTCAAGAGGCTATCGCTGTCGTGAACAAACGATACATGGGCGACAATAACCGTGAGGATATGGAAGTGCGCCGTTGTGTGGAAGATTTGAAAAAGCATTTCGGAGTTGAGTGATGGAATACGCACCAGACACTTGGGTAGTTCTTCGCATTGTCAGCATCAAAGATGACAATGCGATTTTCTATCGTCTGCTATCTGGATGGATCGGTGGATATGCTCAATCTGATGCTTGGAGATTGAATAGCGGCATTACCAAGATGGAAGATGCTGATTCGCACTGGTTTGTCTATGGTCAGAGTGGTAGTGTGTATCGTTGTGGTAAAAATTCATATCGCTGGAGCACATTGACTTTCAGCAAGTACACCGAATGGCAAAAAACACTCGGTGAAGAAAATATACAAATGATGCCAGAAGATACTGACTGGCTGAATTTAGATTGGGGATTGAACAATGCGTAAGGAACTAGACGAAGCACTGTGTAAGAAGTATCCGAAGATCTTTCGGGATCGCCATGGAGACATGCGCAGCACTGCCATGTG
>Ga0222713_10004230_pt1 | contig 14475 bp, 14 predicted proteins | sample C33_649DmetaG_FD_165061 | JGI IMG/M metagenome (GOLD analysis project Ga0222713, IMG submission 165061) | Estuarine water microbial communities from San Francisco Bay, California, United States - C33_649D | ecosystem: Environmental > Aquatic > Marine > Unclassified | place: USA: California...
CTTCGTATGCCTGATTTTGATACGATGGTGTTGGATTTCCTTTTTTCTGCCCCATTTTTTATTATTATTTATTATGAATTATTATCGGCCCACATTACTGCTTCGTTAAAAGTAGAACCAGTTGATAATGCGTAATTCAATTGATATTTTTTATATAAATCTGGATTTAATCTCATATCATATAATCCTATAATTTCTGCTACATCTAACGAAGATGAACCTGCATTTAGCAATTGAGTACTTAATGAGTTTGCATTTGCTACATACGATATACCACCACTTGAATACGTTTCCGTTTTTAGTGATGCTGATGTTGGTGTTAAACCGAATGCCTTACTACCAACAGTCATATAACTAAGGAATTGTGCTACGTTTTTAGCTTCTAATATTTTGTGTGTTGTCTGCTTGCTCATTATTATTTTATTATCTAATGTATAATATAACACCTATAAATATAATAATCTTTTAGAAACCTCTACAACGATAAAAAAGAGCATAAAAAAGGGAAGAATTTCTTCTTCCCAATTTTATTAGACTATATCTAAGATTATTGCTTAAAAATCTAGTTATAAACCTAACTTTTATCCTTAGATAGAAGCTAAATCTTTAACATAAATCTTACCATAGTATTCCGGACGAACCATTTTCTTAGCGTAACGAGTCATCACACCTCTACGTGGAGTAAAGTTTTGTGGGTCATACACTAATGGAGTCATAATCAATGGTACATAAGGAGCGTAAACAGCACCAGTCTCTAAGAAGTTGTTACCTCTATAACCCATCAAGATTTCGTTAGAAGTCATGTAAGGGTTTTTGTAAACTGTGTATCTATTGCTCATAGAACCAACTGCAGTTACACCAGCAGCGAACTGCATAGCATCTTTATCTGCATTTACAACGAATCCAGGAATAGATTCTAAGATAGTACATACATCAGGACTAGCCACGATGAAGTTAGCACCACCTCTTAATGTTAATTGATGAATCTTGTTAGAAACTTTGTTCAATTTAACACCTAAAGTCTGGAACCATGCATTCTTAGTGTATGCATTTGAAGAACCACCAATGTTAGACCAAGTACCACCTACATATTCCTCACCAACGTTAGTTGACCAGTATTCAGTAGTTAATGCGTTGCTCTTTAACATATCTAAGATTTCTAAATCAATCTCTAAAGAGATATAATCAGATAACATAGAAGTTAATTCAGCTTCAGCATCAATTGAGTGGTAAGCGTTCAAGTCTTGCGCTAATTCAGGAGTCCATACTGCTTTCAACTTACGAGTCTTAGCAACGATAGCCTCTGATTTTAATTCAAGATCGATTTCAGGAATATCCAATGCAGTTGTTGTGTTACCAGCAGAGTTTGCAGTTGAATCTTCGAAATCACCTCTATCGTAAGCTACAGGAACTTCAGAATAAGTGATAGTTGCAGCACCTGCGTCTGCTAATGCAGCTCTTTGTGTTAAAGATGCAGATACGAATAATACAACGTTAGTACCAGATACATAGTTGAATTGACCTAAAGTAGAGTGTACACCAGCCACTTGGAATGAACGTACAGCTTCAGTATCAGCAGTTGCTGAAATGTTAGCTTTAGGGATAGTCAACTTAACGATTTGGCGACCTGTTGTTACAACGTTAGCTACTGATTGAGAGTAGTTAGCGTCAAATCCTAATTCAACCCAAGAAGCTGAAGCTTGTGCGGTTGTACTAGCTGCTACAGATGCATCGTTTACAGAGTATCCGTAACGTCCTTCACCATAAAGACCGTTTACAGCTGCATCAGTTCTACCGAAGTTAGCTGCTGAACCAGTTGCGTTAGTACCACCGAAAAGTGATTTACCACCAAACTGTCCTGCACCACCTTGAGCTGAACCATATTTGAAATCTAAGAAGAAGATAAGACCTGAAGGTAAGTTCATTGGTTGTACACTAACGAATTCCTTTGCAGCGATTTCTCCGAAGATTCTTCTTACTAATGGTAACGCAACACCAGACCATTCTTCTGAACCAGAAGATGTACCAGTTTGAGTTGCCTCATCAAGCAATTGTTTTGCTTGGTTTTCTAACAATACAGCCATGCTGTGTTGTTCTCTTTCTTTCATACCTTCTAGAAGACCAGTTTTCTCCCATTTAGCTTTCAATTGGCGAGTTTCTGCCAACATTACCGCTTGTGGGTTTTTGCCTTCCATAAGTTTGCTTAAATCAAAATTTGCCATTTTATTTTATTTTTTTATGGGTTGTTTATTTTATGATACCAGCTAATTGCTTAAAGCGATTTGCTAATTCATTTGTACTTTCTGCGATGATTTCCTTTTTTGGAGCTGTTGAAGCTTGTACTTTAGAAGCGAACCCTTCGGTTACTGTCTTCTTAGCTGCAACTTTTCTTTCAGTTCCAGTGAATTTCATTGATTCAGATAGTGTAGCGTAAACTAATTTTACTTCTCTTACAGAAGTTGTTCTGTCTAAGTTCTCTACAACTTTAACTTTTTGTTCGTTTGTAAGGTTGTAACCTCTGAACAATTTGTTAGCGTAAAGTAATTTAGCGTTTAATAGGTTTACTTCGTTGATTGTACCTCTTAAAGATTTGATAGCATCCATAGCTTCTTTCAACTCAGCTTCAAGTTGTTTAACTTTTGCTTCGTTAGCTTCTGCAGCTGGTGCTTCTTCTTCAGCTTCATCATCTCCGTATCCCATTTCTCTTAGAATTTCGTCTAAGTCGATTTCTTCATCGTCAGCTGCTGGTGCCATAGCATCCATTTCAGCTTCCATAGCTGGTGCTTCAGCAGGAACTTCTTCCTCACCTTCTTCACCTTCCATAGCTGGTGCTTCAGCAGGAACTTCTTCCTCACCTTCTTCACCTGCGATTTGAGCTTCTAACTCTCTGATGATAGATTCTAAATCTAACTCATCTTCGTCAGTTGCCATTTCATCTTCACCTTCCATAGCTGGTTCTTCTGCAGGAATTTCTTCTTCTGCTCCGAACTCATCTTCGCCTTCGGTAAGGTCTTTAACTTTATCGTAATCTTCAACTTCAGCACCTACTTGTGCGCTTTGGTTTGCGATTCCGCTTAAGTCAGTGTCATCATCATTTGCCTTAGTTGCTGGCATTTTGTTATCACCACCACCAATTTCGCTTGATACATCGTTATCTTCGTTAATATCTGCTTCTTCTTCTTCGCCTTCCATTTCGGCTTGCAATTTCTTAGAAAGAATAGATTGTAAACGAGGAGTAAACGCTTCTTCAAGAGCGATTTTAGCGTTAGCAATAGCAGTTTCACGAACAGCTTTAGCATCTGCGATGGCTTCTTTCAACAATTTTGAACTTGCCATTTTTTTCCTTATTTATCGGATTTCTGAAGTCATTAGAATTTGGGACTTCAATAGAATTTTTTAATTGGCGTTTTGGTCACTACACATAAAGGTGAGTATTCATTACCAATGTAAAAACGCATATAAAATACGTTATTGTATCAATAAATATATAAAAGTTAGAGAAAACGATAAATTTCTAAAAAAATCTTTAGAAAAGATAAATAAAATCAGTATGCTTATCTGATTTAAGCTTTTGGCGGATACGCTCATCTGAACAACCAAAGTGATTGGCTGCTTCTATAATTGAATAAAATTGAACACCTTCGCATTCTATAATTGGAAGTTGTAATTGTATCTTTGAATGAGTTTGTTCATCAAACATATCATCATAACTAATATCATTACGATTTACTTTTTTCCAATGACGATATACCGGATTATTTGATTCAAAATAATTTCTAGCTTCTGATTCGGTTATTCCTAATTTATCAGCCGCCTGTTTTGGGTTTTCAAAAGGAATACCATCAACTTCGTATTTAATAATAGGTTTGGTTTCTTCACCAATGATTTGCCACTCTTTGTATTTAGATTTAGTTGAACGACATCTTCTCTCAACTTCGGTAGCTACTAATGTATTTGGGTCTATTGAAATAGCTGCTTCTCTAAATGATTTATATTTCACACCATCTACGATACATTCATAAGTTCCATCAAATTCAATATCTTCTGCAGCAATATCAGGGTTTCCTTTTACAAATACTAATATGTTTTGGTGAACGGATGCTACCTTACGATTACGTTTGAAGTATGTATCAACCACTCTAGCAGCCTGATGTTGTGAGTTGAATAGAATCATATCGTTGTAGAAGTGCAATCCAGCTTCCTCACAAGCTTGAATAGTTTTAGATACCAACCCTCTATACTTTCCTATTTTGTAATTTCCAGTTAGGGATTGTTCTCTAACTTCGGATACTACTACTGCGAAAAATCGATTGTTTTTTAACTTCTTTGCTGCCTTTCCTAAGATACTGAAATACTTCTCATCGAACTTATCATCTTCCATAGTTGATATGTCCAACGGATTATCACTATAAACTTCTAAATCATAATAAGGTGGACAAGTGAAAACAAAATCAAATTGTTCATCACCCAAATAATCTAACATCTCATCACTATCACCAGCTACCCATTTTGGTTTATCGGATTGCTTTCTGTTTTCTTCTATTTGTTGTTTGGATAAATCAATACCCATATACTCATATCCCATTTCAGTTGCCACAATACCCCTAACACTTCCGCCAGCAAATGGGTCTAATATCTTACCTTCTTTTGGAGTGAACCATTGATACATATTCTCACAAAGGGTTGCATCAAATATTGAAATTGTATTATCTTCCCAAAAACGGGCTCTACTTTCGGCATCTTCCCTACCTAATTCTGATTGAATATTGTAGGTTTGTATCCAGTACCTTTTACGGTCCTGCCATTCTTTAGTTCGTGTATCTAATATTGAGAAAGGCTTAATCATATTCAAATATACGAAAAAAGCTTGGAAAAACCAAGCTTTTATCAAAAAATATTTTACTTTTTTTATTTATTATTCACCTTCATATTCCGCATCAGCGTATAATCCAGTAACATACTTATCTTCAATTGCAGCTAAGTTTCTTCTATATGATGCTAATTGTTCCGTACCTTTTTTCAAGTCCTGCAACATTTTACTTTTTTTATTTAATTCTTTTTCTGCAAAATACTTAGCAGCCATTTCTTTTTGTTTAGCCTCCAATTCATTAACCTTTTTTTGTACCGCCATATACTTTACATACATTTTTGGTACTCTACCAGCTTCATTTATTGATTCGTTTGCAGCTGATTGATAATCTTTTAACCATTTTTTGTAATAGTTAATTAAATCTAAGTTTAGTGCTATTGATTTTTTAATATTTTCTTTTTTATTATTTGATAAACTTTTATTATCTTTAAGTTGTTGTACTAATAGTTTATTAGTTTCTTCCAAATTTTTAATCAACATTTCCAATCTCTTTGTTTCGGAATCTTCGTTTATAGTACCTTCGTTTTGTCCGTATTCGTGATAGTTTCCAGCCGCTTGAGAAATGTAGTTTTCTGCTTTAGAAATATGGTCTTGAATCCAAGCCGGTATTTCTTTTTCATTCTCACCCATTTTAGCTTTCAATTCAGTTGCCATTTTAATAATGGTATCTAATTGATTTTGTCCCATAGAAACTTCATGGTCTTCACCTTCTGCTTCATTAACAAATGCTTTTGCAAATGGATTAGAAATTACTTTACCCATTTCAAATTTACCAAATGCTTTTTGTGATACCAATCCTCCTAAACGAATCATAATTATTTCTTTTTATTTCCTAATCTTTCATGCATTGTATCCGTAGATATATCTGCTATTTCATAGTAACGATTTAAGATGTGACCCATATCTTCATATAAAGAATGTAATCTCTCATCCATTGCTTTTGCTTCCATAGCAAATTTATCAAATGATTTACCCATCTTATCTAATTCTTGCATATTTCTTTTTACAGTTACTGCATCAAACCAATCACCACTTTCTCTTAATGTCATTTCCTTTGCAGCCTCAACAATAGCACCTAATGTGTTTGCAACCTCAGTCATATCAGATTGTCTTTTCATTTGGTCTTGGAAAGTATTGTAAGTTGAAATGATTTCTAAGAAGTGTTTTTTAACTTCAGTAGATAATTTTCTATCTTCTAAGTTTTCAGCTATACTGAATTTACCATTAACTATCTTTACTTCTTTCAAGTTAGTTTTACGGATGTCATTGTATGCTTTCGCTACAGAAGTTCCTTTTGGTCCATCAACTTTCAAAGTCATTTTGTTGTTGTGAACATAATCGTATATGTCAAATGGTTTGCTCATTTTATGCTATTTCAGTTATTATTTCTCTCATTAAATCCTGTGCTTTGCAGTAATCACCACAAACATCAGTTCCTATTTGTTGTAAACCTCTATTAACGGATTCGTTTACAGGCACCATAAATGCTCCATGCGTTGATGGGTTTGAAACAAAGTCCCAACCAATCAATTCAAAATCATCTTGCACCTTTACTTTACCTTCTCCAATATTAGTTACCGAACCCATACCTCTTGATGAGATACCCAATAGGATACCAGCTTTTAACAATTCTTTTAAGATATTGCCTGATGGAGTTGGTAGAATTTCTACTGTTCCACATAGGTCTTCACCTTCCCAATGTATTTCTCTCACATTATGAGATACGTTTTTTAGATTGATTACAGTTGAATCTGGGTGGTCTAGTTCTCCTAATGCTCTACGTTCCTTAATAAGTACTTCGTATTTTTTAGCTTCTCTCATTAAGATTTCTTTAGGATATACTCTACCATTCTGATTTTCCGCAGATGCTCTTTGTAGAATACCTTTTACCAAAGTTCTCCCACCTTCATCTTCTTTCACCTTACCTTCAAATAGGTTTGTTTCTATTAGTAATGATTTCATATTATATTCTTATTTAAGCTGGTACACAATTTGGAACTTGTTTTCCGCCTTTATCCTTCATACCAACTTGCTTATATCCTTTCCAACAAGGTGATTCTTCTTTAATAGATTTACCCTCCATTACACCAACTGCAATATCACCTACTACAAAATCAGGCTTAGATACATATTTCTTATTTACGATAGCAACTTTATTATTTGGAGTTGGTTGTATAATATAGATTGGAAGTGGTTCGGTAGCGAAAGTATATTTCATACCCAATTTCTTCAATTCTGCACCAACACTCATAAATGATTTTGCTGCTTCAACTGCTCCTTTGATTTTATCCATATCAGTAGAAGAAACCGCTTCAGTTACCGATTCCATTTTACTTCTAATTCTAGTAGCTATTGTACCTAATTGTGTTTTATCTACGTCCAATGCATCAACAACCTGTGCTACTAATTGTAATTTTTGAACATTACTAAGTTTAGCATCTTTAATTTTATCAATAGCCATTCCTAATTTTTGCTTAACAGCCGATGGGATTGAAGCTTTTGGTAATTCAGTTGCAATATCTTCTTCAACTTTATATTTCTCTCCACCTACTTCAAATTCACTTTCACCTTTTTCTTTAGCATCAGAAACAGCAGCACCAAATGTATTACCTTCGTTTTTTTCACCCCTACCATTCCAAGCAGAATCAATTTTATTGAAGAATGCTTTCTTCTCATCATCTGACATATCATTAATACCTTTACCTGCTTTATCTAATGCTTTTTGAAAGAAAGTTTGATATTCAGATTCCTCTGTCATTACTTCTTTAACTAATTCTTTTAGTCTTTCTCTAGTGATTTTCATATTTTCCTTTTTATTTGGTAAACCTTTATGTGATGTAGAAGCGTAATCTTTAGCATCTTTATCACTCATTGAGTCAGCTGCTTTTTCAATTTCTTTAGATGGGGCTTCCATATCTCCCTTTTGTACAGCATGAACCATACCCATAAATCTTTGTTGTGCTTTGGATACTGCTGGCATATTATAAAGTTCTAATTTTTTCTGAAAGATTCATTAATCTCTCTTTTATTTTATGTAAACTTTTATGTGTTCTTTTATAGTAATCATCTTTTGTAACACCATTCTCAGTCTTTAACTTTGAATACCAATTAACGAATTTTTCAACTTCTCCTAATTGTTGTTTAATAGATGTTATACCTTTACCTATTTTAGCTTTTGCAGAACCATTTTCTTTTTTTAATGCTACCCAACGATTTTCAGCCATTATCATACCACTAACATCTGCAATTTCTCCACCGGGTTCTTTTTTAGCTGCCGTTGGTTTCATTGGGAACGCCTCATCACTACTAGCAGGAATATCACCCAATGCCCAATCCTTTTCACCTTCCACTACAGTTGCACCAGAAAGTTTTGCTAATTTTGCGTTTTTACCGGCAACTTCAGATGGTTTTGAAAATGGTGCACCAGCACTACTTGTTATCCCTTCTTCCAAATCATCAACAACAGTACCACCAGTTACACTAGCTAATCTATTGTTTTTCTTTTTGGTTTGACCTGGCTTTGAAAATGCAGCTGGGGTATCGTACCCTGCAACCGCACCAGTTCCAGTCATTTCATCCAATTCTTCTTCAGATTGAATTTCTTTAACAATAGTTCTGATTATTTCTTTTAATCTAGCTTCCATTATTTTATTTTAGATTTAAGTTCTTTGATTAACTCATAAGAAAGCATAATCGATGAAACTTGATTATCAGATACACCCTTACCCATTTTGATTTTTTCTAAAACGGAAATAGTTTCTGCTAATTTAATAGTAGTAACTTTATCTTCCACTTTTGATTTAATAGATTTTAATTCTGCTACTATTTTTGGAAGTTCGGATGCAACATAATCTTTAAATTTAGTAGTATTTGTGATATTATTAATATACTCTTTTAATAAATTCTTTTGAGAATCATCTAAGTTTGTATATTTTTTATTGAAAGTTTCTACTAAAATTTTATAAGTAAGTAATCTAAGGTCTTTGTCTTGTTGTTTATAGGCTTCAATCAACTTTTTATCTTCAGTTGGTTTAGTTTGTAGAGATGGTTTTGATGTAATATTTTCTATTAGGGTAATTTTAGAATTAAAAATATCTTTAATATCATATCCACCCTCTCTCTTAGATTCAAATACTTTATATATTGATGCTAGAACTTTATAATTAGTTATAGGTGATGATAGGAATTGTTCAATATCAAATTTAGCAGAGACCTCTTTAATAAGATTAAATTTCTCCTTTGATAATGCTGATTGATTTAATTTAGCATGTGCATCACATACTGTTTCTACCAGTCTATCTGCTTTTGTTTCGGAACTATACTTTTCCTTTAATAATATATCATATAGACGTAATTCTTTGTTTAACTCTGTGTTTGGACCAAAGAATTCTCTTACGATGTTTTTAGCGTTTTCAGTTTTATCGCCATTAAGAACTTCTAATGTTATTTGTCTTACTAATAATTCAAATAACACCCCAGTGTTCTTAAACTTGGAATGTTTAATTTTTTTCATTTAATTACCCTATATTTAATCTACCCTATAAACTAACACATATAAATATAAACAAATTTTTCTTTATTAAATTTTAGTGTCATCTAATAGGTTTTTTTCATCTAACATATCAGTTTTTTCGCTCAAAATCTTCTTTTTTGCTGAAATTCCGTTGATATATTCTCTTGCTAACTTTTTTGCGTTAGCATTTAAGTTCCTGTCATCTCTCTTTCTTTCTTTATGATTCTCCATATCTCCCAATGGGTCTCTACCATAAGGATGCTTATCTTTACCATAAGTGTTTCCTTCTTTTGGCCTTCCAACACCCCTATTTAATTCAATTTCGGTTTTAAGTTTACCGATTTCCTCCTCCACATTTTGTTGTTGTGGTGGGTTTGCTGGGTCTTGTCCCTGTTGTTCAATTGAAGTATGTCTGAAACGGTCTTTAAGGTCTAATATTACTTTAGCTCTCTCAATATCAACTTCATCCTGTGATAATCCAAATATATTATGGTATGACCAATCAGATGATAACATATTAAGTGCTTTTGCATCAGATGCCAATCTTACTTTTTCACTCCACAAATTAACCTTTTCTTGCTCATAAATTGTAGAAGCGTTAGTAAGAGTTAATTCAAAGTTCGTCATTTCAGAATCTTCAATACCTTGAGCTGCTAAGTGTACGATTGCTATTTTGGTTAATTCACTAACCACAGTTCTTTGAATTCTTTCGATAGTTCTTGCAAAACGAACATCTTCTGCAGCTAGAGTAGCTTTACCATTAACATTCTCATCATAAGATAAGTAAGCCTTTGGTACTCTCAATGCTGCAAATAACTTACCTCTTAAGTACTCAATATCCTCAATAGCCGCATATTCTAAACCTTGTAGGTTTTCAATATTTGTACCACTATCACTACCACGAACGGGTAAGAAAAAGTCTTCAGTAAGGTTTTGTATATTGTATTTTAAATTATAATCACCAGTATCTTTATTAACAAATGGGGTTTTCTTCATTTTGTTGATAATCTTTTGCATGTAGTTATCAACTTCTACCGGTGGAATATTACCAATATCAATTTTAAAGATTCTTTTTTCAGGTGCTCTCATAATACGATGGATTAACATCGCATCTTCCATAAGAGATAATTGTTTCCAAATTCTTCTAGCACCTTCTACCATTGATTTACCATAAGGTAAGAAGTTTGTGTCTGATAACATACGGAAATGAGCCATCTCATATTGCTCATATTCTTTTTTACCAAAACGGTCCATCTCCACCTTATATTTAACATAATTTGCATTGTTAGGGTCAGTACCTTCTAATCTCTCAACATTATATGTTGAATGTGGCATACAATTTATAACACCCTTACCTTCTGCAATTTCTAATGCTAAGAAAGCATCTCCGTATTTTACTAAGTTTCTAACCCAAGGCCATAAATTAAATTCTATGTTCATTATATCATAGAATAAATTATGTAATAACTCTCTTACATTTTCATTCGTAGATTTAATTTGAAGAACATCACCATATTCATTCTTAGTTGTGGATTCATCAGCGTATATATCTAATGCCGATGATATAATCGGGTCACTATCCATAGCATCATAATCTCTAAAAAGTTCTCTACGAACTTGATGATATGCCATTGATTGTGCACCTTGACTGGTTTCATAATAAGACCTTTGTAATTTAGTATATCTATCTCTAAGATTTACAAAGTTTGTATTATGCTGACGGTCTTCGGTATCTACAACTTTTCGTTTGCCATCCTTATCAACCGTTACAATTGCATTGGTTGCGAATAATTTTTTAAGTCTACCAAAGAAACTCCTATCATCTAATTGTTGTTCTTCTGCCATAATTTAATTTACCATTTTCTACAAGACCAATATCTTGCTTTTGTTCTAGGACCCGGATTATCACAATTGTGTCTTGCTCTAAAACTAGCCCTTCTATCAGGATTATTTTTCTTAATCTTTACTCCCTTTTGACCAAAGTTTACTTTAATAACTTTACCAGTCTTAGGATTTTTTACATACACCTTAAACTTTTTAACATCACCTGCAGTTGGTTTACCTAACTTAACTTCTCTACCCTGATATTCTGCTTCGAATACACAAGGACAATTTGCTTCAGTTAGTTCGTTTGAGTAAGATTTAAGATATGCTATAAAATCATCCATATCTTCTTGCTCAACATCCAATTCATCATAATCATCAATTGGATTGTCTTGTGGAGTATCCCCCATAGAATATGCACTATCTACATATTCATCTTCATTTAAGATATTTGTTAATCTAATCATAGAATTTCTATTTTGACATTATATAACATAAATATCGTAATTTATCAAAACCCTACAACCATTGGGTTAAATCCTCCATAGTATCACCAATTTGCATTTTCCAAGGATTATCATCCATATTACTTCCACCATATACACCAGAGTGTTGCATGTTTGATGATATACCACCCATTGCTCTTTTAGTAAGGTCTATACCTTCTTGTTTTAAACGAAGTGCAGTATCTCTAACCCACAATCCAATACAAAATGCCATTACTAAGTCATCGTTATATCCCTTCATAGCCTCAGCTCTACCATTCATAAATATAAATGTAAACAATTCATCTATCAAACGATTAGAACGAACTGTAACTGCTTTTTCTCTAAAGTATTCATCCAATTTAGATACAATTAAAGGTCTAGTCTTAGATGTAGTTGAGAATCCAGCAACCATCTGTCTTTCATCTGCACGATATTTGTTTCTCATTTGGTTTTCCACATCTACATATTTCAAATCCTTACTCATATAGAATAAGTTTTTATACTGTCTATCTATTACTTGTTGAATAGCTGCCCAACCAATATTTGCATTCTCTATTACAAGCAATGCATCATTATATTGTGTAGATAATTCAACTAAGAAATTTCCAAAGTCTTTTGTATCAATCTTTCCTTTATATTCTGCTACTTGTGTACAAGTATTGATTTCCATAACATGAGCTGCGGAATAATCCGAACCATCTCCTCTAGCCACATCGGCAATGACCATATAAGAACCACCTGGTGCTGGGTATTCCCACCTCCAAAGGTTACCATCAAATCCAGTCTTTTCTAATGGGTCTTGGCAATATGATTCTTTATAGAACATTAATAGTTCTGGGTCAATAACAGTATCACCAGAAGATACGAAGTCACAATCACATTCCTGTGCTGCTTTTTTTGCTCCTAATAGTTTTTCTTGTTCCTCTCTCCAAGCTTCACCTCTTTCAGGGTGTACTGTCCAATGTAATCTGATTGTGTTGAATGGATTTGAACCTTCTTCCGCAGATAACCAAGTTTTGTGAAACCAGTTACCCACACCATTTGGAGTAGAAAGTGCAATACAACTACCACCCGTTGAAAGTGTTGATTGTGCCGATGTCCAAATTTCATCAATATCACCGATAAAGGCGGCCTCATCAAATATTAGAAGTGATAAGGCTTCAGAACGTCCTGCATCAGGAGATGATGCAATAGCCTTAATTTGAGAGCCATTTTGTAATTTAAGTGAGAGTTTGTTATCTTCCAAAGAACCACCCTTTAACCAAGATGGAAGTAATTCATGCATTACCCTTACTTTGGTTACTAAGTTCTTTGCTACATCTTGCTTTGTTGCAATAACCAATACGTTAAAATCACCATTGAACAACATTCTCCAAAGTGCGTATCCAGCAGATAGAGTTGAGATACCAGTTTGACGTGATTTTAATACTATATTAAAACGATTACCAGCAAATTGAGTTAAGGTACTCTCTTGAAATGGAAAAAGGTGAAAAGGTATCTTACCTCTCACCGGATGCTGAATCATACAATACTTTTTCATAAAGTGAATCGGGTCTACCGCACACTTTTTGTATTCATCTGCTATAATCTCTTTAAGAGATTTCTTTTGTGTTATACCAGTACTCATATTAATCAACCGGTGGTTTAACTAAATCGTAACCTTTATCTTTTAGTTTATCCCAAGCTTCGTTTCTTAGTTTAGTTGCTTGTTGAATTTCTTCTTCAAAACGAGTTATATCTGCTAAGATTTCTGCTTTTAATTCAGTTACATCTCTCTCCATACTCCACTTTTCAATTGTACCATCTTCATTTACAACTTCATATTCTTGCTTAGCATCATTGTATGCCTGTTGGAATTGAGAAACTACATCTTTACCATAAGAAATCATATTATTAAATATCTTATAATCTTCGTATGCTTCCCATAATCCATCATATTTTATTTGAGCTTCTCTTATAGTAAGACAATGTAAACAATAACCTGTTTTGGATATTAATTTTTTATCAACCCTTCCGTATTTTATTGTTTTACAATTATCAGATTTACAAGTATTTAATGCTGCTAAATAAGCTCTTGTTTCAGCCATTATATCACCCAATTCCGATACTTCTATTTTACCACCAGCATGCTGTTCCCAAGACTTTCCAGTCTCATCAGTCCACCTTTCCCCAACTTTTCGTTTTACCTCTTGTTTATCAGCTCCAGCAAATGATACAAATGCTTCTTTTTGATATTCACCGCCGGTTAATACCATATCTACCAACTTTCTACGAGTTGGATGCATAAACTTTTTATTGAATTCCTTTGCCATATTATATACAATATATTTGTATATATAAGTATATCAAAATTAAAAAAAAGATTAACTATCGAAGAAAATACCTAAAATTTGATTTAGGGGTGCGAATGCACCTGTTAATTTATAAGTGTTACCACCATATACAAACACAATACCTTCGTTTGGTACAATCTTTTCAAATCCACCTAACGCATTAAGTCTTTCTAACTCTAATTTTAATTTTTCAACTTTTTTAGGGTCACCACTTGCTTTTACTTGGGCTATTGTTGATTGTAAACGAGCTACCATTTGTCTTTTTGCAGAATCAGGATTTGCAGTAAGTACCGATTCCATAAATGATAAAACATCGGCACCAACACCTAAAAATATTTCTTCAAATCTCATAAGATTTTGTTTTGATATTTTTTGTTGGTCTTGCTTATCTATTTGTTCAGCCCATGCTCTTAATTTAGGGTCTTGTATTGTTGCTATTCTAAATGC
>Ga0222713_10004235_pt1 | contig 14463 bp, 15 predicted proteins | sample C33_649DmetaG_FD_165061 | JGI IMG/M metagenome (GOLD analysis project Ga0222713, IMG submission 165061) | Estuarine water microbial communities from San Francisco Bay, California, United States - C33_649D | ecosystem: Environmental > Aquatic > Marine > Unclassified | place: USA: California...
TATTAATTATTATAGTTTCCATTATAATAGTTAATAATACAATATCTTTATATCCTTTTTGCTCTACTTTTCTAAAAAGTAGATTTAAAGACTAATATACTTTTTTCCAGCATTAGCGCCCAATTCACTATCATTATACATTTCTGCTAAAAGGTCTTGATTACCAATTTCATCAACTACACCCATTCCAACTTTACCGCCCTTTTTGTATCCCGCTTTACATTTAGGACACCGTAAAGCATCTCTATAAGACATTCCGTTTTTAGAAGCATAAGACTTAACATACTCAATCCAAGGGTTCGCCATTTTCTTATTATTATTACTAAATATTTTATTTTTGCTTAATAACCCTTTTCCTTCTTTTAAATTATCAAATTCAATTTGTAATTTTGTTTTTTCTTCACCTTCAGGTAATTTATCCAATTTTCGTCTCATATCTAATAATTTCTCTCTTACTTTTTTTCTTTCTTTTTGTTCTGCTATTATTTCATCTCGTCTCCTTAATTTTTTAAATTCTTGTTCTCGTCGTTCATCATCGCTTAATATTGGTTTAGGTTCTTCTTTTTGTTCTTCTATTTCTCTACCATAAATATCAAATCTTCTCGCAACAACTTCAGGTTTATTAGTTTGTTTAGGTTTATCTTTTAGTTGTTCTTGTAAATTTTCTAAAAAACTACTCTCTTTACCTAAATTTTTACTCTCTTTAACTAAATTTTTAACTTCTTTACCTAAATTTTTACTTTTTTTAGGTTCTTCTTCAATAATAAGTTCTACTTTTTTAGGATTTCTCGCTCTGTTAATTTGCTTATAATTTTCGCAGGGTAAAGGTCTTCCTCTTTCTACAATAGTATATTCGTCTTTATCTATTTCATTAGGATTTCTTCTTTCATTTTCTTTTACTTTATTGTAATAAGTTTGTATTTTTCGTCTATCTGCTGGTGAAAAATCATTTATATTTGGTTCATCTTGATTTTCAATAATATCAACTATAGGTTTAGAAACTGGTTTTTGGTTAATAATTAACGAAGTTTCTTTTTTTCTTGAACTTAGATTACGAGATGATGTAATTGGTATAACTAATCTGTATCTATATGCGGGGGGTTTTCCTTTAATATCGGGAAGTCTTTTATACATATAGGTAGGTAAATTAATATTAACACTTCTAAATTCAGGTAAAGAAACAATACCATTTTCATCAAATTTGTCAGTTTCAATAGAACCGCCTGATTTTACGCTATATTGTTGTTTAAATTCTTCTAAGAAATGTTTAATCAGTTTAGCAGGCATACTATATCTTTCTTCAATAGTTCTTAAATTTTGGACTGGTATAACTTTACCCGGACATTCTTTAGTTTCTTGGTCTATTCCTAATCCATTTGGAAAATTATTCCAAAAATCAGTAGGTTTTCTTTTAAAGTCGCCATATAAGCAATAAAGCGTTGTTTCTCTTGCTAATTTTTTCATTTCTTTATCTTTTCTCATCATTCCTCTTGGATTTTCAATAATAAACAATAATTTTGGATTTTTCTTTAAAAAGTATTCAATAATTTCAAGAGTTTTATAAAGTATTTTAGTTCCTAATTTTGCTCTATCGCTTAAAGGTTTCGCAGTTTCTACATCTCTTTCTTTTAACCTATAAACCATAGGACTATAAGTATTACAAGGTGGAGAAGACCATATCATATCTGGAATATAATTATTTTCATTAGAATACTTTTTATAATCCCAGTCTAATATATCAGTTTCAATATCAGGAGTATAAATAGGGTCAAAATCTAAACTTGTAACCTGAAATCCCATTTTTTTTGCTTGTTTTCCAACAGAACCAGTCCCTTTAAACATTTCTAAAAGTATTGGATTTTTAATACCATTACCTTTTTTTAATGGAACTCCAGCATCTATCATATTTAAAAGTTTAATTTGTTTTTTAGCGTTTTCTAATGTAGTTCCGTAAGAATGTATCTCTTTAGTTTTACTATTATAAACTCTGTATAAGTTTTGGTTAGGTAACTTTCTAAAGTTATAAGGCATATTATATATAACTTTAGAATTATTTTTCGTCTAAACTACTATTTTGTTTATGAGTAAGTTCAAACTCCCGTTCTCTTTCTTCTAAATCAACATCTCTTTTAACTTTAAGACAACATAATTCAAACTCTTTACACTTACTTTTGTATGCCATAGATGCTAATTTAATAATCATACCAGTAATAGTGGTGACAAAAGCAACCCAGAACACCTCGCTTAACATTATATTATATCTTTTTATAAAAAATAATAATAAACAAACATAACTTTTATTATTATGAAAATACTTACGGAAGAAGAATTACAACAAAGACTTCTAAATATGGAATATTATATGTTTTTATTTTTTCTAAATTATGAAGGATATTGACCTGTTTGCTGGATATACATTAATAATAAAGCATTACAACTATTATCATATTCTACTTTCGCATCATTCATTCTTTGACGACTTCTATTAACCGCATCTTTTTGTTGAACCATTTGTTGAACTACATTATCCATATCACCAGTTAAAATTGGGATTGAATAAACTTTTGAGTTAATAGTTACAGATACTGGCGCTGGCATTATATATTATAAAAAGATTTTAATTTTTAGAAAATACGGAATTAAGGTAATAAATTTGTTCTTGTTAAACTACATACAAACTTAAATGTAAAATCTTTAGGATTATCAGTTGCTATAAATAGATTAAGTTTTAATGGTAAATTACCGCTTCCAGTTGTAGCAAGACCAGAGAAATCAATATAATCAGTCCAAGTATGGGATTGAAATTCACTTAACGAACCACTACCAGTCCAAGTGGAATTATTATTATGCTTACAATATGGAGTATTCGCATCAAAAAGAAAAGGAGTATAAATAGTTGATGCTTGGTCGTTGAAATCAATATAATATGCTAATGCTTTATCAGTTGAATTATTTTGTCCTCCAGCATTCCAAGTTTGTATAGTAAAACCAATACGCCATATGTTAGAAGTATAACCGCTTACTGGACTATCAACTATAAACTGAGGTGGAATATTTACATTTGTAATAAAAGCATTAGTTAAAGTCTGTCCTCCTCCATAGTTAATAGTTCCACTTTCTCTTACTTCAAAGCAAATAGGCATAGCGTAACCAAAACTATCAATATTGGGTGCGTCTAAATTAATATCTCCTAATGCTGAACTAACAAGACTAATATTATCTTCAGCAGTCAAAGTAATACTTTTAGTAACTGAAGTTAAACTAATATCATCGGTAATATTCGCAGTTAATCCAGTATTTCCAGTAATGGTAAAAGGGTTTCCAGTTGTAGTATCAATATTCATTCCAAATAGAGTTGATGGATTTGAACCAATTTTCACTTCGCTATGAGTTGGTGGAGGTGATGGTGTCGCATTATAATCTTGAAGTTGTATTGCGTCATTAAAGTTACAAGTTGTTCCATCTGTAGGAATAGTTAATGCTCCTAAACCAGTAGGTAAATAACATAATCTCGCTATAGTAATAACATTTCCAGTATTAACATCAGTTATGTCTAAAGGCGTTATTATAGTTTCTACTGCGGTTGTTAGTAAGTCTCGTTTTAAAGATAAACCAGTTGAAGCAATACTTATAATCTTATCTACGGCAGCATTATCTAAACTATCAACATATTTAATAGCATTTTGACTAATTGTATTTTCTAAAATATTATAACTTGTATTTGGTTGAATTACAGACATTTATATATTATACTTTTATAAAAAAAATTACGAAAAAATCTGTAATATAATTGTTGCCTTTGTTGGTCCAGATGCCGCTATTCCTCCTCCGCCTCCGGTTCGTTGTCCTACACCGACTTCACCTTGAGTAGTATATCCAACAAGAGGTATAGTTCCTCCTAAAGGAATTGTAGGCGTAGCAGTTGGTGTAGCAGTTCCATTATTACCATTATTACCAGCAGTAAGATTGCTTGGAGAAATTATAGTAGTTCCGGTTGGTTTATATATTCCACTACCAGCAGTTCCAGCAACTCCAGGTGTAGTTCCAACCGCATTTGTTCCATTATTACCATTATACACTTGAACTAATTTATCTCCTTGAACTCCCGCTGTTCCTTTATACCAAATAACTCCAATAGTATTTGTTGATGTAGCACCAGTTCCTTTTGTAAATCTATAACAATAATTTCTACTTGTTTCAATAGTATTATTTAAAAATCTTACATATTGCCCCGCTCCGCCACTTCCGCCCATATAAGAAGTCCCAGCACCATTATCAGTATTAGTTCCAGCATTACCTCCAAAACTAACCATAATTAAATTATATGAAGTCGCATTTAACGGCATTGTATAAGCAATTTGTCCCGCTGTATCAGCACTTAATTCAAATGTAACAGTTGTATAAGCACCTCCAGCACCAAGAGCAGATTGAACCCAAGAGGTAGTAGGAATATAGTTAGAATTATCGGTTCCTGGTGGTTGAGTGGCGTTAGATTGTAAAGAACCTATTGTTGTATTACTCCATAATTGAGTTCCAGTCCAAGTATTATTTAATGGTAATAAATTTGCTGGCGGGGCAGCACCATTAGAAATAGCACTAATCTTTCCATTAGCATCTATCGTCATATTTGTATTTGTATATGCCCCAGCAGTTCCACCAGTATAAGCGGTATTTTGAACTTTATTATCAGCATATCTTATTTGTCCTGCCACTCCATCTATTTCTAAAGTTTGATTGTTAATTACTAAATCGTCATTACAAGTTAAAACACCATTAACATTTGTAGTTTGTAAATTTTCCGTCCCTTGAGCGACAGGCCATTTTAAGTATCGTAAATCTCCAGTAGCAGTAGTTAAACCAGTATCAGCAGAAATCCAATACAAATTATTAAAAGTTGCGACATTTGGATTAGGGGGTTGATTAACAGACATTATACTATACTTTTAGAAAATAAAGTATAATAAATAACTTTTTCTATATATATATAATAATATGTCTAATAAACCTGAAATAGTTGATTGGTATAAGAAAATGCCAAAAAAATATTTACTAAAGTCCCATAATCCCCATTATGATAGACACCATATAAAACTACCTTTTCGTATGATAATAGCAGGGAATTCTGGTTCGGGAAAAACCCAGACACTTTTAAACCTTTTATACAATATGCCAAATACTTTTGAAAAAATATTTATCGTAACTAAGTGTAAAGCGGAACCTTTATACGAATTTTTAGAAGATAAGTTAGGAGAAGATGGACTAACTATTAAAGAAGGTATTAGTGAATTACCTGATGTTGATAGTTTAGACAAAACCCAAAACAATCTTATAGTATTAGATGATTTAGTGAATGAAAGCGCCAAAGCCCAGCGTCCTATAGCAGACTATTTCATAAGAGCCCGTAAGAAAAACGCAAGTATCATATATATATCGCAATCCTTTTATGCTGTTCCAAAGTTAATAAGAGATAATATTTCGTATCTAATTATAAAGCAAGTATCCAGTATGAAAAACCTTACTATGATATGTAGAGAGTGTAGTTTAGGGATTGATAAAAAACAATTGAAAAAGATTTATGATGATGCTACGCAGTCTAAACAAGATTTTCTATTGATAGATTTAGAAGGAGAAAAAGATGAGCGATTTAGAAAGAATTTCTCAGAGATATATGTTTTAGATGAGGAAAAATTTTGATAAAAATATATATTAGAAGAATTTTGATTTAAAGACATTTTATATATATATATAATAATATGGGAATTATATATAAAATAACAGACAAAACAAATAATAATGTATATATTGGTTCATCTAAACAAACTGCTAAATTACGAGAACAACAACATAAACGATTATACAAATCATATCTAAAAGGCGGTTCAATAAAAGGTTATACATCTTCATTTGAAATTCTTAAAAATAATGATTATATATTTGAAGTTATAGAAGAAACTGATGAACTTAAAATTAGAGAGCAATATTGGATAGAAAATATTAATTGTATTAATAAAAATAATGCTAATAAAGATAAAAAAGAATACAAAAAAGAATGGTATGAGAATAATAAGGAACGAATATTAGAAAAATGTAAGTCGTATGTAATTGAAAATGCTGACAAAACAAAAGAATACCAAAAGCAATATAGAGAGCAAAATAAAGAGAAAACTAAAGAGTATAATAAACAATATAAAATAAAGATGAAATTAAAACAATCCTTTTAGAAAAGTGGTAAATTTAGAGTATTTTACAAAAATAATTATCTTTTTGTATAATATATATGTCTAACTATACATTACCTCCAAGAAGTAAAGCGAGTGATTACATTAAGGGAAAACTTACTCAAGACGAATTGATTGCCTTACAAGTGTCTAATGACGCAAACATATCCGCAGCAAGAAAAGCAATTAAAATGGGCGAAGTCCCGCAATTAACTCCAAGACAATCATTATCTCCTGATGAACTATTAGCAGATGACGCTTCGCAAGAAGCAACCGCAAGAAGTAATTTAGAAAGAGTAGGATTTAGACCGCAAGAAGCAGCAGAAATTATAACTGCTATTAGAAGAGATGCTAATTTAAATTTTGGTTCTTTTAACTCTAATTTTCCTGCTATTGAAGCAGATATTAAGGCAAGATTTAATGTTAAACTACTTACTCCTGCTTTTTTTGTTGAATACTTACGACAATATACTCAAGAACTATTAGCAAGTAGAGGATTAAATATTGGAAATTCAAGTAGAAGTATTAATGCTTTAATTAACTCTGTAGCGGAAATTAGGCAAGTATTACCAACTCAAGACCAAATGAGAGAATTGAGATTTAGATTAATTGATATTGGTAGAAACTCAGCGAATAGAAATCTTCTAAATCCCATTTTAGAAAGAATTGATTTATTAGAAAACGCATTACCAAATCAAAATGATTATGGTAGAATACAAAACTTAAATATTGCTGGAACTCAAAGAATTTTACAAAGAATTAATACTATAACTGCTGATTTACCAACAAGAGACCAAGTAGATAATTTAATACGACAAGTAGATAGAGGTGATAGAGAAATTATGACAAATTTAACTGCTTTAGCGGATAGTATCCCTAATGATTTTAAACGCAAAATGGATAGTGTATTAAGAGAAGTTAGAGATGTTGGAACCGCCCAAAGTGAAATTATAGAAGAAATAAAAACAATACCAAAAGGTATTAGGGGAAAAGAAGATTGGGACGGAAGTATGATATTAGATGAAGTATCTTGGAATAATTTAAAATTAACAGGTAAAAGAAAGTTTCTTCGTAATAGATTAGATGCTGGTGACACTTTACCAAAAGATACTAATGCTACTGAAATAAACGCTTTAAGTCTTCCTGATGCTGATAAATTATGGAAATTTTGGTTAGAAAAAAATACAAGTTTTACTGAAAGTGAAAAAGAAAGTTTACCTGCTTCAACTACCGCATCTATGTCTTCATATACTACTGGCGAAAGTTCTTCTATTCCAAGTTTTTCAAGTTTAGGTGAGTATTTTAGTATAAATGTTCCAAAAAAGAAAGAAGGTAAGGGAATGAAAGTTGGACGAGGAATAGCAGTTAAACAAACCCCATCTTACAAAGAATACGGCAAATACGCAATCCATATACCGCAATTGGAACAACAAGACTTATTGAATGTAAAATATAAAAGTTTAGGACAAATTCCAAAATTTAAACCAATTCCAGTAAGCGATGTATTTAGAGACTTTATATTAGACTTATTGGAAAACGGAAAACCAAATGGTAGAGTTTATACGCAAATACCTACTGATGAACGCAAATACTTTGAAGAGATGAGTATTGGTGCTGGTGTATGGAATTCTTTAGGATTAAAGAGAACTACAACTTCTACAGATGAAGAAGAAAGTAAGCGATTTGAATTATTAAGGGGTGAATATTTAGCGGGTAATAACAACGCAAAAGTCATAAGCGAATTACGCAAATTGGTAGTTAAGATGATGAATGATGGAAGAATACGCAAAACTCAAGGTGTAGAACTATTAATGGAACTTTCTATATAAACTTTTAAAAAAAGTTTAGCAAAAATATAATAAAATGGGGGTAAGGGGGAAAATATTTTTCCCCCTGTAATATATAATGAGGACATTAATTTTAAATTCAAGTAATATAGTTGAAGGAACTAATAATTCCGTTTTATCTTATGAGTTTGCTGGTGGTAATATTAACTTAAGAAAAGGACAAAAAGTAGCATTAGCATCATTACAAATGTATTACTCTACTTTTAATATAACTCAAGCAAATAGAAATAATACTTTTAGTTATGTTTGGGTTGATGGAACTACAAATGTCGTCTTAGTGCCTGATGGTTTTTATGAAATATCTACTTTAAATAATTACTTACATTTTGTTATGGTTCAAAACGGACATTATTTAGTATCCTCTACGGGTGATTTTGTTTATCTAATGACTTTAGGTATAAATCCTACATTATATTCAGTTGAGTTGAATTGTTTTGGTATTAGTGTTGCCGTTGCTGCTGCGAATGTATGGGTTTTACCTGCTGCTCCAACTTGGGTTTTACCAAATAATTTTATAGTTCCTGAATTGGTTGTTCCACCTTCCGCAACAAGTAACTTTGGTTTAGTGATAGGTTTTGCTCCTGGAACATTTCCTAATGCCGTTATAGCAGGCATTCCTCCAGCGCAAACTCAAACTCCAGCATTTACAACCGACCAACAATTTTTATCTACAATTGTTCCCCAAGTTAGTCCATTAAGCAGTTTCATATTGACTTGTTCTTTAATAAATAATAACTACGCAGTTCCTAATAATTTAATTTATAGTTTTGCTCCTCAAGGAACTATAGGTCAGCAATTTACAGTTGCCCCTAACCAACTTGTATTTATTGATTGTTTAGAAGCGCAATATAGTCGTTTCCAAGTAAGTTTTATAGACCAAAACTTTAGACCAGTTGCTATTCTTGACCCTAATATGATTATACAATTGATTATTAGCGAACCTACTGATAATTTAGGACTATAGGGAACTCGTCGTTCCCCTATGACCCCATACTCTAAAAGTTTGGTTATACCTTTTCAAAGGTATAGACTTTAGGTATTTTATATAGTATTTTTTTCTAAAAGTATATTATATGCTAATTCATCATCTAAGAAAAACTACAAGTGGCGCTGGTGGCGGAATGAGTAAAGGTAATTGCTCTTGCGGTGGTAAGATTGTAGCAAAACCTCATAGAAGAGTTATGGGTAATGGAATTACAAATGAAGTATATGATACAGATTTAGGAGTTGTTAAACCATCAAGAGTATTACAGAATGTAAGAATTAAGAAGGCAAATGTTCCTAAGAAATATATTACCTTTGACTAAGGGAACTCGTCGTTCCCCTATGACCCCATACTAAACTTTAGGGAATTTTTTGGGGTCGCCCTTTTTTTAAAAGGGTGAATTAAAAGTTTAAGCGTTAATTATAAATATTTTTTTCTAAACTCTATTTATAATGGATAGTATTGTCTTTGAAGAAACCGTAAATAGCGAAGTCTCGTCAAGTGAATTTGTTGATAAACAGTGGTTATATGTAAATGATAATAACAACGGTAGTTATTCATCTCAAGTAGTTTTGGATACTACACCTTTAGCAAATTCTGGTTCTTATATTAACTGGAGTGAAGCATTTATTTTGATGCCCCTTGTTCTTCAGTTTGAAAGTCCTACTGCTGCTCTAACTGCTACTTCTGCCTGCGATTTTGTAGCAGCATTAAAGTCTGGTTACTGGAATATGCTTCACTCTTTAAGTGTAGAATTTAACAACGGAAATATTATACAGCAAGTTCCCTTTATGAATGTTTTTTGTTCCTTTAAGAATATTACATCTTGGTCTAAAGATGACCTTACTGATTGGGGAACTGTTTGCGGTTTTGCTCCTGATAGTTCCCGTAGTTGGGCGTATCTTGAAGTCCCCCCTGCTAATAATATAGCGCTTGGTGGTTCTGGGTCTGGTCTTACAAATAACCGAAATGCTCCTTATGTTGCTATTACTTTAGCGGTAGGTGCTGATTTTGTTACTGGTCCAGATATTACGCATATTGCCGCATATAATAATTCTACTCAAGCAACTCAAGCATCAGTATCTCTATATCAGTCTTGGAATGAAGGTCTTTTTAAAAGACAAACTGATATTAACTATGACCCAGTTTCCAGAACTGATAATGTTTTATCTTCTAATCAAGGGTTTTTAATGGACGCTGGTAATTGTAGTGAAGTATTTAGGACTTTTTCTAATGCTGCTGTTGGTGTTCGTTCTTTTGCTATTGATGCCGTTATAAGACTTAAGGATATTGCCGACTTTTTCCAAAAGTGCCCTATGTTGAAAGGTTCTACTATGAGATTGTATATCAATACTAATCAGTGCTACTTTCAAGTTACTCAAACCGCCGCTCGTTATGCTGCTGCTACTGGGTTTTTGTTAAATCAACCTATTCTCTCTCTTACTGCTTCTCCAGTTATTTTGGGTGGGGGTGGAACAAATCCAGTTATGTATTCGTCTAATGCTTTGGGTCAAGGTTCTTCAGTTCTTACTCCTTTAACAAGTGACGCCGCCGCTGCTGTTGTTGCTGTTGTTAATGTTTCAGTTTCTATTGTTAGAACTCAGTTCGCTCAAATGGGAGTTCCTGTTTCTTGTCCTATTACTTCAGTTAGATTGTATGCGCCAGCATATACTCTTAGTCCGTTGAGCGAACAAAGGTTACTTTCGCTTACACCATCTAAGCGAGTGGTATATAATGATATTTTCCAATTTTCATTTCCTTCTCAAGCAATCAATTCTCCTTTTAATATTCTGGTGACAAATGGTATTCCTAATATCCGTTCGGTATTGGTTCTTCCTCTTTTAAATGCTTCTACTAATGGAACTGCTGCTGCTGGTGCTGTAAGGTCTTCATCTATTCTTTCTCCTTTTGCTTCAACTCCTTCATCTCCAGACCCTCTTATTATCCAAAACTTCCAAATCCAAGTGTCAGGTAAGAATTTGTTTATTAATCAACTTCAATACGATTATGAGACTTTTTACGAGCAATTGGTTTCTGCTAATCAATTGAACGGTAGTCTTACTACATCACTCGCATCAGGGTTGGTGTCTAAAAAGGATTTCCAATCTCTATACAGATACTACTATGGTAATTGCTCTCGTTCTCTACCAAGTGAAGAAGGTGTTGCTAAGGCAATCCAAATTCAAGGAATTATTAAATCAACTGCGGGTTTGGCAGGGTTAGCAAATGCTTCGGTTGACTTAATGGTCTTTGTTGAGTTTGAACGCGAAATTACTATTGATTTGAGAACTGGCGCCAGAATTTAAATATACCTTTGAAAAGGTATAACCAAACATTTTAATATATTTTGCTCCACTTTTTTAAAAGTGGAAAAACTTAAAAATTATATAAATTTTCTATATGAATATGTATAAGAAAACTATATGTATTTAGAGTTATTTAGGCGTAAATTATAAATATTTTTTTCTAATCAATATTTATAACTATGGATAAAGTTGAAGTAGGAGTTTCTGGAATATCTAAACCGCAAATGCGAAAATTGATGAAAGGGGGTGCTATTAATGTTAAACCTCATAATATAATTAGTCCCGATGATGCCCCTTATAGAATTAAAATGGGAAGAGGTAAGGCAAAGAAAATGATGGGAAGTTTTGGAAAAGGTAAAGGGTATAGACTTGCCGTTATGCCGAATGAAGAGGTCGTTATGATTGAAGGTGGAAAAGTAAAATCTTCCGCTGAAATTAATAGAGCAATTAGAAACGCCAGCAAAAAGGCAGTTAAGGGATATTTAGGTGGAGTTCAAGAAGGTATTGATGGAACCAATTATGTTGCGGGTGTTACTAAACGAGGGTTTAATAGAGAGATACGAGATAGTGGCGTTGGAAAGCAAATGGCGAAAGACTTAATTGATATTGGCGCTACTATGGTTTTACCAGCGGCAACTGGAGTTCTTGGGGAGGCGCTTTTACCAGGTCCTTTAGGAGCAGCATTAGGTTCTACAACTGGGGCAATAGCGGGAAAATATATTAGCGAAGCAGCAGAGCGAAAAGGTTACGGAATGTATAAGAAATTATCTAAAGTGGGTATTTCTAAAAAAATGGTGAAATCCGCAGGAAAAGCATTACTTAAGGAGGCAGCGAAAGTTGGAGGGGACGCTTTGACTGCTTATACTGGAAATCCTATGGCGGGTGCTGCCTTTGAGAAAGTTGCTGTTACTGCCGGTAATAAAGCAATTGATACTTCTTCGGTTAAGAAAACTGTTAAATCTTTAGGTCCAGAAGCAAAACAACTTGGTATTGAATTAGTTGATGACTATGTTGATAATAATTTTTCTGGTAATGAAAAGCGGGTTTTAGAAAGCGCATTAGCGGGAAAATATCCTAACGCTAAAGAACTTATTTATGACTATGGTAATTCTAAGTTGGAAGAACTTAATTATCCTACCAGTAATGTTATGATGGGGTATGGTATTCCAAGACGAGTTAGAGGTGGATTGCGAATGGGTGGTGCTATGCCTTACAATACTCAACCTTACGACCAAGCGATGCGATATATTAGAAGTGGTGGTTCTATTGAAGGTTTTAAAGTTGCTGATAATAGAGTAGTTACATCTGCTCCCGATTTAGGATTACCTATTCAAACTGGAAGTCCATTTCAACGAATTAATAGTCCTGCTATGTCCCCGTTTATTGCTGGAAGTCCCCAACTTACAGGGTTTAGAGATAATGGTATGATGAGAGGTGGAAGTTTCTATCCCGCTGGTCGTATGGGTGGAAGTTTCGTCCCATCGGGTTAAACTTTTTTCTTTTCTTATGTAAATGAACTTTAATAGAATTGATGAGGCATATTTACAAAGACTTATAGATGATTTACAACAAGACTATAATAACCTATTTAACTCATTAAAGAACGGAACAAACGAAAAAGAAAAAACAAAACTCAAAAATAAAAAGGTAGATAAGCATACGAAACTTCTATCTAATATTATGAATTCTTCCTTACAATTGAAACAACTTTTAGAAGAAGTTAAAAAAATAAAATAAGTAGGGAACTCGTCGTTCCCCTACGACCCCATACTCTAATGTTTGGTTATACCTTTCCAAAGGTATATAAAATAATATCTTTATGGAAAAACTATATAAAGATATTATGATATTCTGTATAATATGGAAACTGAAAAAGATAAAAAGCAGAAAAAGAAAGAATATGATAAGAAAAGATATGATGAAAATATTATAAAAGAAAGAGAAAGAAGTAGAAATTATTACAATAATAATAAAGAAAAAGAAAACGAGCGTAGTAAGTCTTATTATTATAAAAATATTGAGAAAGAATTAGAGCGTAAAAGATTATATAGAGAAAAAATGAAATTATTAAAAAATAATTTAGGAAAAAACGATATATAATATATATTTGTATTATTATAATATAAAGAATTAATTATCTAATATATTATAATGAAAAGTATTTCAAAATTAGACAAAGGATATGCGAATATGGGAGATATGAATGAAAAACTCTATAAACCAATTATTAATGGGATATATGGAACTGTATTTAAAACTACTTATAAGTATAGTAGAATTGATTTTATTGGTGAAAACTATTGCGGGGAATTGAAGAGTAGAAACTTAAATTATGATACTTTTAATGAAACTATGGTTGGATATAACAAAATAACTGAAGGATTTAATAAATTAGACTTCTATAAACAAGGAAATTCTAATTATAAAATGTATTTTTGGTTTGCTTTTAAAGAAGGTTTGTATGTTTGGGAATTAACTAAAGAAAACTACGAATTAAATGGTGGTGATAGTCAAAAACGAATGGGTGGAACTTCTAATAGAGGTTATACTGATTATAAAGAACATTACTATATTAAAACTGAATTACTTACTAAGATAGATGATACGCCAGTTTGGATTGACCCCGATGTTGAAGTTAATAGTTACAAATCAACTTTTAATAAATCTTTACCTGAAGGTGTTTGTTTTCTACTTTTAAAAAAAAAGTAGAGCAAAATATTAAATTATATGTAATACAATATTATATATATTTTTTTTTCTCCTCTTTTCTTAAAAGAGGAATGCTAACTAATTTTGATTTAGAGGATTATGCTGAAAAAGAAGACTATGATTTAATTGGGGTTTTTAGTAAAAATATGATGCCTAATGAAAGAGTTGCTGGTTCATATATAATTAACTTACAAGATTACGAAGATGGCGAAGGAACCCACTGGGTCTGCTGTAAGATTTTTAGTAATAAAAAGTGTTGTTATTTTGACCCCTTTGGAATGCCGATGCCTATAGATGTTAATAAGTTTTTAATGCCTTTTAAACCTATAGCGCAAAGTAATAGACATATTCAAGATACAAAAAGCGATAAATGCGGATACTTCTGCTTAGCGTTTATT
>Ga0222713_10004236_pt1 | contig 14462 bp, 12 predicted proteins | sample C33_649DmetaG_FD_165061 | JGI IMG/M metagenome (GOLD analysis project Ga0222713, IMG submission 165061) | Estuarine water microbial communities from San Francisco Bay, California, United States - C33_649D | ecosystem: Environmental > Aquatic > Marine > Unclassified | place: USA: California...
TCACTAGTATTAAAAAGACTAAACTATATATAGACAAACCAACAGAAAAGAAAACAAAATGAACGTAGACTCACTATTAACCCTTGAGGGTATTGCTATTCACATTACACGTTTGAATATTGCATTAGAAAACTTCCCTGAGAACGCAACCGAAGAACAACTTCAGATGAAGAAAGACTCAGAACAACAGGTAGAATACTGGGTTTCTGTGTTACGTAGATCGAAAGGATTATTGAAATGAATATTAAACCCTTAATTAATTTGTTTGCTGATAACTTTACAGTATATACTAAAGCTCATGGTTATCATTTCAATATTGTTGGTCCTGATTTTTATCAATACCATAAGCTATTCAATGAAGTATATGACTATTTATATGAGCAACATGATATTCTAGGAGAACTAATTAGACAAAATCGTTCTAAGGTTCCTACAGGTATGGCAGAGCTTTGTGATCTTACTGTTATGGATTGTAAAGTAGATAATCCAGCGGGTATTGAGATGGCTAAAGACTTAATGCAAGATCTAGAATCTCTATCTGCTTCTGCTCAAGCCTTATATGATAGTTGTAATGATGCTGCCTGCGAAACCCTTATTGGTGAATATGCTGCTGGTATTAATAAGCTTCGTTGGTTCTTGGAGTCAACAATCAAATGATTACAGTATACGGTGGACGCAATTGTTCAGCATGCGAAGGTGTGAAGAATGCTTTTGATGCAGACAATATTGCATATGAATATGTAGATGTCTTTGACACTAATATTTCTCAAGAGCATAAGAATACTTTCTTTGGTACACATAATTTTAGGAGTATCCCTCAATTGTTTGAGGGTGATACTTACTTAGGCAATGCTTCTGTCGTATCTTCTATTCTTAAATATAGAAGGGGAGAAGAACATGAGTAATCCTACTGGTGGTAAAGGAAGTAGACCAAGACCTATCCCTAATCCTGAGCAATTCAGAAGCAATTGGGATGAGATATTTAAGAAGAAAGAAGAACAGAATGACACAAAAGAGTTACAACATCCAAGCCCTTCGGGGGCATAATTACTCTGATACAGAGTTTCAAGCTGATATGGCTCAATCAGGTATTAATATTCCTGACCAGCTGTTATATCGACCTGAGCTAAATGAGTTTGTTGCTAAAGCTATGTACGATCAGAACGTAACTAGCTACATGGAAACACCTAATCCGTTTACTCAAAAGAATTATACAGAAAAAGAAGCTCATCAACAAGCTAAAGAACATTACAATCAAGTGATGGACAACGTTAGCGCCTTAATGAAGATTGATAAAGAGTACAAATAAAAAAAACCCCTTAGGATTTTATTCCTAGGGGGTTTTAAAATTCGTTATGGTCCCATAAAGAAGACCATACCGTCCTTCGCAGTTTGTTTTATTTCTGAATGTAACATTGGTTTTTGTAGCTTACCTGTGGAAGCTTTGACCCATTTATCTGCGTCTTTAGCTACCATATGAATCATATATGCGTTAGCTAACTCTCTAATCTGGGTGGCTTTTAACTCACCAACAAAATTAGTTTGTTCTCTATTCTCGATATACTCATATCCATTCGCTTTTATCTTAGATAAAAATTCTTTATCACTTTCAGATAGCTTACCGTCTTCTATTTTCTTTTGCATATTCTTAACAGTATAATCTAATGTCGAATATACACCATAGTATTTGCTATTACGATCAATGATCACAGTAGTGTTACCAAGTTCCATAAGCTTAGAGAAAGCAGTTTTCAAACGATGAATATAATCTTTGTAGATAGACTCTTGTGCATCCCACTCTAATACTTTTGGGGTTGCTTTATTGTTAGCATGCCACATTACTCTAGCAAAACTATGAGCATCTAAAACAAAGTTATCAAATACAGGCATCATATAAGCCATATCTTCTGGTTTCTTACCACCATTAATAGAATTAATAGTGTCAAGCAGAATCATTGACTCTCGGTATTGACCTAAGAAAGGACCAATAGCGTTAACAGCTGCTGAACCAGGACCTGGATCAAACACACCTTTAACTAGTGCTCCCTTTTCATCATCCCATACTTCAATCACTTTCTTTTTGCTTGAAGCAATAGGATCAAATACTCTCTTTGTTAATTGAAGCTTGTTAGCTTTACCATCAGGCATTGAATAAATTAATTCACTACCAGAAGGAACATACATGTTACCTCCTAAAGGAATTGTTTCATTTAAAATACCTTTAAAGCCAAACATAGTGCCAACCATCTGCATTAATCTAACCATTCGCTTAGGTGCAGTTGATTGGTAATCACTTGTAACTTCTCTTAAAGTAGCAGCATATAAATTATTAATAGCAAACATAGATTCAACTAATGTATTACCAGTAATATTCATAAACTCATCTGCAAACTCTGGATTATCTAACAAAAAGTTTTTAGCTTCTGTTAAATGAAAGATTGCTGGCTTACCATAGTCTGTTGTTAACAGAACCTTTTTAGAAAAAGAACTATGGAAGTCTGTGTCATTCATATACTTTGTAAACAAAGCTTTTAATCCATTCTTAATGTCAAAGTCTTTTGGAGTATACAGTTTATCAATAGAAGTATCTACAACTACTTTAGTAAACATTGAGCGAGGGGTTTGACCATTCTCAGATAAATAAGAACCAAAGATATCATCAGTATATTGCCAGATTAAACCAGTACGAGCGGCAATAATCCTATTACCAATATCTGAAGCTAGCACTGCTCGACCAGCAGAGTTCATGTCAATAGCAATAGTTGTTTTTGGAGTGAATGATGTACCTGCTCTTTTAGCTTGCATAAAATTATATGCATCTAAGTAAGCACCCATCTTGAAACCAATATTGTCTCGCTTAATTGATGGATCATTCTTAAACAAATCTTGGAAGACTCTCTTAGACAACTGAGGCAAGCTAGAAAAATCTCTTTCAATACCTGCGTTCCTAACAAAGTCTGCGACTGCTTTTCTTCCCATTGAAGTTACAGAGGAAGCAGCCATCTGAAGACCTAAACCATTTTCAGCCCATTTCTGTAATTTATCTAAAGATAATTCTCTTAATATAGATAAAGGTGTTTTACCATCAGTGTCTGGTTCTAATGCGCAAGCAATAGCAGCCATTACATCCATCTCAGCTTCCAGAGAATTAGGATCTGGCTTTTTATCTAAACGATGTTCTAAGTTCTTCCACCAATTTTCTATTTGTTGGTCAGTATAGATAGGTTCGTTTGCTTTAAATACTCTTTGCTTAAGCATTAAAGGTGTTGAATTACCTCTCATTACTGCTCGTAGTACCTTACTTCTCTGAGAATTAATATCTTGAGAATCTAAATACATACGACCCGAAGCAGGATCATAACGGAATCTACCATATCTAGTACTATCAGGATTCTCAATATTATCTGCTAAGTAAGCAAAGTCTCTTTGTTTATCTTCCATTGCTAATTCAGTAGCTCTTGATTCTGCTGCAGAAGCTCCATCAAGTTTAAACTTATTACCATAGTTAGGTTCTTTACTTAACTTGATTTGTTTCTTTCTTGATTGTTGTCTTTCTTTTAAAGCTTCTTTTGTTAAACCAGATTCACGATCTTGCTTAGTGTTTACCGCTACTTCTCTTTCAGCCTGAATATAAACCATTTTTAATAAGACAGAACGATCTAAATCAACTGTATGACCAATAGAGCCTAAAGTATCTTTAGCTAATTCAAACTCAGGAGGAACATCTGGATACCCTTCTACTGAAACCTTTGCAAGGTCTCCGTTACGACTTATAGCTTGTCCACCAATAGAAGTGTAATTAGAAGTTGTGGCAGGTACTGATAGTGATCTACCAGAAGCACCTTCTACAACACCACCAATAAAGTTATTAGTAGTATTAACTAATTCGGTTCCATAGCTTGTTAATCGAATAACATTTTTACCATCGGGTTTAACTACTTCAGTAAAGAAAGAACCATCACTTAATATTGTGTCTGCTAACATTTGAGCAGCAGCTTTAGTATTATTAGTTCCTTGATACTCAGTAGCACCAGAAGCAGCTACTCCTGCTTTAGTTACTTTCCCTAAAGCAGCAGCAAGCATATCTACAAAATCATTTCTTGTAGGCTCATGTGCACCCTCTTTAAAAGGAACATAATCTTCGCCTGGTTTTCCTTCTACAAGACCAGTCATCTCTTCGATAGAACCAAATTTCTGACCGCCTTTAGTACGAGCTAATGCGTTCATTGTAAGTAGGAAAGCAGAACCAATAGCGTTTACTGTCTGAGTCTTATCTAAGTTAAGGGATTGCATAGCAAATCCTAACATAGTACCATTATAAGCAGCTTCTTGGTTTTCATTAATCAATGCAGCCTTAGAAGTGGCTAATGGTTCCGCTAAGTAAGTTAAGAACTGATAAACAGTTCCTACTTCAATATCACTTAAGTTACCATTAAACTTATCAACCAACTCTTGCTTTGTCTGATGATCAATACTAGCTTTCTGTAAGCGTTGTAATTGGATTTCTTTTTCTTTTGCTAAAGGATCTTGATTATCAATACTATTAGCTTGATCAATGAAGTATTGTCTCTGTTCTTCTAACTCAGCAAATTTTTGCTGTAAGAAAACAGGGTCTTGAGCTTGATTAGAATTTAAAACAGGAGCTTGTCCGTATAAATCCTTGTATCCTTCAATATACTGGTTTCTTAACTGACCTAAAGCACTAGTATCTACCTCCTCCATTGGAGAAGAAAGAACCTCAGGTACTGGAGCGGCAGGCATAACAGGAGGAGCAACCTCCTGCTGGGCTTGAACAGGAGGAATATTAAAATATTCTTCTTCTGCTCCTCTTGCTGATTCTAATGTAGGATCTTGAAGATTAAGTCCTTGCATATCAGAAGCTAATTGCTCTGAAGGAGTAATTACTTTACCAGAAGCAAGAGGTCCTTGTTTATTACTTTGTACTATTGTTGTCATTATCTACCTCCTAAATTTTCTTGTAAGTAATCTGTTAATTGGTTAATTGATCCTACAATTGGAGCTACCTTAGCTACTTTCTTAACTGTATTAGTTCCTTCAGAATCAAATGCTGAATTAATAGCAGCACCGACTTTTGCGGTATATGATAGCACAGGTGATTCTCCTTCTAATATATTATATAATTTCTCTGCAGGGTTATTTGCTTTCTTTTCAATCAATGGATGAACAAAGTTAATTACTCGCTCACCAGTTCCTGTTAAACCAGTTGCACCAATAATTCTCTGTAATAATTTTTCATTATCGCCTTCCAACCATTTAGGTGGATGCTCTCCATACTTGATCATATCTTTAATAGCTACTGCTAGCATAGTTAAAGCAATCATAGAAGCAATAGTAGCCATTGCATTGCGCTGATCAGCAGAACCTTTCTTACCTAAATCACCATATAATTTTGGTAACACATTAGCTGTAAATGTGCTAATATAACCTTGGAATAAGGTAAATAGTTTTAAATAAGGATCACTATAAAACTTAGGTCTGTTTAAAGGATTAGGATGAACAACAGCCTCATTAACAAAGTTGTATACAGCTCTTTCCATTGTTCTGTTATAGTTATCTTGTACTAAGGCTAACTCATCAGGATTCATATTAAGATTAAACTGTTTATTTTGTTGATGTGGGTCGACACCTAATCTAACTAAATGCTCATAAGCATCTTGTTGTTCTTGTGTTAACTTTGCATAGTCAGCATCAATTAAAGTATTCAACCAATTATTAATTGCATTAGCAGCAATAGATAACCTAGCATAACGTGTAGCATTAGTATAACCTTGAAGACCAGTTAGCTTAAAGAAGCTATTAGTCCACTTCTGGTACATACCTGAATGAATATCATAACGATCAGCTACGTTAGTTTCTCCTGTATGGAATCCAAACTTGGTTAGCATCTGTCGACTAGTCATACTATGATTATGCTGTCTTGTACCTATTTCTTTAAATAGGTTATACATCTCTTCTGCTGTGTTGGAAAGTAATCTACGATAAGCAGTTAATGCTTGACCCTTAGATAAACCCCTCATTACTTGAGCAGCCTCAGGAATAGAGCTAATAGCTGCTAGTGGTAAAGAAGAAATAGTCGAGAAGAAGGTTATGGTATTTAAAACACCATTGTAAAGCGGATTAGTGATTTGTTTGTATTCACCATTCCGAACCTTAATAAAGTCTTTTATTTCCTTAGCCATAAAAGAAGCTTCATCACTATTAATCTCTCCCGCCTTTAATGCAGAGTGAAGTAAGTTAGCTAGGATAGCACCATCTTTTCCTAACATCTTTGAATTGACGTATTCTGCACCTGTCTTTTGTGCAAAAGAAAATAGATTATCAAACACATTATTATGAAAATATTTATTCATAATACCTTGTGTATCGTTTGTATCTATCTTATGAGACAAAGACTGGCTACTCAAAGCAGGACTATCAAACATATCTTCGATTGACATTTCCATTTGGTTATTAATAACCATGTCATACATTTTAGTTGCTTGTTCTTTACTAATACCTAATGTACTTGATAAATCATTAATAAAAGACTCCCTATTGCTTGCAATAAAACCCTTATTAAATAACTTATTTGAAAAGAATTTAGTTGCATCAATAGCAGTATCACCTGATTTACCTAGAATAGTATTATGCCTATTGAGAGCAGAATCTAATTTGGTCGCTACTGCTTTTAAAGCGTTAGCATGCTTGGCGAGTTCTCCAGGCAATGCAGGGGTATTATTAGGGGTTTGTAAGAAAGAAACCATATATCTAATAGCATCAAGGTTATTTAAGATTCTATTAATCTCTGATAGCTTTAAACCACCAAAAGATTTTTGGATATCTCCAATATTACCGAATGCATCTCTAATAACTCCAGCAATAGTATCCTGATTAGAATAGATATCACCACCATTTAAAGCGTTATTAGCGCCTAGAATAGTAGACACAGCAGCCATAAACTTACCTCTATGACCACGCTCTTTAATAATATCTTCTGACCACTTACCAAATAAAGATTTAGGACCTTTATCATTCCACCAGTTCTTAACTGTTTGAGCTAAGCCCGATGTCTTTCTTTTAGATTCTTCAGGAGCTGATTGCTTGTCTAGGTTAACATCATCATTGACATTTGTGTTTCTTGATTCTTCAATAACATCATGGATACTAGCAACAGAGCCTGTCTCATTAACTTGTTTTTCTCTGAATGTTAAATCATTTGCTAATGTTGTAGTAGTTGGGTTTGTTGTAAGCAAGTTAATTGTTCGACCTGCTCCAGCCATACCGCCACCTAATACTGCACCACCAACAAAAGCATTAACAACTTGATTAGTTAACTCAATAGTGTCTTTAACTTCACCTTGAGTAGACCCAAGATACTGAACAATTTGCTGTAAGCTTTCAGTTAAACCCTCTGAACCTGCACCAGCCATAGTTGCTTTAGAAATATTAATTACTTGATTAGCTACTTTCTTGGTCTCTTGAACAACAATCTTTTCAGCTGCTTCTCTAGATAAACCTTTTTGTTTAATTAATAATTCAATTCCTTTTTCAATAGCTTCTTTACCATTAATACTCTTAGCAACACCTTCGATACCAAACTTATCTAACGCTGTAGATACAATACCCGCTGCAATAGCCCAACCAGCATTTTTATTATCTTTATCTTGGTTGTTCCATACCTCACCAGAGTACCTAGCTACAGGGATAGCTAACGATGCGCCATAAGTAGGAGCTGCTGCTGCGAAAGCAATTAAAGATACTAGCATATCAGGAGCTGATTGAGCTGCTGTTGCTATAGAAAAATCTAATGCTTCTCCGAATGATTTAATCTTCCACTCACCAGTTCTTGCATCAAATGCTTCACCACTCTTTAGGATAGGTAATTGCTCTAATGCGTTTTGTACTTGTAGATTCCTAGCTGCTGCTACATTACGACCTTCATCATAGTTCAATAAAGAACTAACCATATCTAATGCACCAACATATCCACCACGCATTTGAAGCATAGCAGAGTCTAAACCAGTAGACCAATTACTACGAGCAAAGCCCATTTCATTTTCTTCTGGTCTAACTACACCTGCTCCTGCATACATCTCTGGTGCAGCGCCATATTGTTTAGCAGATGTTGCATATGGCTTAGCAACTAAAGGAACTTGCGATGTTTGATATGTTAGAAGATCATATAAGTAATCACCAGGATCTTTGTATTCGTATTTACCTTGGCTATGTAAATAGAAACGATCAAATGGTTCTTCTGTTTTTCTTTTAGCTCTCTCTAAACTTCCGATATCAAAAGCATTTTGTTGTTGAGCTGTGGTAAATTCAGTAGGTGATACTAATCCTCTTGATAAAGCATAATCATTAAAGCTTTCTCCTTTAGAGTTAAGAAGGTCACCACCTTGTGCTCTACCATATTTATCTACTTGTTTTGGATCATATACTAATTTAGTATATCCTAAATCTTTTGCTAGCTTTTGAAGAACTTCTTCTTGTAACTGACCACCAAAGTCACCTTGCTTAAATCTTCCTTGTTCAGGATCAAACTTAGGTGATTCTAAAGCATTGATACCAGCCATACGAACACGAGTACCTGTCTCGTTATCAATAACAGTATCAGCATCAACCCATTCAAAGCTAGAACCTGTAGAAGTTCCTTCACTAGGTTCTGGTTGATTAACTTTAGCAACAACTTGTTCTGCTGTTGGTGCTTTACCTTCTTTATACAATCGCTTATACTCTTTCACTGGCATCTTAGCTTTATAAGCACCAGCTACCATCTCAGCTTCTTTTTCAGAGCCATAAGTACTAATTGTATTAGGAGAGAATTTACCTGTCTTTAAATAATAAGCAGCATCAGGACCACCTAAAAAGTGGGCTAATCGAATGTTGGCATCAGTAGCTTCAATACCTTTATTCTGCAAATACTTTTTATTACTTTCCCATAAAGTATCGAATGCAGTATCAAATTCTTCTTTTGATAACTTATCAATCGATTTATCCCTAAATAAAGGATTTAACTTTTGAACTCCTCTGTATGTTTCGTCAGTAAAACCGTAAGGACCATAAGCGGAAGATAGTCTTCCACCATTCTTTCCTGTACCCAAGGCATAATGATGCCCTATATTATAATTATTTGTTGATTCTACTTGGCGAATAAAGTCTCTGTTAGATGTTAAATCACTTGGTGATTCTTGTCGGGGAGCAGGTTCAGTCTTTTTTGTTTCGCCAGAAGAATCTAGACCATCAATACTAATATTGTTGGTATTAAGAAATTCTTCTAAAGATAGCATTTATATCTCCAATGAAATGGAGGATACCGAAGTACCCTCCTTTAGTTTAATTACTACTTAATGTTTGCTTTAACAAAGTTATAGAAACCTGATGTATCACCTGCAGGTAGATATTGCGCCTTAAGTTTCTCAGATAATTCTAGTCTTTGTTTCTCAGTTAAACTCTTAGTGAGTTCTGTTTTGTTACCTTCCCACTGATCTTTTAACTCAGAGTATTTAGCTAGAGTTTTGTCTTCTATCTGTTGATTAGTTGCTTTAGGGTTTTCCCTCATAACACTAGCCTTAACAGTATGATATTGCTCTGTAACTAAATTAGCAGGAGTTTCTTTCTTACCATTATCAAACTTAAACAAGTCTTGGCTAATACCTGTTTTATATGTAAGAATATTCTTATGGATATAAAATTCAGGTGTCTTAACCTCTTTACCTGCTTTAGCTTCTTTAATCATTTGTTCAGTAGCTGAATCAATAACCAAAGATGCCGCTCTCTTTTGATCAGGATCATCGATATTGTAACCCCAATCAGACAATGCTCTAGAACCTTTTTCAGCAATGGTAGCTGATGAAGGTAGTTTATCTAAGATAGGGCTTGTCTTACCCTTTTCAGGTTTAGGTATTCTAGCTTCATACAAGTCTTTTAACTTTGAAGCTTGACCTTGTTCCCAAGTAGTCCATCTACCAGCAATACCTTCTCTAGAATTATGAGTATCATAATTAACTAAAGTAGTACCATACTGCTTTTCTACTTGCTGTCTAGTTCTTCCGTCTTCAGTTACCCAAGATTTATTACCGTGAATATCTGTTTTCTCGAGGAAATTGATAGGTGTACCCGCACCTTTAAAACCAGCAGGAATAGTAAGCTGACTCATACCACTAGTTTTTGGTGGAGGAGCTACAAGCTGTCCTGCAGAGTTATATACATAACCCTTAGCAATTAAAGACTTAGTTAACTCTTTATTTGTTGCAGCTTCGCTCTCTGCTCTCTTATCAGATGATGCTAATGTATATCTGCCAGCATAGCGAACTGCTTCTACGTTATCGTAGCCTAATGCTTTAGAACCAGCAACCAATAAAGCAAATCGAGCAGCATCTCTTGAGTTAAATCCTAAAGTATCTAATGTACTTGACAAAGCACCTTTAAGTTTTTCTGGATCAGAAATACTATCATAAGCACCTTTAATAGCATCACCAACAAACCCAGTCCATTTATCAAAGCCTGATTTATCTGTTGGAATATTAGAAGTACTTTCTTTTCCAATATAACCTTTGGCTTCTTCTTTTGACAAGGTAGGAACATCACCTGCCATAGTACCACTGCCATACTTACCTAGCTCAGTAATAATTTCTGGTACTTGCTGCTCTGAATTATCACCAGCAGCCTCTTGTTTAGGAATAGCAGTAAAATACTGGTTAGATTCTTCTGGTGTAATTTCTGTAATAGGTTCACTATTAGGGGAAACAACCGCAGGAACCGTTTTAGCTAATCCCATTGGTTTAGCTTTTTGTGGAACGCCTGCATCGAGCCATCCCATTTCTTTTTCATAATAGTTTTGTAAAGCACTTCTTTTATCACGAGCGGCTTCTAACTTATCAGCATAATCAGGGGCATTACCTCTTCCACCTTTATTTTGTTTTTCTAAAGTAGAAACTTCTGATCTTGCTTCATCAAGAGCTAAACCAATATTCTCAATTTGATTAGGATCCATCACAGGAACATATTGAGATTGTGAATTCAATAAATCTTGTCGAGCAGTAGTATAAGGTACCAATTCTCCAGAAGGATTTACTGCACCAGTTTCACCGTAGGTCCAACCACCAGTATCAATATTATTCTGTTCTAATTGTTGTTTAAGGCTCTCTACGTCAGTAGAACCTAATGAATATCCTTTAACACCTGTAGTACCGCAAGCTAATCCCATCTTAGGCACAGATAATTCCTTATCTGATCTACCTTCTTTAACTAAGGCTTTAATTAAAGGTTTATTCTTAGGATTCTGAGCAGCCTTCTTAGGAATAACTGCTTCACCTGGAGTAAGCATAGCTGGAACAGTATCACTAGGACCCGCTTCAGGGTTAGTAGGTTTACCCATCTTAGGAGGAACATCCATAGCAGATAGTTTAGCTTGCTGAGTCTGATCCTTGTGTTGCATTTGTTGCTGAGTAAGAAGATCTTTTCTTCCTTGCTCTTTACGGAAAGCAGCGGTATCTCTTAGTTGATCTAAAAGAAACTTCATACTTTCTCGTTTTTGCTTCCCCGATAAAGGAGCATCCATATTATTTACCTCCGACTGAACTACCTAATTGAGCACCGATCATTGAGCCAATGTATCCACCAACTCCAGGCAATAAAGCATTACCTGCAACAGCACCTGCGGCAGCCCCTACACCTGCTCCTGCACCTTTTTTAACATCACCAGTACGGGCATATTCAACAACACCTGCAAGAGGTCCTGCTGCACTAGCTGTAGCACCAGAAGCTGCTTCAGTAGCGCCTGCTGTACTAGCATCTAATAATCCTGTTTGAGCTACTTCGCCTGCAAGAGCCTCACCACCAGCTTCTCCTAATTGAATAGGGGCTTCTGACAATGGCGCTTGAAAAGCATCTGAAGCCATATCCATTTGGTTGGTATAATTACCTGACAAAGCAGCAGGATCTACGTCTGGTTTTGGTTGCATACTATTCCAGATATTTTTGGCTTGGTCACCTGCATAATTAATACCTTTATCTAATTGCTTAGAAGCTTGACCCATAGCGTATTGTTTACCTAATTGCTCAACAACACCAGGTTGTTCTGCTGGACCACGTTGAACAGGGGTAGCTTCTTGTACAGGATTATAAGCGTTAACTGCTAAAGGAGCACCAACCCCACCCATACCTTGTTTTCTTTTTTCTTCTTCATCAAAGATATTAAGCATTATTTACCACCTCCACCTGTAGCTGTCCCTGATTGTTTAGCAGGAAGACCATAAACTGTTGAGGCATAACGATTAAGTGCTTGCCAATCAGCATCTGCTTGTTGTTGTTCGATTGTTCTTTGTTGACCACCTAAATTAGCTATAGAAGCAGCACCACCTTGAGCAATATTAGCACCAGCACCAGCTGCACCACTAATACCTTGTTCTGCTTGCATCTTAATAGCAGCATTCTTCTCAGCAATATCTTTATCAATACCTGCAAACTTAGCAGCAAGATCTGTTTGTACTGCTTGTCCTGCAATAGCATTACGAGCAGAACCTAATGTACCAGCAGAACCAAACTGAGTATTTAACCCAGCCATTGCTTTACCTGCTTCGCTAGTAGCACCAGCTTTAAGAGCCTCACCACCAGTAAATCCTGAACCTGTCTTAGCAATATCTTCTAAGCGAGCAGTAGAACCTTTTAAGGCATCTAAACCTGCTTGAGTCGCTGTATTAATATTACCTGCACCTGTAGTAAAAGCTTGCTTTTGTAATTCAGATACTCCAGCAACATTGTCTAATGCACCAGCACCATAGGCACTCTCTGCTGTTTGTGCTACTCGTTCCATATAAGGTCTAGCCCATGCAGGGATACTTTCAACTGTTGTTACGCCACCACCACCACCGCCTTTATAGCGAGTTGTAAAATGAATTCTTTTCATATTCTTATTCTCCAATATTTTTACGCATTACTACGTAGGCTTGTTCAAACCCAGGGATTAACTTAGGTAATACCTTAGCCCACCCAGGTCTACCCCATTGTTCTACTGCTTTACATCCTGCATCTTTAGCAAATTCCTCTAGGGTACTAAATAGATGTGCCCATGTAGAAAATTCTTGTCCACTCGCTGTGATGATGTGTAATGTTTTATGTTGAGTATACTGAAGGAATTCCGTCAGTACTACTCCTTTTGTTTCTTCATTCTCATTAGTGATTAACCAACAATGAGAATTAAAATTTAATATCTTTCTCATATGATCAAGGAGAGTATTTTCCCCTTGACCCTTATCTAAAGCATCTTTAATAAGAGGGGATAATACTAACCACCTATCAAGAACTTCTTCTGGTGGTAATAGTCTTATCTTCATTTATTATCCTAAGTTAAAAGGATTAAACTGACTTAGTATCGCATTCTGCGACATCTGTACAGCCCACCCTGTTGTTGCATCATAGTTATTTATTTCTTCTACTGTAGATAATTGTCTGATAGCTTCTTTGTGAGTCCAAGACAATCTGTATAAGATGTTTGTTCTTGTAGCTATTGCTAACAATAAACCATTAATAAAATTAGAATCAGCACTATGATTAATGTTATCACTATCCCTCCAAACAAAATCAGAAGGTAGTACTTGATCTTTCCATATAATTAAATTACCTGTATCTGGTGCATATAAAGAACCATTATACAAAATATTACTTTCTAGATTTAGTTTAAGTAGTGTTTCAACTAGATAAATTAAATCTCTTTGTTTACCTGCAATATTAGGAGACCAAACTCCTGTAGTCTTATTAAAGACCATATCATTACTAGGTGCTGAAATAAATTCACCATTATCAGCTAGTCCTAAAAATTTACTTGTATCAAAACCTTCTGGTAATAATACCCAAGGTGCATTAAAACCTTGATCAGTTAAATCTACCTGAGATTGTGTCATTACACCCTCAGGGTTAAACATTCCATAATTGTTCATGATACCACGTATCCTATCTGTAGTGAGTTGGGTTGTATACCATCGAATAACCAAGGGATCCAAGGAGTAACCGAAGTATTAGGTGTTCTTCTCCACCAATTATAATAACCAGCATTAGCATAAAGAATATACAATGTTCTCATATTAATATACGTTGAATATATTGTATGGATATTAAACATTGTTAATAAGTTATTAGTCCAATTAGTATTAAATACAGGATCTGCCCAACAATCTCTCATCATATTAGTACCGACAATATATGGTGTTTTATTCGAGGGAACTGTATGAGGTAAGTTAACAGCATAACCTACACCAGCAATAACTGATTGATTAAAAGGATCAGGAGCAAAACTACCCATATCACTATTAACTACTTGGTCTTTAAACACAAACAAAGGATTACCTGTAGATAAAATAACTTGGTTAGCTGAATTACGTAATTCAATACCCCAACCAGAGGTTGCAGAGGTAGGATAATCTAGTAATACATAGCTAATTGATTGACCAATCCATGCTTTA
>Ga0222713_10004237_pt1 | contig 14461 bp, 16 predicted proteins | sample C33_649DmetaG_FD_165061 | JGI IMG/M metagenome (GOLD analysis project Ga0222713, IMG submission 165061) | Estuarine water microbial communities from San Francisco Bay, California, United States - C33_649D | ecosystem: Environmental > Aquatic > Marine > Unclassified | place: USA: California...
CTAAAAATATAAAATACACTCACAAAATGAGTACATAGATAATCGTCTTGAAGAAGTGACATAATATCACCAATTGAAATATCCTTATAGAGATTGATCTCTGTGTTATCTTTCAACCAAGAATCAAAATTATCAACAAATGAATCCCATTTCTCTTCAGAAATATTCTCCCTGATGTAAGAAATGTATTCATCGGAATTTTTATCAAATGTAGAATAATTATCCTTAATAGATTTCAGTATGTTCTTCCCATTGGCATCACTCTTGTCTTTCTTTGCCTCATCCTTGAGTCTTTTGAGGAAATCAATGTAATATTGATTGAAAATAAATGTAGATGGCATATATTCTCAATATATACAATAGCCTTTATATACGTTTATAATATATCACTTGCTCGTTGTTTCATAATTTCCTCCATGGAAGGTATTTGACCCTTGCTTTTACCTTCGTAATCCGACATGGACGGTTTATTTATGTCTATATCTGATGAAATAGTAGTAGCGTTATTATCAATCATGTCCCAATTATAATTTTTATCATTAATTACACCATTTACGCCATTTACACCATCATCATCCAATGATGAAAATTGTTCAGCTGATATGGCACCTAATGTGAAAGCACGAGGTTCCCCTACTTCTTCATTCGTATTTGAATTAGATTGTTTTCCGACTTCAACACCGTCTTTTGAGGTTTTAGGGTCTCTTGTGGTTTGTACTGAAAATAAAACACCTCTATTTGGTAAGAGCAAATAATCAAATACAGCCTTTCCGAATAAATATTCCTTATTCTTCACAATTAATAAAGCTGGTACAGATTGTATTTTAGGATCAATGGGTTTTTTCAATGTTCTTAGCAAATCAATAGACACCAGTTTTATCATATTATTTTTATCGTGCCTTTTTATTGTTTCTAATAATACATTACAATGTTGACAGAACTCACTATAAAAGAGAATCATTCTATCTAAAAAAATGACATTTAGTCTTATATACATTATAATATAAAATCATTGGAATATGGATATTTCTTATATACACCCCCTTTGATACCATTATCATCTTCTGACAGCATTTTATCTAATAATGCTTTACGCACTATGTTCTGGTTAATAATGTATTGTTCATTTTTAACAAAATCTTCATCTTCTATATCGTCTCGTGATATTTTGCTATATAAAAGATCATTTACATCCTTGTCCTCTGAACATGCGCTTTCATATGTGTCTTCCATATTCAATATATTATTTTTGTAATGTGTATATCCTGATAGAAACGTATGCGAATCGGTATCAATTGTATCTTCATTTTCATCATTACGCATATATATCTTGTCCTCATGTACTTTACCAACTACAGCATAACGGACCAAATCTAATTTTTTTGTTTGAGAACATGCGACAAAAAGTATTTTTACATGATCAGCATATACATCAGCTTTATTATGAAATACTATATCATAATCAAGTAGCATTTCATTAACGTTATTGCGATTTTCTTTGAATCTATTTAGGGAACAATACACTATTTTTACTGATTTAGTTTTATTAGACTTCTTGAGTTTATTCTCAACAAACTCTCTTACCATTTTTGTAACATTATCTATTTGACCTTTTTTCCATTTTGACCATTTAATTCCATTAGCACTGTCAGTATATTTTATAATGTTGAATAGATCATTTTCAAATAAATCTTTGTATTTACTATCATCAGTATCTTGTAACATGACGCTATAATTTAGAAGTTTACTGCTTATGATCTTATCACTTGATAAACTATTTTCGAACTTTTCTACGACTACTACAAAATACATTAAATAAACTATGATAATCAGCGCAAAAAAGATAATTACACCATTTAAAAACTTCATTTCTATCTTTACTAAAATAAGATATTTATTTCTACTATGCACTATTTGATAAACTTTATTATTATAACCATATATTAGGATAATATATCATGATAAAACGAATGTATATTGTAATAATACTATATATTATATGTCTGCTTTTGACATTTTTATATAAACCAGCTATGATGTTTGATGACAATGGTAATATAAAACATTTCAACTATGATGAGAGTGATTCATCCGGATCTCTATTAAACATTGAAATAGTCCTATGTATCTTGGCAATATTCTGCTATTTTGTTGTAATAACATTTGAACTTATTATGTATTAAAGAATTCGCCCATTTCAAATACAATGGACTTATGTGGTAACGAGGAACATTACGAAGTAATTCGCGAATGGATAAAAACAAGGATTGATAGCAAAGCTGATAAATTAACACCGAATTATTTATTGTTTGTATCAGGAAATTCGGGAATAGGGAAGACCTTTTCTATCAAGAGAATATGCGAAGATTTGAATCTTCATACTATAATATTGACAACTAGCAATTGTAGTTCTTCGGCAGAATTGGAAGACAATCTTATCAAAAACACATCGTCATCTCTAATACAAGTGTTAATTAAGGACAATAAGGATAAAATTATAATCGTAGATGAATTTGAATCAATGATGGCAATTGATAGGACAATGAATTCAACATTATTGAACTTATTATCAAGTAATAAACTAAAAAAAATCCCTATAATTTGTATATCATCCAAAGATATAGTAAAGAAAATAGGAAACATCAAGAAGAAATGTAAGATTGTAGAACTTGATAACCCAACTGATGATGAAATAGTAGCTTTATTGCAAAACAAGTATCCTGAACAATCGGTAGAAAACTTGAAAGAAATAGTAATGAAATCATATAATAATATAACACAGTGTATACAAAAAGTAGAAAATCCACTTTTTGGTAACAATAATGGCGTAGATGAACTTTTAAATATCAACTATTTATATGGGAACGCATTTGATAGAAAATATATAACTCGTATATTAATTAATGATCCATGGTTGACACCTTTGCGATTTCATGAAAATCTGATAAGTGAATTACAAAATAGAAAAACAACAATAAAGAAAAAAACGGAATTTTATGTATATTTTATCAATAATTTGTTATACTTTGATTTACTTATGCATAATAATAACATTAATGTTGCTTGTGATGTTTTTGCTTCATGTATTCATACATTATCAATTATTCCATTGAAGAAACAATCTGTATCAAATATTTCTGGATTTACAAAGATATTAAGCTATTTATCGCTACAAAAAAAGAATCTCAAAAAGTCTTATTCAGCATCCTTTCCATTATATCAAATCAGCAACTATCATATCATACAAACTGAAAGTTTGGCATTCTTCTAGACTTATTATATTGCATTGTTATAAGAAAATATATATTCTTTAATTAGATAAGTATATATTATGGAGAAATACAATGACGCTTCAGAAGATAGTTTCAATACTCTTCGCGATGATAATATGTTAGAAAATGGAAATGACAGTATGCAAGAAACACCTTACGAAATGAGCAATGATGCCAATGAGTTTTCTAATGAAATTACAGAACAAGCCACTGATAATGCTAAAAAAACAATAGATACTTACACTAACAAAATAATTGTCATTGTGGGGCTTCTATTCGTCGTACTTCTGTGTATCTTTGTTTCATATGGTCTATATTATGTGATATCTTATTCTATTTTTAATCAGTCAAAGATTGTAATAGAAGGCACCAAAGTACCCATTCTTTGTAATCAACTCAATAAACTTAGTATCACGTCGTTCAACAAGACAGGTAATGGCAAGCGTCGCTCATTTACATTCTGGATATATATCAATGATATGAATAAATATAGTGGATCATATAAACACGTCTTTCATGTAGGTGACGTTGACGATATCAGAAGAGCAGGACCTTATGTTTTCCTTGATAGCATGGAAAATAAGATGTATGTTAGATTCGGATCTGTTGATAAAGATTCATTTGGACCCTCGTATTCATCCGTTCAAAATCTGACAACTGCTGAATTAAATAGCTTCATGCAACAAGGTATTGAGATTCCTTATATACCTATACAGAGATGGGTACATATTGCTGTTGTTGTAAATGAAAACTCCAATGGTGGTAGTATAGTCGCATATGTTGATGGTGATATCGCCAAGATCGCAACTACAGGAGAGATGAATGGTAATGGAACTATGTTGTCTATTAGAAATCTTGATCTTGATAAGATGGGTGATCTTTATGTAGGTGGTTCGTTTGAATCTACGTCCGGTCCTGGATTTTCCGGTCTTCTTGCAAAAGTAAGCATGTATAACTACGATCTTAATAATAAAGATGTGTATGCTGATTATAATCTTGGCCCATTAAATGGATTTTTAGCATCGCTAGGCTTAGCCAATTATGGGTTAAGATCACCTATATATAAAATAGTTTAACAGAAAAATAAATATATGATAGATATAGAGTATTACAATGATTTTATCAAATATTGTGCAAATCATTCTAGCATTATTATTGATTCTAATGTTGCTGTTTATAGCATTTGTCATATATAACTATGAAAGTATTCAGAGTATGCAGAATAATCTGTCATTAAGAAAAGAAATTGTAGTTTTTGATGGCATAATGGATTTCTCTACAACTCAATGGATATTTAATACATACAATAGAGGTCTCGCATCCTTTAAAGATTTAACAGCATCTATTAATCAAAACGGTGGCGCAGAATATAGTTATAATTTCTGGCTTTATATGGATAAAGCTGGTTTGAGTAATACTAATTCTTCTGATTTAATCTTGCTTTTAAGAGGTAATAAGTTTAAGATTCCATACATAAATAACACAAATTGTGAAACTGTTAATAAAGGATCGTACATTTTGGTAAAAAATCCTCTTATTAGAATGAAATCTGATGGTTCTGCTATAATCGTTGAATACAACACTATTACAAATCCCGATTCCTACAGAGAATATGGCAATAGCGCTATTGCGTGTGCTTCTGGGTCATGGTATGATAAAAACAAAGGATTATTAGGAATATATAATTTAGAATCATATGTGGATAAAAAATGGTTTATGTTTACCGTTGTGCTTCAAGAAACTAATCCAGAAAATGATCTCCTCTATAAAAATAAAGCTAACTGTAAGATGTATGTCAATGGCATAAATGTATTAGATAGAACAGTAGAATCTCCTTATAATGGTGAATTCGGATCGGCTGTCATGAAGCATAATCGCGCACCTCTATATGTCAATCCAGGTGATTTATTCTCAAATGATAATAATAGTGGCGAAAATCCATTCAAGACACAGGGAAATGGTAAATCATCTCTACAAATGGCTAATCTCTCCTATTACAACTATTCCTTGACTGAATTGGATATTCAACAGCTTTTTCAACAAGGATTCACAAAGACACCGGCTGTTGCTCCGATTGATGACCCAGATGGTTACATTCAAGATAAGTTTGCTATAGCCAATATAACAGAAGATGGCAATAATTTACCACTTCCTTTTTAATCACCTTATTTTTATGGTCTGTTTAATATTCTACACCGATTTAATTGCAAAATATGAGTGGATTTTGCATTTGGGCGTAAGTATTTTTTAGACGGACAAGATGCCATGCTCTTTATGTAAGCAAAATGGACACAATAAGAAGAATTGCTGTTCTGAGAAATCAGTGCCTGTAAAAGTGGAGGATCTGGCTTCAACAATAGAGCAGTCCACAGAAGTAGAACAGTTGGCTTGTAATATAGATGATATTCTGTCATTTAACCATTGGAAGAATACAAAGACATTCAAATCTATCAAAGATAAGGAAACTCAGATAAAATACTACAAGCGAATGAATGCATCTTCAGAGGTTCTCCAACTTGTAGAATTAGAGTCCAAGCCATTTGGCTCTGAGTCTGAAAAAATCATCTCAGAAATATTCCATCTCGGACCACGAACTTCAACCCAAAACGACGGAACACTTAATGGCAAGAACATTGAGATTAAGTCTGCGCGATACTGGGCAGGAAAGGATGATTGTGTATGGCAACATCTTGAACCAGACCATGATTATCAATATGCTCTACTCATAATCTTAGATTTTCAGGGTTGGAAAGTGTGGTGTATCAAGAAGTCTCTTTTGATGGGAGAATTGCGTGAAAAAAAAATAGTTACATTTCAAGGTAAACAGGGTTGGTGGACAAAGAAGTCTGCTATTATTTCCTATCTAACACCTATTAAAACTATTGAGGAACTACAGGCGTTTGTTCAGTAGGCTTGTCATTCAGTCTCTCATTAATCAACTTTACATAATCTGCATTCAATTCAATACCAACAAACGGAAGTCCAATTTTTTTTGCTGCCAAACATTCACTTCCAGATCCAGCAAAAGGAACAAGCACATATCCATCTGAAGCAGTTTGCTTACAAGAGCGTATGAGTTTATCACATAGAGCCATAGGTTTTTGAGTTGGATGGTTGACACGCTCTTTCATACCAGCACCACCAGCAAGAGCAGGAATCTTGATAACATCTCTTGGTAGTGCTCCATTTGCGTGTGCTGTGTATGTGGTCTTCTTATCACCCTTTGAGAAACGACCCTTTGTTGCCTTACGTTCCTTTCCTGCAGCACCATTTAGAAAGCCTTCTGTGTAGGCTTCCCTTATGTCATCCCTATGAAATACCTTATCAGACTTCCATAAGACAATAATACTTTCATGGGAACGTTGCCAGAAATTAAGAGAGGGTACATTCTTATTGGTGTAATGCCATACAATCCAGCGACGATTGATATCGTAAGGGACTTTAGAAAGGATAAGGGCTAGGATTTCACTAAATCCATAAATGAACATAGTACCGTTTGGCTTCAGGATGCGCAGACACTCGTTTATCCACTTTTCACACCAGAGTAAATATTCATCCATAGGTTGCTTATCGCTGTCGTTTCCAAAGTCCTTCCCAATATTATAAGGGGGGTCTGCTATAATAATCTGGGCCGAGTCAGCATCAAGCGTGGGTAGAATTTGTATTGTGTCACCGTGTATTACATCTTGGCGTAGATTAGTCTGTGCTGATGGCATAGAAACAGCATCTGGTGTATTTACAACATCATTTGTCAGGGTTTCAAGCATAGCAATTAGGTCAGTCTTACTCTTGTTGCTGATACCATTAATCTTGCGTTCCTTACACAACGCCTTCAGTTCAAGAACAGTCTTTTTAGCGTAGTTCATTTCGTCGGTAATGGCTGTAGTGTTGTGTATGGGATCATTTTTTAACTTAATCGCATTTGTTTTGGCCAGAACTTCAAGTACCTTCTTCTCAACCAGTTGCTCTATGGTATTATCCTTTTTACATGGCAGTTTTCGGTTCTTATGAACTTCCAGATACCCCTTTTGCTTGAAGACTTTAGAGCATATGTCACAACTATAATTCACCATTTTTGTTCTATATTATAGACGAAGTAAATCTTAAGTTGTTTCACCTATTTTCACTTTTCGGTGATACACGATGCTAATTTATCTTTCTTGATTGTTTTGATTGTGTAATATCTTATCATTTTTTACATTATGTACTTATTTTTCATTTTCCATAGTGTAAAACTATTATAGATCCTATGAAATATCCTAGTATGTTTGAGAAAATGTCTTCTACTCTGCCGCATATTGAACCAGCATTACAATAATGTGTAATATATACACACACGCAATGCTCAAATAATTCCCATAACACAGATAGTATAAAAACCATTAAATATCTTCCTGGAACAAACAAACCTATTAAGATCCAAAATACAATATGATAAATATGCCAATAATCAAGACAACCACCTGCTAATAATCCGCCGAATTTTTTTACACCATTTGTAATACACTGAGAATCCTCTTTAATATCAAGCATTTTTTTGATGTAAGGGTTTACATATATAAACAATAGACATATGATTATTGCAATTACAGCATATCTTTTACCTGAAATTCGTTTGTGTATTACATAAAATATAATACATATCATACTTAATAATATTGCTAAATAAAGATTATCATACATCTTACTATATATCTGAACATATTACTATTTTCAAGATTTTTATGTAAATGTGCAATATATATAAGATATTTATATACTTAATATTATATAATGGGAGGGGGGCTTCTACAGCTTATAGCAGTAGGGCAAATAGATGAATTTCTCTCTATAAATCCAGAACTTAGTTTCTTTCAATATGTCTACAAAAGACACACAAACTTCTCCATGGAATCACGGCAGCTAACATTTCAAAAAAATCCGGTTCTGGCACCTGAAACTGTCTCTAACATTGTTGAATGTACTGTTTCCCGATACGGTGATTTGTTAGGAGAATTGTATTTTTGCTTTACATTACCTGAAATATATTCATCTGATAAATATAAATTTAGATGGGTCAAAAATGTCGGCAACATGGCTATCAAAAAAGCGAATATTTTCATAGATGGTATGCTAATAGACCAGACCACGGGAGAATGGATGAATATATGGAATGAACTTACATCTGTTCAAGGAGACACGAAGAATGATATCATGATTGGTAATGTAGATGAAATGCAGAATCCCAGAATCAGCAAGAATCGCGTATCTATTGTCAATAATAAGTTTATATATTACTATTATCCAGAAGCATCAAAAGATGGCGGAAAACCTTCCATACAAAGCAGGGATATAATTGTACCATTAAAGTTCTGGTTTACTAAGAAACCAGCCATGGCATTGCCTCTTTTAAGATTACAGTTTAACGTGGTAACAATACAAATAGAACTAGAATCGTCAGAAAAATTATACCAAGTATTTTCACCAGATTTAGGAATGTATGTAAGCCCTGTTTATTATAATGAGCTATATGATGATAATATTTCAATAAACACTTTCACAAAAGAATACACATTGAAGTCTTATATTGAAGCAAATTATATATTTTTGGCAGAAGAAGAGCGTAATACGTTGTTTATGAAGACAAAATTGACATACTTGGTAGAACAACTTACCATAAATGCTCAACACTCTGTATCTTCTATGAGTTCAGCCAGTCATAGCATCAATGTTATTGTAAATAATCCCACAAAGGAAATTGTTTGGACAGTAAAACGCGACGATTATTTGAAATACAATGAATATTTGAATTATAGCGCCGATATACCCGAAAGCAATACTGGTATTCTTGATAAGGCTCTCCTGCGCTTCTACAACAATAATCGCATAGAAGAGAAACCAGCTGAGTATTTCAATATGATACAACCATATCAATATCATTCTAGGATACCGCGCCAAGGGATATACTGTTATTCATTCGCGATATATCCTGAAAAAGAGTTCATAACAGGGTATTATAACGCCGCTCTTGTTAAGACGAATCTATACGTATATATGAAAGATAAATTCAATAATGACATAATCAATACTAAACTATTGAAGATGGGAAAAACAAAATATGATTTTAATTATTTGGTGAATGTCTATAGTATTAATTATAATATTTTTGAGATAGTTGGTAGCCAAGTTGGTATGAAATTTTCACTGTCTTCTTAGATTGCTCTTGTTTTTTGAATAAACATTTTATTTCCTATTAAATAGAGTAAATATTTATTTATGGAGATCTTAAATATAGTTCTAACAATAATAGCAGTATTCATACTAATAGGTGTATCAGCATATTTCACAATAGATTATCTGCAATATAGAGAAAATGTATATTCGGCCATTTCAAGTGCCAACGCCGATATAGATGGTTTGAATAAATCGTTGTCAAAAACTTCTGATGCGATAAGATACGATAATTTAAGCAACCAAACTAAATTCAATAATTTTGATAATTCTCTGAAAGACTATTTTACATTTAACAATCTTAATGATGCTAAACTTTATGATAATAATGGGTCTAATATTAACAGGAATTTGAAGCTAAATACACCGTTAGAAACTAATCATGGGATGCGGATAAATACCGTTCAAAATTCACAAGGAGTGAATAATCTACTAATTTGCGATGATAAAGAAAATTGCGTTAGTCTAAATGTTAATTCAGATGGTTTCAACATCATACCTAATAAAGTTAGTAGTATGTCAATAAAGTCTCAATCTAATAATACTATTGCGAAGTTTGATATGAAAAACAATGAAATATTTATAGGCGGGTCTGATAAAAGATCTCCTCTATTTATTCAAAACAATGATGTTTATATACAAAATAAAAGTTTTGATAAAATGTACAGTCAAATGAATGACGAATTAGCAAACCTTAAAAATGACATAGATCACGTAAGTGATGTAATGCAACCTCAAATTGATGGATTATATCACTTTACCAGAAATATTGAATATGATCAATTACTCAATAAACCCTTACTTTTTGATGGAAAATTTTCGAGTTTGACAGAAGTTCCTATATTATTTGATGGAAACTATAACTCATTGAATGATAAACCTTTATTATTTAACGGTGATTACAACTTGTTAAACAATAAACCTATATTATTTGATGGTAATTATAACTCATTGTCTGGTAAACCAGCATTATTTAACGGTGATTACAATTTGTTAAACAATAAACCTACAATATTTAATGGAAACTATAACTCTTTGACCAATAAACCTTCATTATTTGATGGAAACTATAACACGTTAACCAATAAACCTTCATTATTTGATGGAAACTATAACACGTTAACCAATAAACCGGCATTATTTAACGGAAACTATAACTCATTGACTGATAAACCTGTATTATTTAATGGTGATTACAATTTGTTAAACAATAAACCAGCATTATTTAATGGAAATTATGACTCGTTGACTAATAAACCTACATTATTTGATGGAAACTATGACTCGTTGACTAATAAACCTTCTTGGACAAATGTCATAAATGCGAGTGGTATGATGTATCAATTTGGATCAATAGGATCATTAAGATCACAACCGAACAATATTTGGTTCTATAATTTTGGATCAACTAACACGAATCTTCGTATAAAGGGATCTTCATTGATATTAAATGTTAGTAATTCTGACTTTGCTACACCTGATATATATGTTGAATTTTCAACAAATATTAATGGATTAGTACAACTCGAAGCTAGCGATATTGGAACAACTATATGGACTATTGTCGCAGAAAAGACTATAAATAATGCCAATTCTATATTATTCAATGCTGTGAAAATTGGTAAACCTAATTAATGACTCCTAAATATTTATAAATATATACAAATCCTTTTTTATATATTTGTTACATTATTGTAGTTGAATGCTTACAGATCAACAGATTCGTACAAAAGTCTCGCAACTTCGGAAAAAACATGGTAAGATATATGCACCCTTGAAATACTTTCGTGGTCTTACATTATTGAAAGATGTAGAAGATAGATACCGTAAAATGCTATTGAGAGACTATTCGGTATTTAAAACTGACGAAAAAGTAAAAACAAAAACATCATCTTATACAAAAAGATTCCGGAAATTATATGGAGAATCTATTAAATCGCTTCCAGATATATCTAAAGCAACAAAGATACCATTAAAGACGCTGGAAATTATATATAATCGCGGATTAGCAGCGTGGAGAACAGGGCATCGCCCTGGAGCATCACCACAGGCATGGGGATATGCCCGTGTTCATTCATTTGTAATGAAGGGAAAGACGTACTGGACAGCCGATAGCGATTTGGTAAAAAAATGATAAAATATCAATATACTCGTATACAAATGGCTAATATTCTGCAACAACCGCATATATGTGATTTACACCATGATATCATGTCACTGATAATGAAAAATAAAATGAATTATGAAGAATGCGTCATGGTCAATAAAGTATTAGGAATGAATTTGTCAAGATTTGACATGTTTATCATGATAGTTGATAACAAACTATGTAGCGATACAATCTGTTTTCATAAAATGAGTTTTAATGATTTTTACGATATAATTGAATATTCAGCATTTGAATTCAATAATATTATAAAAGTAATATATGATATCGCTTATAATAAAATAAATAATATTAACAAATATGATATCAATTTACAATATATTCTACAATTTGACAAATCAACAAGAGACTCTTCAATCATGTGTATGAAAATTTTGTTGACAATGATAGATTTCTACGTGACTGGTGAATTTATGATAAATAACCCATATTATTATCTTCAGACCTATATTTCAAATATTCTAATGAACTATATAGTAGATGATGTTCAACAATCATGTTATATCAGCAAAAATGAAAATTTCGTATCAAAATTTAGGTTGAATTTGTTTCAAAGTAAATGGTATAAAACCAATATAGACATTTATCAACTTTTCAAAATATACATTCGTCATTCATTACTATTACAAAATGAATACGAATAATCACTATGGAACCAGTCTGAAAATAAAAGATTGTCTTTATTGATTTCGTATATCCGATAGTTTCAAAAAAGTTTTTTTCTGTCATATTAGCAAATGGACTTAACATTATTCATTGTCATGATTATATTTTCCTTTATGATTTATTATTTGATTTCTAGCATTCAATCATTATTACAAGAGGTAAGAGAAGTAAAAAATAAATGTATTCGCACGAATAATTCAAACGCCAATGACTTCAAAGTTGAAACACCTGATCCAGCTGAAGAGATCACTAAAAAAGCAATAGAGACTTTCATAAGTCTAAAGAGTTTATTCAAGTAAAAAATGATTCGTGAATTATTACAATATTGGTATATAGGAAGAACGATGTCTTCCAAATGCAATACATGCGGTGGAAAAGTTAAGTCCATAGATGTCATTATCAATAAATGTAGATGTGGTTACATTTATTGTTCAAATCATCGTATAAATCATAATTGTAATTTTGATTATAAAAATGATTATAAAAAACATAATGCTTTGGTTAAGGTAGATGGTATCAAAGTACAGAAGATATAGATTAGATGTATTATCTCTTATTTGGTAGTGTATAAGGGATATCAATGTATTTAAAGATGTCCTGTTCAGAATTTATTACATCAGATGTATCTAGCATTTGTTTCGTGGCATTGTCCTTGAAACCATATTCGGACAAGGATAATCCCTTTTTAAGAGCAATACGTCTCATATATATATTGAAATTGTAAGATCCGGTGAAATATAGTAGTGCGAAATAATAGTACGATGGATCTGCTATAAGAATATCAATACGCCGTGCTGGCAGATCTTCAATCTTACATATACCCATAAATTTATTTTTACCAGATGCCAATGATTCTATCACGTAGTTGTTTGATTGGAGATTTGAAATAAGTGTTTTCAATGAGAATGATCCATTATCTCTTATCAGAATGTCTATATCACCCATGTCTTTATTTTTTCTACGATAACTTCCTACCATTTCGAATGTGATATCTTTATCAATTTGTGAAATTGCTTTTTTTATTATTTTGTGGTGTTGTTTGCCTTCAGCATAGGGTATTCTTTTTTCGAGATCTTCATAATACTTGAGACCGATTTTTTGCTTGTTATTGAGGAGATGTTTATTTTCATCTAGATACAATTGATCGAATGATGTGATTTTTTCCATCAATTCATTGATTTTTGCTGGACCTATGCCATATATACCGATTAGTTTTTTTGAGAGAAGATATTTTTCGTTTTTTAGGACTACTTCTACTTCGTCAATAGTACCTTTTTCAAGTAGCTGTAAAATTTTTTTCTCAATACCTTTACCAAGACCTTTAATTTTTTTAAGATCCGTACCTATTTTTATTTCAGATTCACATAGTTCTATTGCGTCAATAACTTTATTATATGCGTTGGCTTTGAAAGGTTGTTTATTTAGTTTTTCGTATTCTTGAAGAATTTTGAGATTGCGAATAATTTCGGAGTTCATTTCTGATGTTTTTATTATATTAAATATAATCATTTTTTTACGAAACTACGAGAAATTTACTATATTTTATATGAAAATTGATGTACCTAAGACTGGAGTGTTTACGAAAGAAAACGCTAGGAATTCCTACGAAACGGCGAATTTCAGGAATTTCAAATTCAAACTTGATTTGAATGCAAGCTCTCGAACTTTGCGACGACCCCGGCGAACTAGAGGCTGGGGCTAAAGTTACCAAGGAAGATGAAGTCACGCGAGAAGAAGATGACCCTTCTCTTGTGCTGAATGCGAACATCGAGGCGTTCGGACGATTGAGTTTGGGCGGAGAAGTCATTGGGAACACCTGCCCCACATGCAGAAAGATTCTTTTCACCCCATTCGCCATCAAACTCTTTCTCGTTGATGAAGTCACGTGCCCTGTTTGCCTCGAGGATGTCAGTCCGATAATGGGACTCGCTTGCGGACATTCGCTTTGCATCACGTGTTTCGAGATTCAATTTCCTTTTCCGACGAATGTCCCGAAATTCTTGACCACCGCTTCGATGGCAGCCACTACGACACAGCGCGGCAATGCCGCTATGACACGCGAAGAGGTCGCGGAAAACAGCTCCCTGATCCATCGCAGAGCACACCCCCATCTCTATGTTGGAAACGAGGAGGATTTCGTTTCTTA
>Ga0222713_10004238_pt1 | contig 14460 bp, 28 predicted proteins | sample C33_649DmetaG_FD_165061 | JGI IMG/M metagenome (GOLD analysis project Ga0222713, IMG submission 165061) | Estuarine water microbial communities from San Francisco Bay, California, United States - C33_649D | ecosystem: Environmental > Aquatic > Marine > Unclassified | place: USA: California...
CATCGAAATACATCGATGAGCCGTCGAACTTGCTCTGCGTCGTGCTGATCTGCGCGTTGCCGACCGTCTCCAGATCGTTCTTCGCCGTCGCGTCGTAGATGCCGGCGTTGGTGAAGTTAGTGAGTAATTGAGTGTTAGTAATGGCTGTGAGCGGAGCGGTGGGAACAGCATAAGTTGCACCGGAATAAACAGCGGTGCCTTTAACGCATCTAAAATCAGATATATACCCGACAAACGGAACTGTTGCCGTATACCTTGCGCCAACATAAACCCCAGTATTAGACGAATAGTTTGTTGTATCTGTTCCTTGCAGCGTTCTAATACCATTTAGGTAAATGCTAGTATTATTGGTTCCGCTACCAGAGCGAACAAAAGCAAAATGATTCCACGCATTTACGCGATAAGTTCCGGCGTTTGATTGCGCTATTCCACTTGTTGCGACAACAAAGTTACTTCCCGTTGACCCTTCAACGTAGGCGTAAATTCCTGACGCCGTTCGCATATCAAAAACAAAATAATCAGACGTTCCTGTTACATAAAACCAACCTTCGATTGTGTAATCGCCGGAGCCAAACGCCAATGAAGATGTTGCGGCAACCGTCAGGAAATCCCCACTCCCATCGAAATACCCACTCCCGCCGTTCGTCGCCGCACTCCACGCTGCCGTGGGGTTGAACGGGCTAAAGGCTTGGATGCTGGTGTTGCCATTGACCGTAATCGCAAACGCATTGCTGCTGTTGTCGATGAAACGGTTGGATTGGCAGGTGAGTAACCCTGTGCCAGAAATGTCTGTTAGAGGAACGGTTGGCGGCGTGAAATTGCCGGTGTAGACGGCAGCGCCTTTGACCATACGAAGATTTGAAATATACCCCTCGTAATTTCCTGTTGTTGGGCCTCCCGGATTTGCGCCAACAAAAATAGTTGTTGGGGCAAAATTTGTAGAAACGGTTGCAGTGCTTCCAGACTGAACGCCATTCAAAAATAATTTTAGATCAGTGCCTGATCTTGTTACAGCAACATGAACCCATGACGCAGTATTTGCCGCCACAGTGCTAGTGATGTAAGTAGTTGTCCTATCCCAAACAACAATCGTCCCAGTCGAAAATATATAAATTTCAAATGGCGAACCAGTGTCAAACCCAAAAATTCTTCTTGCGCTTCCGCCTGCAGAATTTGTTTTTGTAAAATTTACCCACATTTCTATAGCAAAATCTCCAGTGCCGAATTGCAAAGGCGATGTTGCAGTAACCGTCAGATAATCCCCCGTCCCATCAAAATACGCACCCCACCCCGTCTGCGAGAACGGCGAGAACGTACCCTGCGTCGTGTTGCCGTTGCGGGTAATGCTGAAGGCGTTGGTGCTGCTATCGAGGAACGTGTTGTTCTGTGCGCCGTTCGTCCCGTTGCCCGGCAGCAGCAGCGTGGTGTTCTCGAAATAAGGGTCAGAGGCTACAGCCTGCTGAACGGCTCCCAGCAGCAGAAGTTTCGCGCCGCTCATTGCTTAACTCACGTTGCCAGAGATTACGCAAACCGTCCCGCTGATGAACAAAACTGTCGCCACCCCTCGCGTCGCCAAAGTCACACTTGCCTTGTCTGCATCCGTGCCAGCGATGTACGCCGTGGTAATCGAGCAAGTAATCGTGACGCCACTTGCTGTGTTGTTGAAGATCGACACTACATCGCCAGCAGCAAACGTCGCGTCAGGGATCGTGATAGAGCCACCAGAGCCGACCTCGATGAAGAGCCCAACGTCTGTAGTCGCTAGCGAATAACTGCCGGTCTTTGCAGACCCCGATTGCGGGACAGCGCGTAGATTGCCCTTGTCGTCGGTCAGTTTGCCGTCGTTCCAGACGCGAAACTTCTCGACACTGTTGACGCGAAAGACGATAGCAGAGGGCATCGAGCCGGAGCCCGGCGTACCGTCTACCTCGCCAAAAATCTCTGCGCCTACGACAAAGTTCGTGCCGTCGCTGCCGCACATCACAATGCCGCCGAGGCCGTCGTTGTCTTGCAGTACCGTGTGCGATCCGACCGTCGCATTGCGTGACTTGGCCGTGTAGTAAAACGTCTGCGAAGCATCGGCAGAATACCGGGCAACCATGTAGGCAGAGGTGCTGATATTTGTGCCGAGCGACTGGACTTGTGGGGTAATCGTCGCAGTCAGGGCTACAGGCGCAGCGCTGCCGATGGACACCTTGTTGGCATCGCTGACGTAGACGCCGCTGTCTTGAATCAACTTGCCGGTCGTACCGTCGTATCGAGCAATCGCGTTGTCGGCAGCAGAGGCGGGGCCGACTACATCTCCAGTACCGCCGCCGCCGCCAGAGGCAGCGATCGTAATCGCGCCGTTCCCGTTCGTGATTGTGACGTTGGTTCCAGCTGTCAGCGTCGCCTTTGTCAGCCCACCAGAGGCGTTGCCGATTAAGAGTTGCCCGTTGGAGTAGGTTGACTCTCCCGTGCCACCATTGGCCTCCGTGATCGGACTGCCGAGATACCCTACGATGTCCGACACCGTGAGCTTGTAGTTCGCGCCAGAGCGAGCAATGACGGTTGCATCTGTAGCCTGCGCCGGAGCGCCAGAAGTGAGTGCGCTGATCTTGGTATCGGCCATGTCTTACTCCGAAGGTAATTCGATTGGCGGCGCGACGAACACGTTTGCCGCAGGATCATATGTGTCGCCAATGCCGGCATACTTGCCACGGAAGTTGGCGTTATAACTGGTCTGCACCCACTTGCCGCCAAAATGACTCTCGCAAAACTGGACGCCGAGCTCTTCGCGCTCGACGCCGTTATCGACCAACACATCGTTGTTGATGACAATCACTTGCGTGACGACATTGTTCTCATCTAACTGTGCAAAGTGCGCCATGCCTGTGCCTCAAAAAGTAATCGAGCCGGAGGCCGTCCACTTGTAGATGTGATAACCGCCAGATGTTGTGACGACAGGAGACCCGGTTGTTCCCGCAGCAAGCGCAAACGAATCTGGGTAACGAATAACAATCACACCAGAACCGCCTGCTGCGCCATCATTGTTGACGTAATTGGCGTATGACCCACCGCCACCACCGCCGCCCGTGTTAGCGGCTCCAGCATCAGCAGCCGTACTAGGATTCGCCCACGCACCGTTTCCACCGCCACCAGCGCCTCCAAGCGGACGCGCAGGAGTGTTGTAATTTCCACCGCCTGCTCCACCACCCGCATAGGTGACAGAAGCCCCAGTAATCGAAGACGCAGTACCAGCGCCGCCATTGCCAGTTGATGCGCCAGATCCGCTGCCGCCAGCGCCACCGCCGCCGCCGCCGGTGCCAACGTATGCGCCCGAATAAAACGCAGAACCGCCGCCATTGCCCTGTGATGGGCTAACAGCCGGAGTATTGCCAGCGCCTCCATTTGAATAAGTAGTTCCGTCATAATCAGTAGCAGCGCCGCCACCACCCGACCCACCAGCGTATCCGGCGTAAGTAAATCGGCCCGATCCCAAGCCACCGCCTGCGGACGTAATAGTCGAAAAGGTCGAATTCGACCCCATGTTTTGAATTGCGCCACCAGCACCGACTGTAACGGTGTATGTCGTGCCACCAACAACGGCCAACCCTGTGCCAGTTCGGAAACCACCGGCACCGCCGCCACCCTTGACTCCAGCAAGCGCAGCAGCGCCATAACCGCCGCCACCACCGCCTGCGACTACCAGATACTCGACCTCGGTTGGGCCAGCATACGGTACGCTACCACCGATCGAATCACGGGCATTCGTGCGTGAGCCAACCCTTGAAAAACTGCGAGCAGCGGTTCTCATCGAACCACCAGTCAGTAAGTCGGCGACGGTATGCGCAGAGCAACAGCGTACACAGCAGTCGCCGTTGTGACACTTGCGCGAATCTCGCCAGCGCCGAGTTCGAAGATGCCGCCGCCGTCAGCGGTCAACGTGACATCGGTGCCAACGTCCTGCGCTGTTCCGTTCGGGCCTTTGCATTGCAGCTTGACCGTGCCGCCGCCCCATGTGGCCTGCACACGGAACTCGCCGCGACCACCCGGCCATGCAAACCAGTTGCCGGTTGCACTAGCGTTTGAGAGAAGAGTAATTCCTACAGCCATTTTCGGTCTCCAATTACGCGACTCGATGCGCGTAGAACAAAACGGAAGGGGTTGATGGATACGCCGGTGGGCCGGTTACCGCAGCGGTGTAGTCAGCGGTAACAGCAACGTCTTCGGGCAACCACATCATTTGGATGTACTGCCCAGCAGTCAGTTGCTCAATGAATGTAATTTCAAACACCAGTCGGCCACCTTCAGATGACTGCGGGATCGTGACTGTGCTGGTTGTTGCGGCCACATCCGCCCCGTTGATTCGATACCAGATCGAAATGTCGTAGGGCGTGTTGTTGGCGTTCGCAAACTGAATGCTAGCGCTGCACAAATAAATTCCGGCATTCGCAAACGTGATCTGACTGCTTGACGCAATCGAGATGCCGCTTGCCCACGATGCCGTGTTGTTGAACGTGAGCGCGGTCGGCGTCGATACGCTGCCGGTCTGGTCAGCAGTCGAATAGAACGAGCCAATGCTGTTGTTCTTCAGTCGGCCAAACGGGACGATGCCAGCGGTCAGCTCGCCATCCTTGCGCACCGACCACTTGCTCACTCCACCGACTTGCAGATCATCGAGCAGGCTGCCCGCATCCGAGGCCGTGTCCGTGACGTTGAACACGCGAGCCTTAAACGTTGTCAGGGCGTCGTTCCACGTTGCAGCCAGCGCACCGATCGACTTGCCGACAACCGCCGCAGCGGTCGCCTTCTTGGTCTCTGTGCTGCCGGTATCGACGATCGGCAAGACATCGACGGCAGGATCAATCGAATCCTGCGCAATCGACGTCAGCGCCGAAATCTTCTTGGTAGCCATTAGCCGCCGCCAAGGAGTCTAGAAACGCCAACCGAGCCGGTCTGCTGACTGGCCGGTGTGGACATGATTGTGGACGCGCGGCCACGGCGACGGGCCAGACGGCGCTGTTCAATGCGCGAGAGCTGCGCCTCATCCACCGTCGGAGGCGGGGGCGTCGGCTCGATCTTCGGCATCTTGGGCTTAAAAAGACTTGACATATCGCGCTCCTTTCGGGTTGCGACGAAAGTCTACCCCAGCACCCTGTAGTCCGCTACAGCGATTTGCGGTGCGTGGCGACGGGCTGATTCTGTGCCACGGAACGGCTTCCTGCCCTTGGCAAGATAGCGCAAAGCGTCGGCAAAATGTGACGTCCAATCGTGCAGCGGCTTGTCCTTGAACCGCTGGAGCTTCTCGTCGTACTCGCGCCGGTACTGTCTGATGGCATCAAGCGCGCGAACCATGCGAGCTCTGGCCTCGTCTGCCGTCTCACCCGGGAATGGCTCTGGTGCCATGTTGAACTCGGTCGCAGGCAGCATCATTCGCACAGACTGGATGCCGTCATCGACCGCATCGCGCTCGAGGATGCGAGGCCGGAAGCCATACTGCGAGGCGACCTGTACTCGAGATTGCCCGCTGCCCCACTCCTGCTGCGCACCGTCGTGCGGCCAAATGTGTTCGCCGTAGACGTAGTCAAGCGCTAGTAGCTTCTTGACGTACCACTCGAGCCCGACGCCGGAACCCTCGAGCACGTTGATGATGCGCACCTTGTGTCCGATTAGCTGGTAAAACCAGATTACCGTCGAGTCGCCGATTCCAATATCCCACGCGGTACCGACCGGCTGGCCGACAATGTGCGGGAACTCGCCAATCCTGCCGTTGACCTCGGCGCTGTGAATCAGTTCGCCAAAGTACGCGCCCGGGATGTCCGCATCGAAATCGCAGTAGTATTCCTGCCGGATGATCGCCTCGGCTTCCTTGTCGCCGCGCTCCATGCGCAGCTCTTTGCGCTCTCGAGCGATCGTGTCCATCGGGATCGCTTTCGTGTCCTCGACCGTGAGCACCTGACCGAACCAATCGGGATCGTTTTTGGCGTACTCAACCAGCCGAGCAAAGTGATTCCTGCCGCGCGGTGTCGATATGAAAATCGCCCAGCCGCCGTTCTCGGCGAGGATCGGTCGCAAGAATGCCCACGCATTGGGGTCAGCCATTGCGTACTCGGAAAACACCACGCCCACCGGGGGCGAACCGACCAACGAGTTGTAGTTGTCCGAGCCGACCACTTGCCACGTTGAGCCGTTCTTAAACCGGATGAACATATCCTGCTCGCGCGTCGATTCACGCAGCTCGATCGGGAATGCGTCGTCGATGCGACGCTTGCCGGTGTGCGGGTTCACGGCGTCCCAGATCGCCTTACGCGATTGGTTGGCCTGCGGGAGCATATGCCACACAGATCCGACGCGGGTCATCATGGAGACAGCCGCCCAATGCAGGCTGATGTCGTCCTTACCAGAGCGGCGATGCCATGCCAGAGCAAGGCGCTTCGTGCCGCCCTCAAGCGCTCGCCATGCCGGAATCTGGTAGTGGCGAGGGAGCCAGCCGTTAGCTGGCAGGTTTATCGTTGGCATCCGTGATCCGTAGCACGTTGACCGTCAGGCCGACGTTGCCGGAATGCTCGACCTCGGCCTTGTCACCGTAGCGCTTGGGCAGGAACTTGGAGGCGAACCACTTGCGCACATCCAGCTCGACCCGAGCCTGCTGGGCGTCGATCACGCCAGCCCTCATGTCTTCAATGACCTGTTCGGCTTTCTCGACCTGATCGGCAGCGAGAGCCTCGAGCGCGCGCGCGTATTGGTCGCCCGATGCGACTTTCAGCGCCGTCGTGCGAAAAGTAGCCCGACTGATTCCCACTTCTGCGCAGGCTGCTCGCTCGGACATTCCGTCCTCTACGAGCTCGATGACTTTGCGCACCTGTTCTGCTCTGTCCATCACTCGCCCTGTACGGCTCGCATTCCAGCAGACTTTGGCTTAAAGAAATCCAAGAACTTCTTCGTCTTGTATCGCTCGGTGATCTTGATGGCGTCCTCAATCTTGGGCGTTGCAATAAAGTCACCCTTCGCGAGAGCTCGCTCCATCGCCTCATTCACCGGCAACTCAACGTAGCGACCGCCTTCAAGCACAACGGTCGGGAACGCATACGCTTTGCCATCTGGCCCGTATTCCGCAGCCATCTTGTGGGTTGCTATCTCGCCCATCGCGTTCGGGGTTGGCTTCGGATACTTTTCTGGATTGAGTACGCGATCAACCCATGGCACCCCAGCATTCGCCTTGAGTACGTTCTGGACGCTGCCAGCGCTGTGTCGAGTCTTCGGTGGCATTACTTTTCCGTCAGTCGCTGAACCACAGCGCTACGCTTCGCCTTCTTCGCAGCCGATCGTGCGGTCGATAGTGCGATAGCGATCGCTTGCTTCTGCGGTCGGCCAGCCTTCATCTCCTTCGAGATGTTCGATGAGATGGTCTTTTGGCTATATCCTTGCTTCAGAGGCATGGTCTAATCCTTCTTGGCCTTGTTTCGTTCGCTTATCGCCCGGGCCTTGGCTCGAGCATCTTCCTTGCTGCTGGCTCCCCAAGCCTTGAGGGCGAGGGCGAGCCGGGTTGGTTTACCGTCTTTCTCCATCGGCCCCGGTGCGTTGCCCATTCTGGCGAGGAAGGAGGCGCGTCGCGGGTTGTCACCGGACTTGACCGGAGCCTTGAGGTTCATCCCCTCGGCTTTCGCAGAACGTCTCCCGGCCTCATTCAGCCCGCCTTTCGGGTTCTGTCCGGCCTTACGCTGCCACGCGGGAGTCTTCACGGGATCAGTCTTGTTTCTTGCGTCGGCGTGTCTTTGTCTTGCCAGAACGGTGGACGCTCGCGGGTGGCTCCACCGAGTCTTGCTGGCCCAACGGCTTGGACGCTCGACACACGAGTCGCTCGAGATACTGATGCGCGGAAAGCATTCGCTCCCACGCGGACTTCACCAGCGACGTTACGAACAATCGGGTCAGGTTCATCATTCCCATTGTCTCCAAGGCGAGCGACCTTCATCGCTTCAGCGCGGTCTTTGCGGACTCACGAAACGCCTTCGCAGTCGGCGCGCCTTTCTCGCCCGGCTTGCGCATACGCTCACCGGAGCCGGCTTTGATTCGCTCCCGTTTAGCTGCGATGTTGGCATAAAGCCCCTGTTTCATGTCCCGATTTTATGCTGCCGGGGGCAAATCGTCTACCGGCTTTTGCTTGACCTTGGCACCTCGAGCGAACTTGAGCACGGTCGCAGTCTCCTTGGGCGGCGGTTCTGGGTTGCACTCGCAGCAGCGAATCCAGTCGCCCATGCCATCAGCAATCCAGCCTGCCGCATGGCAACTTGGGCAGGGCGCTAGCCTAATTCCATCCTTCACGAATCCAATCTCCGCTCGTATTCGTTCAACACGCGGCGCGCCCAAATCGAAGGGCCATCGTCGTTCCATTTCGAGATCCTGCGCAACACCTTTTCATACTCTCGCATCGTATGCCACGCGATCGCTAGCGTCACCACCGTCTCGACCGCGGCCAGCTCCTCATCGGTTACATCCTCGTCCGTAACTGTATACATGATCCGGGCCTCAAGAACGGTGGAACCCAATCCTTACCGAAGTCGAAGGGTTCCGGCAACCCGAGTTCGACGCGATGAATTTCGCGGTGAACCGCCGCGAGTCGTTGATTTAGTTCGCGTACCTCGGCCCATAGTTCTTTCACTTTTTCTTGCTGTATCGATTGCATCTCCGATGATCCTCGCTAGTTTGTTTACTTTTTCGATCAGCTCGTAATGTTCTTGGATGTAGATATGGAACTTCGAGTTCTGACACTTGAAGGCGTATTCACAACCGCAGATCCGGCATCTCTTTGGCATAAGGTTCGATTCTCACAATGACTTCGCCCTCGTCCTTGGCTTCATGCCGTTGGATGGATAGGGCATCGATTAGGCTGTCGTCTTCAATGACATCAGCGTGAACGATCGCGTCGAGTAGGGCTTTCTGGATGTTGTCCAAATCGCGCCGTCTCTTGTCTGGCGGGTACGCGTCAATGCGCACCGCGAGCCTGCAATTCAGATTGTCCCGAGGGATTCCCTGCTCGAGGATGCGGTAATTGACGGTCTGCCGATAAAGCCTCCCGTCCTGCGAGATCACCGTGCGGCCTCGATAATTACGCCAGTAATGGTTAATACTCGGCGGCCACGGGAGCACGATACGCATGATTGAGCCTTACGTTGCGTTTGATGATTTTTGCGCGCCCTTCCCGGGTCATGCAGATGTTTTGCAGCTTCTGGTAGTCGAGGTCAAGCATATCGCAGATCCAGCGCAGGCTCCCGACCTCATCATGCGGAGCGTAGATCCAATGGAGCGCTGCTCGAGCATTGCCCTTGCGATTGCAGTCACGGATAGCAAGATACAGAACGCTCGACCACAGAGCGCGATACGGTTCGTCGTCGTCGTTACGCGGGCCAGTCGCCGTAGCCTTATCGATTGCGAGGGTCATGTCCTGCTATCCAAGTGAGCCACCAGATTGCCTTTTGTGCGTCTTGCTCCATCGGGTTGTCAGGCTTACGTCCTGCTCGAGAAATGTAGCCCAAGGCTGTCAGTCTACAGAATTCCAGAAAATGTTCTTGGGATTTAGCATTCGCTCGCATGAAATCAACGGTCTCGATCTCCTGCTGATAATGTTTTGGATTGATGTGATCACGCATTCTCTTTGGCCCTTTCCCGTAACCGATCGACTCCACGCTGGCCGAACAACTGACGCACTAAACCAACGCAATCTGGATCGGTCAACACCTTGGCTGCACCTAATTCGCGGATGAGTTCACCGGCTCTGGCCTTAATCGCTTCCACATCCACACCCGGCCGAGCAAGTTTGGCATCAAGCAGACGCAGACGGTTTAGCGGGTTCTCGGCAACTGCTGCTGCCCAATGATCAGCGCTAGATCGAACGGCATGAGCGCTACGGTCGTCGAGTTTGTCCTGCGGACTCGACTTCCCTGCGCTCGGCACATACTGGAATTCATCGCCCATCTGTGTTTTCTCCCAAAATATCCCCTATTAAACGGAGCCCCTTGCGACGCCCAGTTGGTGTCGCTGCGACCTTCTTAACCTCTTGGTTATTGGTTATTGGATATTGGTTATTGGAGAGTAATACGTCTGGCTTACGTTCTTCATACGTTCGTATTACGTTCGTATCTGTAGACCGTTGATTCCATCGAGCATTGATACTCGCCTTGGCCTTCTGGCTTTTGTCTCGAGCCTTGGCAATTTCCTCATCGGCTCGCTTGTTTCGGTAACCTTCTGGCGCGATCTGGAAGAACTCGCGCAGCACAGAACTGACCGCGTCCTTGTCGGCTTTCGATACCGCATGACAGATCTTGAATGCTTCTTCCCTGCCGATCGGACGTTCGGTCGCGTAGTAGCGATCAAGCAGCAAGGTATATGCGCCGTGTTCGGCAAGGGTCAAATGACCCGCATCCCGGGCGTAGTCACCCAGATGTCGAGGATAGTAGTTCATTGCAATACTTCCGCATAGTTGATTGAAACCATGCGTAGTGCTTGACGACTAGCGCAACCCCCGCTAGCCTTCGCACCACGCTTCCGCATAGTTGAGCGTATGGTCATCCCCCGACCGCGTCAAGCCCCCGAAAGGGGGTTTGTCGTTTCTGGGCATTGTCAGCCCTTCTCGGCCCACCTACGCGCAGCCGCTATCTGCAACTGCTTGCGAGCGAGACGGCCTGTGGCAGCCTCTGGCGCGGCGATGAGGCCGAGCTTCCAGCGCAGTACTTGCTTTTCGGGAACGACTCCGTTACGCACCCAGCGCGAGACTGCCGGAGCAGACACGCCGAACGCTCGAGCGACTTGTGCTTTGCTGCCGTTGAAGGCAGCGAGTAGGTCATTGGTATTCATGGCCTGCCGATCTTAACCGCTGTTACGGAGAAAAGGCAAAGGGAATATGCACGGCAAAATATGTACCTATTTTTTCTGGATAGGTGTTGACAGATACTTAACCTTCGTTAAGATGGCATCACACCAGCACGGTGCTGGCAGGAGAAACAAAATGTTCGACAAGTACGCAGAACACCTTCAAGACAGCGCCATCGACAACAGCCGCTTCGACGGATTTGATCGCGGCGATCTTGGGAACGATGAGCCGGAGAACATTGAGATCGTCATCGGGCGTATGCGCTGCTGGCACGGAAAGGTTGAGATTGTCGAGGTGAGCACTCTTACCGGCTCCGACTATTACGTTCGCGTCAATGATCGGATGGTCACCGAACTGATGGATCGTGATCGTGCAATCCGAGTTGGTCGCTGGTGGGTCAATGGGGCGGCGGCATAAGCCGCCCCTCCTAGGGCTTGACTCTTTCTTAACCGACGTTACGATACACAACATAACAACGACGGAGATACGAGATGGAAAACGCATGGTGCATTAAATGCCAAGTTGCCGAGGCAGTCTGCGACGACTATTGCTTTGAGTGCGAGGTCGCCTTCTTCCGAGCCAACCCGGACGAGCAACCTGACCTGTTCGAGCAAGTCGAGCGTGACCCGGTGCGGTTCGCCGATTGGGTTCCCGTAGTCAACGCCCTCAAGGAGGCCATATGAACGACATCGCCTATCGCGCCGAACTCGAGCGCGTCACCCAGTCGCTGATCGAAATGGTCGGCAACAAGTCACTCGACCCCATCATCGAGCAGTCGCTCAAGTACGCCTACTCGATGGGCAAGACGGACGGGTACGCCGCTGGCGTACAGGCAACGGTGCAGAAATGAAATCCCCGTGGCCGCAGTTCATCGGACTGATCATTCTGTTTTTGCTAGCCGCTGCGCTTGACCCGTGTGGCGACGGCGGCTGCACACAACAAGAGGAGATACAGAGCCGTGAGTGATTTAGCACCTTGGGGTAACGATGACCAGAGCTGGTGGCACCAACAGGATCAAGAGCTCGCCGAGCGGGAGGAGCAAGAGCGTATCGCCGCCTGCGATCGCGCGCTCGCCGAGTTGAACGCCATCATCGAAGACGAACTCACCAAGATTTACCGGAGCCTGCCATGAGCGAACTGCTGAAGATTAACGTCAACGACCACATCGAGAAGAAGGGCAACCTGTCCTATCTGTCGTGGGCATGGGCATGGGCCGAGGTGCTGAAGATCGACCCGGCTGCGCGCTACACCGTCCACGAATACGACGGCCTGCCGGTGATCTACCTCAAGGATCAGACCGCAATGGTCAAGGTCTCTGTCGAGATCAAGGGCGACATCAAGACCTGCCTGCTGCCGGTGCTCGACCACCGCAACAAGCCAATCCAGAACCCGGACTCGTTCGCCGTCAATACCAGCATCATGCGCTGCCTTGCCAAGTGCATCGCGCTGCACGGCCTTGGCCTCTACATCTACGCTGGTGAGGATCTGCCGGAGGCCGAGCGCGAGGAGCTGAACGCCGAGATCGATGCCAAGCTCGCCGCCTGCACCAGCGTCGATGCCCTGACCATCCTATTCAAGTCTCTGCCCGAATCTGCCCGGGGCAGTTACGTCGACAAATTCGCAGCCCGCAAAAAGGAACTCGCCTAATGGAACAGCGTACAGATGAATGGTTCAATGCCCGTGTCGGTCGCGTCACCGCCTCCGCGATCTCCAACGTAATGATGGACAAGTCGAAGGCTGGTTATCGTAACTACATGGCGCAGCTCGTTTGCGAACGCCTCACGGGACAGCCTACGGAGACGTATACGAGCCCGGCCATGCAGCACGGCATCGACACCGAGGCCGAGGCCAGAGCCGCTTACAGCGCCCGTGTCGGGCTGCTGGTCGAGGAGGTAGGTTTTATCAAGCATCCGAAACTTGAGGCCGGTGCGTCACCGGATGGCCTCGTCGGTACCGAAGGCCTCGTCGAGATAAAGTGCGTCCAACCGGCGACGGCCTTGGACATCATCGAGAGCAAGAAAGTTCCCACCGAACACCGCCTGCAAATGCAATGGCAGATGGCCGTGACCGGGCGCGACTGGTGCGATTACGTCGTTTACCAGCCCAAACTGCCGGAGCGACTGCGACTGCACATCATCCGCGTCCATCGTGACCAGCCAGCGATCCTCGAGATCACGCAGGCCGTGTCGAATTTCCTGTTTGAAGTCGAGCGCAAAATAAACAATCTGAAGGAGTTGAGCCTGTGAACCAGTACGACAACACAAACCGCGGCCTGCTAGCCAAGAACGATCGCAAGCAAAGCGAGAACCAGCCGGACTACACCGGCAGCATCAACATCAACGGAGTCGAGTATTGGCTCAACGGCTGGCTCAAGACCGGGCAGAACGGCAGATTGGCAGGGCAGAAATACTTCTCGCTATCGGTCAAGCCGAAAGATGGTCTCGCCGAACCGCGTCAGGTACCAAAGCAGCAGCAAGTGACCGAGACGTTTAGCGACGACGATATCGCGGATATCCCATTTTGAAACGAGTATTCCCACGCGGCACCCAGCCAGACCAGATCGCGCAAGCGGTCTCGGTCTTGGTGCGGGAGCTCGACCCTGCCATCTCATGGCAAGTGACGATCGAGGCATTCAAGCCGAAACGCAGCGACCAGCAGAACGCCTTCCTTTGGGGCGTGGTCTATCCATCCATCCTCGAAGGAGGCGGCGAGCAGCTGCGAGGTTGGACGACAAGCGATCTGCACGAGTATTTCCTGATCGAGGCTTTTGGCTCCGAGATCATCGAGGGCTTTGGCCGCAAGCGACATAAGCCGATCCGCAGATCGAGCAAACTCACCAAGCAGGAGTTCAGCGACTACCTCGCATTGATCGAGGCCAAATGCGCGGAGCTCGGCATTCACATACCGGAGCCAAACTATGAGTCTTGATATTCACAGCGCGCGAGGCCAAGTCAGTCTCGCCGATGAGCAGCACGTTGCAGACTGGTTCAACGCCAAGCCGGGATTCCAGTACATCCAGACGCCAAAGGATCAGCCGGCCAAGGTCGATGCCATCCTCATCCGGCACGGCGAGATCGTTGGGATTGCTGAAACAAAGTGTCGGTACAATCTGACCCTTGAGCAATTCCAGCGAATGTTTCAAAACGAGTGGCTGATCACCGCCGAGAAGGTGGACACCGGGATCAAGCTCGGCCAGATGCTGTGTGTTCCGTTATACGGATTCTTGTTTCTCGTCGATGACGATGTGCTGCTGGTACAGAACCTATCGACTGCAACCATGCGACGGCAGGTCACCGAGACGCAACGCACGATCAACGGCGGCACCGCTATCCGTGAAAATGTGTATGTAGATATGAAATCTTCAAGGATCAATCGTGGCATCAAAGCAGACTGGTGATCTGCGCAAGGAGGCTCGAGGCCGGCCCTGCATGGTGCGCATACCAGAGGTCTGCAACTGCAACAGCGAGACAGTCGTGCTCGCGCACATCCGCATGGCTGGCATCTCTGGCATGGGAATTAAGGCAGACGATCTGCTCGGCGCATGGGCGTGTAGCGCCTGCCATGACGCAATCGATCGACGCGCAGACATGGGGCTATCTAGAGACTCT
>Ga0222713_10004241_pt1 | contig 14443 bp, 6 predicted proteins | sample C33_649DmetaG_FD_165061 | JGI IMG/M metagenome (GOLD analysis project Ga0222713, IMG submission 165061) | Estuarine water microbial communities from San Francisco Bay, California, United States - C33_649D | ecosystem: Environmental > Aquatic > Marine > Unclassified | place: USA: California...
AGGGCGGGGATGGCGCGGAACGTGGCGCGAAACTCGGCGCAACGGCCCGGAAGCCATGGGGGAAGGGTAGTTCGGGGTCTATCAGGCGGTCGAAAGTTCAGTTGGATCAAACCGAAGTTTCGAGCGGTGTTTGGGCGCGCTGAAGCCACCCGACCGGAAGTTTCGGGTGGCTTTTGCTTCAGGTCTTGTCGGGTGGGCGCCAGTTCCCGAAGAACTCATCGAGGGAAGCGCCGGTGCGGATCGAGTGAGCGATCAACGCTTTGATGGCGGTGATTCCCTGGTAGGCGTGCATGTTCAGTTGCTGGCGCTGCAGTCCAACAGTTCGTGCACGACGGTTGATGAGATGCGATTTGAGATGGTGGTGCATCGACTCGGAGTCTTCGCGAAGGCCGAACAGGCGATGGAACTCGTCGGTGCCTGGAGGGATTGGACGAAGTGCGCGGGTGCGACGATAACCAGTGGCGATCTCGTCTTCGGTTGAGTTGTGTCGGATTCGCCCGATAGCTCCGCGCAGTCGTTTCGGAACCTCAGGCCGGTCGGGTATGCGCCACTTCCCATAGATGCGAATCTCCGGACCCTTGTTCCTTCTCGGTTCGAGCTTGCGCAATTCGAGTTGGATGGGGAGGTGTTCGCCCTCGAAGGTGACGTAGATGAATGGTGCGCCCCCGATGGCGACGACGGGAATTGAATCCATGTTCCCTCACCGCGCAGCATGTTTTCGGCGGCTGGTTCACTTCATGAGCCCCTTGCGGGGTCGCACATGCCGGCGACGTTCGGGCTCAACTCGGTCATCAGGGGCTGGACCGACGGCCCTCCCGGTATGCGAGCCTGCGGTCGTCGACTGCTGGTCATCCCGCCGGATCAGGCCTACGGCTCCATCGGAACCGGTGGCAGCATCGGCCCGAATGAGACGCTCATCTTCGTAGTCGTCATGATCTCGTTGACGGAGCCGGCAGATTCAGACCGAACCGTCGCGGATGACCCCGGCGATCACCCGCAACGCCAGGATCGACGCCGCAGCCAGACCGACGTAGCCGAGCACCTCGTTGAGGATCGTGTGGCTGCCAAGTTTGGGTCCCACCTGTACATCGATCAGCAGCACGGACCCGACGCCGATCGCAGCAGCGAGAACGGCGAGCACCATGCGGTCGACGAGCTTGGACAGCACTTGTTCGTTCTTCGGGTCGCCGAAGAACGACAGTCGCATCGAGAGGCGACCGTTGACGGCCTGACCGAGCAGTGAGTCAACCCGCTCGGGAAGTCGCCGCAGCCGGGGCATCTGGCGCATGGCCTCGTGCTCGATGGTCGCGCGCAGCCCGCTGATGCCGAGCTTGGTGCCGGTGAAGTCCCCAGCATGATCACGGGTCGCCTCGACCAGCGAGAAGCTCGGGTCGATGGTCTTGAGGGTGCCCTCGAGCGTGACCATGGTGCGGATCAGTGTGGCCAACCAGTCGGGGAAGCGCAGGCCGAACTGGGCGATGACGATGGAGAGGTCCTGGAACGCAGCGGCGGTCATGCCGCCACCGGCGTGCATATGGCGGGCGAGCATCCGCTCAAGGGCCCGTTCGAGCGCCCGCAGGTCGGCGTCATCGTTGATGTCGACGATCTCGGTGAGCGCCACTCGCAGACCGGCGGCATCGCCGAGGGAGGCCGACACCAGCAGTTCCAGTGTGGCGGCGCGCTGCCCGGGGCCGAGACGACCGATCGCTCCGAGATCGATGAGCACGATCGTTCCGTCGGGTTCGACGAGGATGTTGCCCGGATGCGGGTCGGCATGGAAGACGCCGACCTCGAATATCTGGTTGAGGAACGCGGTGATGAGTCGCTCACTGGCTTCGGCGGGGTCGACGCCGGCGGCCCGCAGCGCATCGACATCAGCGATGCTCGTGCCGGTGACGCGCTCCTCAGTGAGCACCCGGGTGTTGCTCAGCTCGGGATAGGTGGCCGGGATGCGCAGTCCGGGGAACGCAGCGAGACCATCGGCGAGTTCGCGGGCGTTGCGGGCCTCGATCGCGAAGTCGAGTTCCTCAGCCACGTTGTCGAGGAACTCGGTGGCCAGATCGGTGGGCTTGACCGAGAGCCCGAGTGGAGTGTGGCGCTCGATCATCCTGGCGATCTGCAGGATGGCTCCACGGTCGACCTCCATGCGTCGCTCGAGTCCGGGGCGCTGGGCCTTGACCACGACAGGGGTGCCGTCACGCAGGGTGGCGGTGTACACCTGCGCGATCGAGGCGCTGGCCAGTGGGGTCCAGTCGAACTCTGCGTAGAGCACCTCGACGAGCCCATCGAGCTCGCGCTCAAGGAGCGGTCGGATGCTGTCCTCGCTGGCAGGGGCGGCACCGCTGCGGAGCTTGCCCAGTTCATCGCACCAAGCCTGCGGCAGCACATCGTTTCGGGTGGAGGCGACCTGTCCGAGTTTGACGAAGATGCCGCCAGCCTCCTCGAGGGTGTGGCGCACACCTTCGGGCAGGGCGGAGGCGTCGATGTGCCGACTCATCAGGCCGTTGGAGCGGGCGAGATGCAGCACTTCCCGGTACCGGGCGAATCGGTCACGGCGCACCCGGAGCGACTCGAGCGGGTTACGCAGCGTGATGAGTCCGGCTTCCTCGCCGTTGGCCAGCGATCCGACGGGACTGAGGAAGTCGAGGCCGATGGCGCCGATCATGGTCAGCAGCGGGCCGACGGCCAGTGTGACCAGCACCATGTCGATGCTGTCCCATCGCCAGTCGGTGAGTTCACCGGCCAGCAGCAGGGCGAGGGTCCAACCGCCGACTCCGGCGAGGGTGAGGGCCAGCCAGCCGCGGCGGGCGCCCAGCATGCGTCCGGCCACGAAGGTCACGGCGACCATCGCCGGCAGGCCGAAGAAGATCCAGGCGAACAGCGCTGGCAGGGTCATGATGGGACTCCAGTGATGGTGGGCTCGCGAAGAGCTGCTCGTGGTGGGTTCGGTGCCGGGATCGGTGCCGGCGCAGGATCAGATCCGGCGACGATGGATGAACTGCATCCTTCAGTGCGCATAACAGTACGAGACCGACTCCGGCCAGCAAGAGTCCGCCGCCTAGCAGGGGCCCGATCGTCGCTGCCCCGTTGGACGGCCTCGCACCCGACGGATCCGGATCGACCGGTCCGACCGGTGCGGATCGCGTGTGCGATCAACGCTTTGATGGCGGTGATTCCTTGGAAGGGGTGCATGTTGAGTTGCTGGCGCTGCAGCCCCACGGTTCATGCCCGCGTTTCACTTTTGGCCAAAACGCGTTTCACCATCTATTTCTGTAAACCCGCCGACCTGCGCAAATGGGATTACACGCACGTCCCACGAGGGTGGGAACTGAGTGGAACCTGGCGCGAAACTCGGCGCAACGGCCCGCAAGTCACTGGGGGAAGGCTTGTTCGGGGGTTTGAGGCCGGTCGAAAGTTCAGTTTGATCAAACGGAAGTTTCGAGCGCTGTTTGGGCGCGCTGGAAGAACCCGGCCCGAAAGTTCGGCTATCTATTTATCTATCTATCTATCTATTTATATGTATGTATGTATGCGGCGGCGGAAAGCGCGTGGTTTGGCGGCTTCCATTGATCGAACCAGCCCGAGAGATCTGCTGGGACTGCTGCACGGTCTGTTGACAGGTTTGGTGTGTTGTCGGTCCGCTTAATTGGCGGGGTTGGTCATGACGGTTTCGTATGCAATCAGGGTCAATCGCCTGAGGATGGCCTGGCGGCGTCGTCGGCGGTAGGTGCGCTCGATTTTGGCCATTCACGCAGCCGTTGCCGCAGAAGCGTATGGCTCATCTGGAGCGTAGTGATCCGCGTATGGTCTATCTGAATGGTTAGAATCCGATCATGAGAAGTGTCGCTCGTATCTTCGTCTGCGTCGGAATCCTTACGTCGCTCTTGGCTTTTCCGATGCGTCAGTCCCGAGCTTCAGCAGAAGTGGTTGCCCAACTCACCTACACGACGACCTCTCTTGATATCTCCACGCCGGACCCGAACGACGTGATCACGTGGACACTTCGGCAGGATCCGACCAACAATCTCTTTGTCGTTACGACTGATAGGCCGATCCGCAATCGAGCGAACACCGGAACTGCCTCCGCTCTCTCTGAAACAGCGTGGGCGTACCCGTTCGGCTTCAGCGGGCCAGGGAGGCAGGTTTCCGAACCCCTTCAGCCAGCACAGATCGATTCGCAAACGAACGAAGCCAAATTCGTCCCCTTGGGTGTCGCGGGCGAGTACTTCCTCCTCAGATACTCGGTGAACTATGAACGTGGCTTCGACCCTGATCCGGGTCAACGCGAATTCTGTGATGGGCTCTTCTGCGGTCAAGCGAGTCAGTCAGGAAGCCGGGAATTTCCTGCGGCCTATTTCCGCATCAAAATTGTCAGCGGAATCAATTCGAACTCAGGTAACCCGACGCTCGCGGCCGCTCACTTCGAAGTACGAAACACTCGGCCGATCTATTTTTGGGATAGGGGTGTGCAATCAAACGGCGGTGTTGGAGGTATTGCACGCCACATCTTCGAATTGCCACGCGGCTTGAACAACAGTTTTCAGGGAACCATTTCCGTCGATCCGTCAGACGTGCAAGGGTCGCTGATGCGACCGTACTTGACCGCGTCTCCAGTTCCGCTAGGCAAAACAAGATACGTCGCTGGCGAGCAGATCCCGCGTTCGACGGTCATTCCGGGAGTCGGTGCGAATCTCTGCGACATCACGATCGGAGTGGTGGATCGCCACCGGCTGACGTTCAACGGGCAGGTGTTCCCGGTGCGGTTCTGCGAGATCTTGGTGAAGTATTGGGACATCGATTCCTCGCTTGGCGTCGCTGCGGTGGACGCGTACAAGGCCTCCAACCAACCTGATGGGAAGGTGCAGATCGCGCTGGGCACCGAGGCGAGTCGGGCGGACGTTTACAGCAATTGCGCGATTGCTCAGATCACGGGATCCAATCCGTATAGAAACGTGAAGTACCAGTGGTACAAAGTGACCTCTGCGAACTTTGAACTCAACGGTTGCCCGACCGATGAACCAGTCGACGGGCCCGGTTTCACCCTCGAGAACTTCACTCAGACCACGGGGAGTTTCCAGACCGGTACTGCGGGTGAGGCCTGCGCATCCCTGACGGCCGACCGTGAGTGCGTGAACCCGTTTGCGCTTGGTTTCGCTGAAATCTCTTGGCCAAACTCAACATTGCCGGCGGGCAACTACTACGTCCGGAACTGGCCAACGTTCGGCCTCTACGAAGATCACAGCGAGATATGGGATCTCAACATCTTCCCGGGTGTCGTCGAATTGCGTGGCATTCCTCAGGAGGTGCAGTTGCTCGCCCCCGACGCGACAGATGCATCCGGAGCTTCGCTTTCGAGCGCGACGTGGCTTCCATTTCGAACGTTCGGATCAAGACTCTCGGCCGGCCCCGGAACGGGTGCGATCTCGTTCTCGATTGACTCCGGCGCGAACACAGCCGGATGTTCGATCGACGGAGCGACAGGTTTCCTCTCCTCCTCGGGTACTGGACAATGCACCGTGAGGGTCACCGTAGGAGCGACGGGTACTTACGCTGCAGCTTCCGATAGCGCAGTCATCACGGTGACCGAGCCGTTACCGCCCGCAAGCAACAACGCTGGACCGGTGGACGCGTCATCGAAGGTCTCGGTCACGAATGGGGTATGGGCCCCGAGCACCAGTTGGAGCGCCCCAGCTCTACCGGCGGGAACCACACTCGGTAATTTCGATATCGATCGGCGCGTAAGTGTTGATCTTGACCTCGCCGACGGGATCACCTGGGAGCCATGGGTCGATTGTGGACTTCCGTCCGCGGGCGATCGCTCCTTCGGTTTTACGCCACAGGCTCGGACGGGGAACCCGCCGTCTGCCGGAGCGGTAGCAACGGATTGCACTGTCTTCGAGGGGCTTCGAACTCAGGTACGCATTCGTGCCAAGGTCAACGAGCGTGGAGATTACGGTCCATGGAGTGAGCCGACGGAGTTCTGTCTGCTGACGAGTTCCACCCACAATTGTGACGTACCCAAGGCGCAGTTGAATCGCATCGTTCAGGAGGGCTCGTTCGGGCTCGACTTCGGCGCTGCTTACCTACCTGTTGCTGAAACCATCACATACGGCACCGCAGTGACCGCTCCAGATTCATTCGGGAATCTCTTCAACACGCCTGCGGTTCACAGCTATGCGCTGTTCCTGCGCCCCGTTGAGCCCTCGGATGTCGAGGGAGGGTGTATTCCGACAATCAACGACACAAAAGTCCGGGAGACGTTTTGGAACGCTTCCAGACCTCCCGATGGAACCTTCACACTTGATGGTGGGTCGGGCACGACAGCGATCACTGGCATAAATACTCTCTCGGATTCGTCCTCGGGGTTCGATCCGTTCTTCCGGATGAGTTCGATCTCGGCGGGCTACAACGCGGGGACCGGTTCGATCGCGTCAGCGACGAGCGGTCAATCTTGCATCCTTCGAGACGGCGCCAACCTCCAGTTCTACGTGAGGGAGACAGCCGGTTCACGCACTGTCGACTCCGACCCCGTGGATCATACGTTTCGACGAGTTCCTGGCACGCCGATCGTGTCGCTCGCGACGGGAACCGGGTCTGTCATCGCAACCGTGAAGGGAACCGACAACGGCATTCCATACTTGAGTTCGCAATTTGGAGCGAACTGGAAGATCGAAGCGGCCGTCCAACGACTGGAGTCGGGCGAACCCGACTGGGTGGATGTCAGCGCCGGAGTGTTCCAGAGCCACCCCTCAGATCTGCCATCACGGGTGGTGGATACGGTCACTTTCCCCGATAGTCCCGGAGCATTCGACTGTTCGCTTCAATCGAGTGGATCGACGAACGAGTGTCTGAAGGTGAAGATCAGGCTTTCGGATCTCGTTGCTGCGACGAACCTTCAACCACTCAGCGATTTTGATCAAGTCCAGGTCCGCGTGGCGCGACGATCTGGGTTCAACGGGGCATATTCCTTCTCTGAATTCTCGCCTGCGCAGAGCGTAGAGATCCCCATCCCGCAAGTTTCGGACATCGAGCGCGACAGGCTCTATGAGAACAACGGCGGGTCGGTGACACCTATGGCGCCAAATCGCCAACCACCTACCAACCCAACGTGCGGTGTGAACTGGGGCCAATGTTCGGGGACGATTCCCCTCCTGCCCTACACAGTTCGGGTCGGAATTCCGGAGGGAACGCCGTTCTCGGGCATCGAGTGGAAGCTCAACGATGGTTCGGTCTCGACCGTCTCGGAATGCTTCGATGCCTCAAATGTGAAGTACCGAATGACGGGCGATCGGATTGCCAGCTACGGGGACTACTGCGCTCCAGCTCGCTTGACCGTCTTCTCGGACCTGTTCGCTGATAGTCGAGGCGCCCTTCTCGGCGAACTCAATCAATTCACCTTTTCGATCTTCTCCTTCCAAGGCCCGGCCTCGGGAATCGAACGTGGACCAGAAATTTCGATTGAGTCACAGTTCGCAGCAGTCCCGACTGCCCCGGTGGATATCGCGGGAGTAGTTGTCGACGCATGCTCCGTCAGATTGGTCTGGTCAGCACCGACTAATCGCGGGGGCGAACCGGATGACTACATCATCTCGATCTTCGACGAATTCGTTCCTGCAACGCGATTTTCTCAAGTGAGCATGCCTGCAAACCCGCCGCAGCCAGCTCAACCGACTGGTGCGCCCGTCGCAGTCATCACTCGACAGCAGACAGCGGGCTACATAACCGGTTTGACGCCGGGCACTCCATACCTCTTCCGAGTGTTGGCTTCGAACAAGGCCGGAAGCACGATTTCAGCGGACCTGATCGGCCGACCTTCTGGTCCCGGCACGAACGATTCGGTGCACTGGACGGGCAGTTGGTTGGAGGTGACGTTCCCTCCGGGTGAATGTGCGTCGGATACCCCTCGAGCGATTCCGGACGAAGATTTGAATTTCGACGCCCCAGCAGGAGATGCCCGATACGTCTATGCCGATGGTACGACGTTGCAGACACCTCTCGTAGATAATGGCGATGGTTCAATGACTGCAGGGACTCTCTTCGAAGGTGACGTCTTCGACATGGATCTCGCTGGAAACGAAGAAGGCGCTGCTGCGGTCGACCCAGAGCTCAACATGCTTCTCTTCAACGCGGGCAAAGAGGGCATAGCGACAGGCGAAGGATTCCTGCCGGGAAGCGTGGCGGAGGTCTGGTTGTTCTCCGACCAGATCTTCCTCGGATATGCTGACGTCACGAACGACGGAACGTTCTCAAAGACCTTCATCGTTCCGGCGAATATCGATCTGGGACAGCACACGATTCAGGCCGAGGGCATCACCAAGCAGTTCGAAGACGCTGCGATCGCAGCAGCGGTTCGAGTGGTCGCCGACCAAGGCCCTGGTACGACGTTGCCGCCTGGTACGACGTTGCCGCCTGGTACGACGTTGCCGCCTGGTACGACATTGCCACCTGGTACGTCGGACACCGCGAGCCCTGATCCGGTTGACCAAAACGCATCACAAACGATTGACGGTGCCTCATTGCCCGCAACGGGCCAGAGCCCTGTGACTCTCTATCTTGGTATCGGACTGATTCTCATCGGTTCGCTGCTTTGGATGATTAATCGATCGCATAGGAAAAGAGTGAGTGGCTGATCTCAGCAGTTTCGTAGTCATCGGCCGTAGTGGCCAGAACAGAGGCGCACCATCACGGGCTGGATGACTATTGCGGTAGCACTCATCGCGCTAGTAGCCCTTGGCGTTGCAATCCAAAGAAGGAAGGTTGCGTGAGATCTCACAGGGAACGCCCAACTAGCGAGAACGTGATGTTGAGCGGCACTCACCACCGTGACTGCAGGTCTAATCTCTGCTTACAACAGAGTCATCGAGAGATGAGCGGCCCGGTGGTGAAGCCTGTGGTTTTGCAGGAAAATGGAGAACCTTCAGGGATACGCGGAACCCGTAAATTACAGAGCCGACAAATTGATGGTCGGATACTTGAAGGTTCCATAGAACTCGTAAACGAAGTTGGACCGGATCAGTTCACATTGGCTGAACTGGCCCGGAAGACCTCCCTGACTACTGGGGCTTTCTACCGTCGATACGACTCATCAGATGACATCCTGAACGATGTTTGGAAGGTTTGCTGGCCGTTCCTGCGTGATTTCGCTGAAGCTTCGTATGCTGGCCACTCAAGCTCTAAGGCAGAAGTCGAAACGACCGTTTCCTCGTTTGTCAAACCCTCCCCGAATGCTCGGGCCGCTGCATTGATCTTGTCGGCCTCTCGTCGTGTGCCATTAATCGGTCAACAGGTGAGAGAAGAAGTCGAAACGTACTGCTCTCCCCAATTGTCTGATGATCCGGTCGAAGCCGGTTTGAGGTTTGCGAGTCTGAGCCTTGTCCTTGGCCGCTGCTTGTTGTCAGAGATTGTGGCAGTTGATGTACCTGCGGTCGAAGAAGCCGCCCGATTCATGATCGGAGCTCCGAGGATAGAAGTCCCAGTTGAGGTGAACGTCTCACCGATTGCCTTTGCCTTAGAGGGTGAAGGAATGGATTCAGATCTTCTGGATGCAGGGATCTCACTTATCGCGCGAGTCGGTTTCGAAGGTACAACTGCTGCACGACTTGCACGCGAATCGGAAAGACCGTTCTCGCGCCTAGAGAAGGAGTTCGGCAGCAAGAGTGATCTCATGGAGAGGCTTATTGAGTCCCTGGTACCTCCGGTGTTGGATTTCCAGAATCTGTTGAGGGATGCGCAGGGAATTGAGGAGTCTGCGGTCGCCATTGCGAGTTGGAATGCCGAAGAGAACACGACCGTGAGGAGACTCGTCTCAGAGATCAGTTTGGTTGCCAATGCACGTGTTCGAATTGGAAAAATAGTGTCTGACAATCTTGAGGCAAGGGCTCGGGTGTTGGCTGAGCTCGGAGTTGAGGAAATCGCCCTCGTTCGGGGGGCGTGGCACTTGGGAGATGCTTACTTCGTCGGAATGAGCGCTCTTGGACTGGCAGTCACCACCACCGACATGGACTTCAGTGGAGCAGTTTCCGCCTTGACCCTCATGAGGGAGAAGTCAATGGAAGCTGCGATCGCTGGTGTTCAGGATTCTTCAGATTTTGGACAGTTCCTCTAGTGCGAAATGGACGGACAAGCGTGAGTGTTTTTCGAGGCAGATTTGAGGACTCGAGGCGGAAATCCGTCACTCGAGTCCGTCCGTTGCTCGCGGTGGTCTTCATCGCTGTCGGACTCACCGTTGTCGAGGCATCGCCAGTGCATGCCGCTCCGCTCACTTTCGACGTCACGTCGACGTCGTGTTCAGGGCAAGGATCAATTCAGGAAGCGGTCGCAGGCGCCAACGCCAATCCTGGTCTGGACACCATCAGTTTCATGCCCGGACTCAACATCGATTACAGCTCGTGCGTTCGGCCGGCTGGAGTCCAAGCCCAAGATTGGTACGGAGTCACTGTCACCGACTCGGTCCTGTTCGAAGGGAACGGCGCCACCATTGATGGGCGCTTGGCCTGGATCTACAGCAATGGTCATGTAAACCCCAAGGACGCGTGTCCCACGAGCCCCGGATTCCTAACGCTTACGTACGCGCCCGCGTTCGCCGAAATTGGCAACTTCAACACTGCCAACCCTGGCTTGACGGTGTCGGTTCGCAATCTCAATCTCACACGGATCCCTTCGGCATTCTTGGTGAACGAGAGTGCTTCGTTGAGCATCGCTAGCTCGAAACTCAACCAGATCAATGACATCTACGCGGGCTGCGGGCGTCCGATGATCGATGCACTTGCCGCTGCGGCGAACGTCTCAATTGCTACGTCGGTGATCTCCGAATCGTGGGCTGATACCGCAAACCAATACGACACCGGCGCGGTGATCGCTGTTGGAACGGGGAACCTCGACGTCTATCAGAGCGTGCTGTCCGACAATCTCGCAGGACGAGCGTTCTGGGGAAGCGGCCTGTCGAACATCGTCTCCACGGCAGTCACCAGTTCCGGTGGCGTCCGGGCGCTCGGTGGCACCATGAACATCGTCAACTCCGCCTTCGTGCCGGCCACCGTCTTCCACCCGCACGACCGAATCGGCGCATACAACACCGGAACTGTGAACCTTGTCGCGAGCAGCGTCTCCACGCTTTCTTCCAACTGCGTCCTCGTTGACAACGTGACGTTCCCGTGCAGCGAACCAGGAGGACCTCTCGAGGCGAGGGGCGCAAGTGCGACCATCAATCTCACCGACTCCGCAATCGGTTCGTTCTTGCTATCGCCGGGTGGCCCGATCGTCATGCCGGCTGGCGGCACGTACACATCGAATGATCGCACGTGGATTCAGCCCACTTCATCGCAGAATGCCGCAGCGATAGCTTCGATTCTGCCGAACGCGATCACCGACGTTTCCGGACTGCCCAATGAGAACACTCCGCCCGGTTACCTGATGTCGGGACTCACGTTCCCGAGACTCGTCATGCCTGTGCTATCCGATGGCGTCAACCCAGGTCGTCTCATCGATGTGGTGCCAGATGCGACCTGTGCGGGCGCCAACGCATTGATCAACCCAATCGACAGCACCTGCATCACGACAGACATCTTCGGACAGCCTCGCTGGGACTCGAACGACACACGCAACATCGGTGCCATCCAACTGGCGTTGTCGCCGCATCTCGACGCCCGATCGATCGGAGGCGGTGGCGAGGTAGCACTCACTTGGAATCGGGTGCCCGATCCGCTGACCGGCCCGATCACCGGATATTCGATCTGCTACCGGATCCGCGGGTCGGTCGTTCCGTGTACGAGTGTTGCGGTCTCCGGAGTCGGAACGCTGACGAACACGATCTCTGGACTCACGGATGGAACCGAGTACGAGTTCACGGTTGCTGCGGTGAACAATGTCGGTGACGGGCCGCCGAGCAACGTTGCAACGGCCACGCCGCTCGGTCCCATCGGAACGCCAGAGGTATCGGCCGTGGCGGGGGAGCAGTCGGTGCAGTTGTACTGGACCGCACCAAGTTGCGGGGGCCGCTCCGGACCTAATGCCTATCAAGTCGTCTACCGACCGGCCGGCGCGAGCGCTTGGTTCTCAGGACCGTCGAATCTGATCGCACGCACAGCATTGATTCCTGAATTGGAAGGTGGCGTTCTCTACGAGTTCGGTGTGTTTGCCACGTGTGGTCCCGACACGCAGAGCGAACTTGGCACGACATCCGCCATACCGACTGATGCGCCAGTTGTGCCAGATTCTTCGGACCCACCTGTTCCTCCGCGCTTTGCCGGTTAGAACTCTTGATCAGAACATGACGTCGAAGTGTCGACTGTCGTTAGGTCAACTACTCCAATACGCCCACCAACCTCATTGATGTTGCGCAGGCGCGTTTCACTTTTTGCCGAAACGCGTTTCACTCCTTATTCCTGTAAACCCGCCGACCTGCGGGTTTTGAATTATGCGCCTTCCCCACGAGGGCGGGGATCGACCGGAACGCGGCGCGAAACTCGGCGCAACGGCCCGGAAGCCATGGGGTGAGGCTCGTTCGGGGTCTATCGGGCGGTGGAAGGATCAGTTCAATCGATTCGAAGTTTCGAGCGCTGTTTGGGCGCGCTGAAGCCACCCGGTCCACAATTTGCATCTTGGTTCCATCGGTGAGAGCGAACTCGCACTCGCTGAGGTTCTAGACACTCTCCTTGTCGGTCTTGGTTCGTTGCGCCCTCAAGACCGGAGTAGTTCCCGCGGACAACATTCGGTTGTGGTCGGCGGCTCGGAGAGTAGCGAGATCAACCAGTGAAGGCAGGCACCACGGGAACTGGTGAACTCGTTGAGGTAGTCGACGAACTCGTCGGCGAAGGGGGTGTCGGGCCGGGACCCCAAGACGGCGTCGAATTCTCGCCGATGCTTGTCAACGCAATCTGGTTGGAACCGTCGGTAGTCATCGTTGTTAGTTGGTAGGTTCCCGACGCACGTGACGCGAAGAGGATGAGCTGCCCATCCGGAGAGAATTTCGGTAGTTTGCTCCGAGTCCCCGAGCTCGTCAGTTGTGTTCGATAAGAACCGTCGGCGTTCATCAAGAAGATCTGATAGTTCGAACCTGAATCCTCGACGTAGACGATCTTCGAGCCATCGGGTGACCACGCCGCAGCGAAGTCGTAACCCTGTCGCGTCGTCAGTCGAGTGCGGTTGGACCCGTCTGCATTCATCGTGCAGATTTCGAGGTTCGAGTCGTTTTCGGGTTCGCAGGTGAAAACGATTTTCGTTCCGTCAGGTGACCAATTGGGTTCGATGTCGAATCCAGGTGTATTTGTCACGCGAACTTGGTTGGAGCCGTCGGCATCCATCACGTAGATCTCCTCGTCGCTGTCACGTCCTGAGGAGAAGACGACCTTCGTGCCGTCGGGCGACCAAGATGGCGATTCATTCTGACCACCAGAGGTGGTGAGTTGCGTGAGATTCGAACCATCGATGTTCATGATGAAGATCTGGCGGACGCCTCCGACACCTCCTTCGAACACAATTCGATCTCCGCTCGCATTCAACGACGGATAGGCATCGGTGTCGCTCCGTGTCGTCAGCCGAGTCTGGTTGGAGCCGTCGGCGTCCATTAGGTAGATCTCGTCGTCGCCGTCCCTGTTGCTCGAGAACGCGATCTTCCCGTTCGGGCCGGGGAACGTTTCTGAGCCGGCTCGATCAGCCAGAAGTAGAGCCATCGAACTGAAAACCAATACGAGAATCGAAACCGATGCGAATGTCTTGGAAGTATGCACGATCGCAGTCTGCCGCAATCGCGCATTACTTCCAAACACCGATTCTGGGGCAAACGTAATTGCGGGCGAGATGGGAGAAGGACGCGTTTGAACGGTCTTGAGACTCGCCCGAGACCAGTCAGACACACTTCGCCTCGCAGAACGAAAAGGTGGAACCCATCACCTCCCGATTTCTCGAAAGGGCTACTTCAAGAGATTCTTTGCACGCGAAAACCGATTGCCGGTCCTGTTACGAACTTCGGTGCACCGACCGCTTTCCTCGCAGGCGGAAGTATCGATCCATCCCCGATGCTGCTGGCCTCTTCAAGTGATCGTTTTAAGATCAAGTAATGAGCGCCAGTTCCGGTGATCGTTCCAAGCACTTCCCTGCCATTGAGCGCAAGCATGATCAGCCGATGCAGTATTGGTTTGACCTTTTGGCGGAACACGGCGAGGCAAAGTACGACGAACAGATGGCGCTTCTGCGCGACGGGCATGGGTTTAGCCAAGCTCACGCCAATGCGGTGGTGATGACTCATCGCGGGTCTACAACTACTCGACGCTTCGCTGATCCCGCGGCGTATTTCGCGTCGCTTGACCCGGCCAAAGCGGCCACTGCGCAGGCGATTTTTGCGGCGATTCAGAAGAGGGTGAAAGGGCTCGAACTTGTCACGGCATGGAATCAGCCGATGCTTCGAAATGAGTCCGGCTATGTGTTCGGACTCAGCGCTGCGACT
>Ga0222713_10004243_pt1 | contig 14441 bp, 11 predicted proteins | sample C33_649DmetaG_FD_165061 | JGI IMG/M metagenome (GOLD analysis project Ga0222713, IMG submission 165061) | Estuarine water microbial communities from San Francisco Bay, California, United States - C33_649D | ecosystem: Environmental > Aquatic > Marine > Unclassified | place: USA: California...
GATCGGCTTGAGATATCTTCTCCTTGGCAACCATGCGGTCCAGATTCTTCGAGATGGTGCCTACGGCACGGTCTAGAGCCTCTTGGGAGACGTCCACCAGGGTGACGGAAAATCCACTCTGTGCAGCCACGTGGGCGATGCCATTGCCCATGGTGCCACCGCCGATGACGGTAATGGTGTTGATGCTCATTGTACGGTCTTCCTTGAGTGTCGAGAGTAGTTCAGGAAATAGATTCCGGCGAGGATAAACGGAATACTCAGTAGTTGTCCCATATCAAGTGGAAGCGATGCCTCGAACGCTTCTTGGTGTTCCTTGAGAAACTCGATCAGGAATCGCCCACTGAACACCAGCACCATAAACAGTCCAATCAGCCTACCAGGATTGGTGAAGCTGTCGCGCTGCTGGTACCGCCACCACAGAAATCCAAAAATGACGAGGTAAAGCACTGCCTCGTAGAGTTGAGCAGGATGGCGCCCAACCGGTACCGGATCGACCAGCTTGAACCATACCGCCCACGGTAGGTCCGTCTCTCTGCCAATGATCTCGGAGTTGAAGAAGTTCCCAACCCGAATGAATACACCACACAGTGCTGCCGCTACTGCCATGCGGTCCAGTAGCCAGATCATGGAGAAGCCCTTGTTCTTCTTGTGATACCACCACAGACCGGCGATGATACCCAGTGCTCCGCCATGACTCGCCAAGCCCCCTTCCCAGATCGCAAAGAGGCGCAATGGGTTGTCGGTCAGGATGTGTGGCTCATAGAACAGCACGTGACCCAGTCGCGCACCAAGAATGGTGGCAACGATCATGGTGATCGTAAGGCTATCAAGTTGCTTGAGGGTTTTCTTGTCGTCGGCAAACATGATTCGCATGAAGCGATAGCTCACCACAAACGCCAAGGCAAACAGTACCCCGTAGTAGCGGGGATGCAGAGGTCCCAGTGAAAAGATGACCGGGTTGATGTCCCATTCAATCATGTCACAAAGCTACGCAGAACGCCCAGCCTTCACAGGAAGACTGGGCGTTTTTTGTCGCTGAAATCTCTCGAACAGATTACTGCTCTACATCCTTGAGTGGCGTCTCGATACGCACCTGTACCGTACGGTTGAAGAACCGGCCCTCTGGCAGATCATTGGTGAAGAGCGGCTCGTCCTCACCAGTACCGCGCGAGCTCAGTGTGCCGTACTGCTTAGCGTTCTTGCCGATGCCAGTTTGTACAGTGCCGGAGCGACGCTCCGACAGACGCTTGTTGTGATCGTACATACCTACAACGTCCGTCTTACCTTCAACGAAGATCGTAGAGTTACCCTTGATACGTGGGTAGACGTACTCCTTCAGGATGCGCTCATTCATCGGACCGGCATCAGCACGGTCGAATGGAAACAAAATCAGGTTGTACTTCTCGAGTGTCTTGTCGTCCTCACGAACAGTGGTCAGACCCTTGGTGGAAGTGCGCTTCACAGGGATCGTGATGATGTCCGAGCGGCACTCCGTACCTTTCTTTGACACAACTACGAGTTGAGCCTTGTATGGTGCCAGAGCCTTCTGCTCAGCCTCGATACGACGATCTTCCTGTGGGTACTCCTCATTCTCAGCATCCTTCCAATCCCACGTCGTGGTCTTGTCCGTCATACCGATCTGCGTAAGGGTATTCCAATTCTTGCCATCGCGTGTGACTTCAATGCGGCGGCTGGCTACGATGTTCTCGTCGATACCGTTACCCATCACGAAGGTCATCTCCATTGGCGATGGGAAGGTGGTTGGGTCGTTGTCTAGAATTGGGCGCTCAACTTGCCACAGGTTCTCCGCATTTGGTCCGGAGAAGCGCATCTCGGCACGACGGTTCTCTACAATACCGAGCGAATCCTTTGGATTGGAGCGAACCTCTGGCCATCCACGGCTCTGGATCGACATCCGATCTTCGGAAATCTTCCACACGTCGCGGAGGTAGTTGTAAATGATCTGAGCACGATTCTTCGCCAGATCGGACTTCTTGTCTTCGTTGATTTCGTCGACGCAGCCAGTGATTTCCACCTTGACGTCCGGATACTTGTTCAGACGGTACCCATATACGTTCAACACGTGGTAGTACTTCTGCAGCGTGCCGCCCAACAAACGTTCGTCGTTGAATCCGTTGGTTTGAGCTGGCGAGCGGAAGACGGTGTACCGATCAGAAAAGTCCGAGCTGTTGAGTTCAAAGAACACATACGGCAGCAGCGGATAGAGCGTGATCGTAGCTTTTTCTTCCAGTACGAGACCCTTGAAGCCATCGTTCAGGCGCTTGGACCAATCGGACGATTCCATCTCAGCGGCCAGTGTTGGGCGCTGACCCAGCTTGATCGTGCGACGTACCTCAATGTTTTCGTTGGCCTTCTCTTTATCGGTCACCGTTCCTGGATCAACAATCGGCACGACGATCGACCGCTCGCCATAAACATCTGACTGTGCCGTTACGGTAATCATAACCGAGTCGGCCTTCAGTGCACCCTGGCCGTAGTCGTCATTCGAGATGATGATGTTCGACTCCAGACGGTCGGTGGACACGCTGTCGTTGGTCTTCTTGCCCGTCTTCGGATTGCTGTAGGTAACCACAGCAGGAATGTTCTCACCAGTACACTCGTCAAGCACATCCACGATCAGGTTAACGGCGCGGAAGTACGTCGGAATAAAGGCCATGAAGATGTCAAGATCTCCTTGATACCCCTTGAGGTCGGTACGGCGGGAGGAGAAGTACATCACGTCGCCAGAGGCTGGGAGCGTGATGAACTGTTCGTCTTCTACCGTGTTGATCGGTGCAGGCAGTTGCTTGGGCTTGGCCCAACGGTCATTGCCGGCGCGGTCCTTCTCACCCGTACGCGTTGTGCGGTAGAAGTCCAGACCACCCATGTTGGGCTTATGGCCGTTCGAAGAGAAGAAGAGGGTGTTGCCATCAGCGGCAATAAACGGACCTACTTCTGATTCGGCAGTATTTACATCGGGACCGAGATTCTTTGCTGGACCCCATTCACCGAGATCCTCGTCCCAATCGCAGAACCAGATGTCGGTATCGTCCTCGCCAGCGCCATCAGGATTGGTTGGGGACGGGCGGTTTGAGGCAAAGTAGAGGCGGTCCTGTCCAGGTGAAATGGATGGCTGTGAATCCCAGAACTCCGAGTTCACATTACGGCCAAGGTTACGCGGCGTACCCCAGCGATCACCCTTGATCTCAGCGAGGTAGATGTCACAGTCGCCCAAACCATCCGGGCGATTACATCCCGTGAAATACAGGGTCTGGCGGTCGGCAGCAATCGATGCGACACCCTCGTTCATCACCGTGTTCACACCTGCGTCAAGCGTGTCGATGTTCTTCGGCTCCGTGAAGATCGTATCGAGATAGTTCTCTTTCTTCACCGACCAGAAGTCGTGGGAAAAGTCGCCATCACGGGTGATACGGCTGCCCTGACGGTTCGACACAAAGTACAGTGTCTTACCATCGGCACTCACGGTAGGACCGTAGTCCAAACCGTCGTGGTTGACCAACGGTCCAAGATTCAGAATGCGAATCTTTGACGGGTCTTCCAGCAAGTCCCCTCGTGATGCGCCATCTTCCGGCGTCATCATGATTGTAACGCTGTACAGCGTTAATCCCGTGCCCGATGTTCCGGCGACCATCGCCGTCGTTAGCACGATCAAACCCAAACAGAGTGCCAAGACTCTCTGCAGCATACCCATCCCGTTCATGTAGGCGTAGATGAATCGATGTCCCCAGCGCACATGTTACCACTTCGAAACCATGTGTGCAAGCACCAACACGCTTCTGGCGTGAAGGGAAAAAATAGGTAATTGTGGATAACTCACAAAGGGTAATCCGTCACAGGATGAATCGACCTTCCACCAGAAGTTGGAAAGCCCTTGTAGAATAGGGCTCTGCAGCCGATGAGATGGTTGTGACCGGATAGACGTATTGTAGCACTGGGCTGAGAAAAAAGCCGTCTCCCACCTGCAGGTCCAGTCCCACACCAAGTGTGACACCAACCTGAAGTGCGTTCAAACTGGGCACCGGTCCGTCCTGAATTGTAGCAACACCCGTTGGGTAGCCCGGTAGCGACACCGTTGCAGATTCCCCATTCGGCAAGGTGACGGAGGTGGTCTCCAGTGTCTTGCGATGCTCCAGGGAACTGGAGAACACGTAGGAAATCACCGCTCCTGCGCGCGCATAGAAGGGTCCAAGCGTGCGAAGCTTCAAGTACGGCATGGCCGAGAGATAGTGCAGCGACAGGTCCGCCGTATTCAGGAAGTCGATTGGCACGGTATAGGTCTGTCCCGTGGTAGGAGAGGTCATCGCAAGGCCTTCGATCTCTCGAAACCGCCCCTCAAGCGAGCGGTTCTCGTAACCAAGCGTAACGCCCCAGAGGAATCCGGATCGCGTTAGGCGCTCATACTGGAAGCCCCCTACAAACCCTGTGCCCGCAGCTCCGGTAAAGTTGCAGTCGCAATTCGTGGTGATCGTACCCGATTGTGTGTTGAACGATAAGCCCATGTAGCCACCGATCATGTCGTAGACAATCAGGCTGCGAGCGCGAAGCGGGTCGGATTGCAGGACGTTGCGTTGAGCCTGTAGGGGGCTTGCACACAGGATCAGGCCAAACAACAGCGCCCAGAGAGCGTGAGAACGTTCATTCATGAAAGGAAACTATGGTGATCGGATACCAGAACCAAGCGGCTGTTTTTTGTAAACTTGCCACCTATGAGCAACGACAACAGCAACGAGCAAGCACCTGAATCCATCTTCGACACCGCACGCGGTGTTGCCGTGAAACTTCTGTCGCGTTACGAGAACAGTGACTCCTACATCGACAAACTCCTCGACGGCGAGTTACGCCGATCTGAACTGTCGGCTGCCGATCGAGCCCTCGTCACAGAATTGGTAAATGGCGTTGTGCGTTGGCAAGGCAGACTCGACTGGATCCTGACTGGATTCTACCACGGCGAGTTTGCCAAGTGCCTGCCGATCGTAAAAAACGCTCTGCGCATCGCACTGTACCAGATGCTGTTTCTGAGCAAGATCCCTCCTCCTGCAGCCATTAACGAGTCGGTGGAGATCGTCAAGCAGTTCAAGGGCGACCGTCATGCCGGAATCGTGAACGGCGTGCTGCGCAACGTGTTGCGCAACATCAACAACATTCGGTATCCCGACCGCGGTGAGAACGAAGTACTGCACCTCTCCGTGCATTCATCCCATCCGCAGTGGATGGTGCGCAGATACGTAGATCGCTATGGGGCTGAAGAGGCCGATGCCCTGCTCCATGCGAACAACCATCGCCCGATGATCACGCTCCGGGTGAACACCCTGAAGACAACGCGGCAGTTCATCGAGGATGAGCTGAATCAAGCCAGTATCAAGTACGAGATTTCCCCCGTTCACGATACGAGCGTGCTCATCACCTCGCTTCGTGATCTGCGCAGCGTGCGGGCTTGGACGGAAGGTTACGTGACGGTACAGGATGCGTCGGCAAGCCTTGCTGTGCGCCTAGCTGATCCTCAGCCAGGACAGATCGTGTACGATCTCTGCGCAGCTCCAGGGGGTAAATCCATCTTTGCCGCTGAACTCATGAATAACCAGGGCAAGGTGGTAGCCCTGGAACTGTATGAGTCAAAGGTTCCCTTCATCAAGGAGAATGCCGAGCGCACCGGCGTGTCGATTATCGAGGCAGTCCAGGGCGATGCTCTCACGTTTTCGCCAAAGCAGCTGGCCGATGTGGTGCTCGTGGACGCTCCATGCAGTGGTCTAGGTACGCTGAGCAAGAAGCCAGACATCAAGTGGCGACGTACGATCGACGATATTCGAAAGATGGCAAAGCGACAGCTCGAGTTGATCGATCATGCAGCGGGGTTGGTCAAACCCGGCGGTGTGCTGGTGTACAGCACCTGTACCATCGAACCAGAAGAGAATACGGACATCGTTGCGGCCTTCTTGGCCGACCACCCCGAGTTCACGGTCGAACCGGCGGAGAATTTCGTTTCCCCGGACGTGTGCAAGGATGGCTTCTTACAGACCTTCCCCCACATCCACAAGACCGATGGAGCCTTTGCCGCACGTCTGCGCAAGAAGGCCTAACTAGTATCTCTTGGATCATAACGAGAAACGCCCCTGATGCTTTCGCATCAGGGGCGTTTTCGTATCAGTGTCTTACGACTGACGCCTGTTCAATTACTGAGCAGGAGCGGCTTCAGCTGGAGCAGCGGCGCTGTCCGTAGCTGGAGCTTCTGGAGCTGGCGCAGCTTCTTGAGCTGGTGCAGCTTCTTCGGTTGCTGGCATTTCTTCAGCTGGAGCTTCTTCTGTCTGCTCACCACCGCAAGCTACGAGACCAACTGCGGCAAAGCCAAGCAGCATCAATTTGATCGACTTCATATCCCTACTCCTCGATACAAAAACTGTGGAAAAAATATTGTATACACAAAGCTAGGGGAGCAACGATCAGTCAGCAATGAATAAAGAATGAAAAACAATTCATGCTGCAGTTCCCGCTTACTGCTTCAGAAACGATTCACCCACGAGGGGCTGGTACACGATGTCCAGATCGAGATACCGATCGGGAGCATCTCCCTGAAGAAACCGGCCATTGGTCACATTTACCAGCACCTTCGCATAGTTCCCTGCCTGCGTCCGAACCGCAAAGACAAACGGAGTTGCCATCGCGTTCACAGCTCCAGCGTTGAGGAGAATCGATCGGTAGGTATCCGTCTTGAGATCCGCCGTCACATCGTCCGGACTGGTCACGTTTGGCCACACCGTGCCGATCACCGTGCGGCGGATGCTGTCGCCGTTCACGTACAACCCCGAAGAGTCCGGCCGGGCGAAGGAACTCTGCAGCGGACATCCGATGAACACCGAATCGTCCCGAACATCTAGGCACAGGTCCCACTTGAACGCTGCCGGTAACAGCAGGCTCACCGGATGCGACAACTGGATTCCGTTTCCATTCTCACTGCGCGGTTCATACACGCGCATGCTGTAGCGCATGGCAGGCGACCATACCACCGTGGCCGCCGTGGCCGACGCCGTGCTGCCATTCAGGGCATACACCGAGAATGCGTATCGCGTTCCTGCCGTCAGGTTGTCGATCGTGATGATCGTCAGAGAGGCAGGGTTGTCAATTGTAGTATCGCGAGACGCTTCTCCGGTTCCCCCAACCTCCGTGATCTCGACGCGAAATCCCGTACGATTGGCATCTGTGCTGACAGCTTCCCACGTGAGCATCACCGAAGTTGATGATGTGGATGTTGCCACAACGCTCACCGGTGGCAGCGGACGAATGTCGTCCGGATCTGCGGACGACGAACAAGAGATTAACACCACGCTAAGGGCAGTGAGAATCCAGATGTGCAGAGGCATAACTGTTACCTATCGTGTTTCAGTTGAAAACCATGGAACATCTTCTACCTTGGCGTCGTGGTTGGCACGACGAGCCGCAGTGAAGAGGTAGTCGGAGAGTCGATTGAGATATGTCACCACGTGAGGCCCGAGGTCTTCGGCACGAGCAAGGGCTACCACCAGTCGCTCTGCGCGCCGGCAGATCGTGCGCGCCAGGTGCAGGTGGGCAGCTGCTACCGTACCGCCCGGCAGAATGAAGTTCTTCAGCGGCTCCAACACCTCATCATGGTCATCGATGTACTGTTCCAACCGGCGAACATGATGTTCCTCTACCCGCGGGATGTGGTACGATGGGGGTGGATCCAGGGGTGTGGCAAGGTCGGCACCCACAGTGAACAGTTCGGCGCACAACCCCAGAAGTTCCGTGCGCAGAGGCTCGGCCAGCTGATCTGTCAAGGCCATGCCGATCACGGCATTGAGCTCGTCGACAGTGCCGTAGGATTGAATGCGTAAATCATCCTTGGGAACGCGCTGGCCTCCGAAGAGAGCTGTCGTTCCATCATCGCCAGTCTTGGTATAGATGCGTAGTGCCATGTGGCAAGATACTGCTTCGTAGTTTAGACACGTATGCGACCACTCCATGTACTCTTTATCGGCGATATCGTTGGCCACGTAGGCTTGAACGCCGTTCTAGCTCAACTGCCATCATTACGCGAACGCTACAAGGCCGACTGTGTTATTGTCAACGGTGAAAACATCGTTGGTGGTAAGGGGCTTACCGAAGTGGAGGCCGATCAGCTCTTCGCTGCCGGCGTACACTGCATTACTACCGGAAATCACGTCTGGGAGAATTGGAAGTCGCGTCCCCTGCTCTCCAAGAACCCCTATGTGCTGCGCCCCCTGAACTATCCCGCCGAGAATCCAGGCCGCGGATGGTGCGTTGTTACCCTTCCGGGCGGGCGACGCGTTGGCGTGGTGCAGGCTCAGGGACGGGTGTTCATGCAGCCGATTGACGATCCGTTCAAGGCGGTTGACCATGCACTCAACCAGTTGCGGATGGAAACGAAGGTCGTCATCCTGGACTTCCACGCTGATGCAACTGCCGAGGCCGTTGCTATGGGCTGGCACCTCGATGGCCGCATCAGTGCTGTGTTGGGAACGCACACGCACATCCAAACAGCTGATGCTACCATCCTGCCTCAAGGAACGGCCTACGTTACGGACGTTGGAATGTCCGGACCATACGATTCGGTGATCGGAATGAACAAGGACGTCGCACTGAAGCGCATGCAGCTTCAAACGGCGCACAAGTACGAGCCTGCTGAGGGCGATGTGCGCGTGTGCGGCGCCTATGTGCTGATTGATGAAGAGTCCGGCGAAGCATTGGCCATTGAGACGTTTTGTACGCCACCACCACGTAGAATGATCTAGTCGCACCAGTTATGACGCACCTCAACCTGACGTCGAAGGCCAAGATTCTCTGCACCATGGGGCCAGCCATTGCTTCGGCCACCAAGGTTGCCAACCTCGTGCGCGCAGGAGCGAATGCATTTCGCCTGAATATGTCGCATGGTTCGCACGCCATGCACGAGGAGTTCATCGCCCACATCCGAGCAGCAGAACAGAAACTTGGTGTGCACCTGCCGATCGTTGCTGATCTGCAGGGTCCAAAGATTCGCGTTGGTGATTTTGGACCCGACATCGACGTGTTGAACCTCGTACCTGGCACGGAAGTCAAGCTGGCCGACGTTGCAGTGATTAAGGCAGAAAAACTCACCGTCTCCGATCAGTTGATTCCCGTTCACTACGCCACGCTGGCAAGTGATGTGAAGAAGGGCGACGCCCTGCTCCTGGATGATGGTCTGCTCAAGCTGGAGGTACGGAAAACAACCGCTACCACCGTGACCTGTCTTGTTGTTCATGGTGGCGAATTGAAGCCACGAAAGGGTATCAACCTACCCCACACCAACGTATCACAGCCATCGATCACGTCGAAGGACCGTGCCGACGTACGATTTGCAATCGACCACCAACTGGATTACATCGCCTTGTCCTTTGTCCGAACGGCTCAGGACGTCGATACCGTTCGCAAGTACATTGTCAAGAACGGTGGCACACAGCCGGTGATCTCCAAGATTGAAAAACCGGAGGCACTGGATAACATCGAAGACATCATTCGTGCCTCTGATATCATCATGGTGGCTCGGGGTGACTTGGGCGTTGAGATTCCATCCGAGCACGTTCCGATGGTACAGAAGAATATCATCCACCTGTGCAATCAGCACGCCGTGCCAGTCATCACGGCAACACAGATGCTCGAGTCGATGATACGTGCACCACGCCCCACGCGTGCCGAGGCGAGCGACGTTGCCAATGCCGTATTGGACGGCACTGATGCTGTGATGCTGAGCGCCGAGACGTCCGTCGGTGCCTACCCCGTAGAAGCTGTGCACTACATGCGACAGATCTGTGATGCCGCCAGCACGCAAATGGCCAAGGACGAGCGCTTGTATGTTCCGGGGGCCACGGCAGTCCTAACGCAGCAGCAGAACACAGCCTCGATTGCGATGGCTGCCGCCAGAATTGCGAATGAGCAGCGGGTGGACGCCATCGTATCGCTCAGTCATAGTGGCGAAACGGTTCGACTGATCTCGAACCGGCGACCAAACGCCGCAATCCTCTGCGTTACCTCGAACGCATCCGTTGCACGGCGTATGGGTTTGTTGTGGGGTGTTACCGGCGCCGTGGTTGATACAGCATCATCTACCGACGAAACGATCGAACACATCGAAACATGGTTGGTGCGGCAGCGCATCCTACCCGTGGGGTCAACCGTGATCTTTACCGTCGGCCGACCCCTCGTTGGACGTGCTCGGACGAACATGCTATCGATCGAAATGCTCCAGCCAGTGCGGAAGTAACGCGACGACTTACTTCTCCGGACGCAGCACAAACAGCGCAACCTGCGATGTGCTCAAGTACTGCTTTGCCGCTTCAAACACCTGCGCTGCATTCAAACCCTGGATCAGGTCGTCGCGCTGCTTGACTACCGTGAACGACTCACCGTCCTTCACAATGCTCATGATGGTGCCCAGCCAGAAACCATTGGTGGCTTTGTTGACTTCGCGCTCCTTGATCTGAATCTCTCGTACCTTCTGCACGTAGTCGTCGCCGACGGCTTTCTGCGTGAGCGAAGCAATCTCCTGCTTCACACTGGCCACCAGTTCATCGGCACGGGCAGGATCGCAACCAAAGAACACCAGGACACCGTAGTTCTCCTCCGGATCCTTCTGCATCATGGCCTGCGCTGCGATGGAGTACACACCACCTTTGTCCTCACGAATCAACTCGCGCAGTCGGATGGTGAGAACCTCGGCCAGCGACGTGGCTCGATAGCGATTCTCAAGGGTATAGGGGGCTTCCCCGTGCACGTAGAGTACCACAAAGCTCTTAGGGTCTTCGCCTTTCAACACATTCTTCGTGATTGGGCCGTGCGGTCGGCGGATGCCATCGTCCACCCAGCGCAGTTGCTCGGGAGCCACCGGTAATGATGCGATGTAGGTAGCAACGTACTCTTCGAGTTGCTTCATGTCGAAGTTGCCCACAAACGTATACACGCCGTTAGAGCCCCCTGCAAACAAGCGCCGATAGAACTGCAGCGCCAGATCGGGATTTAGACTATCGATGTTCTCGGCAGAGAGTTGGCGCGACCGAGGATGATGCTGCGACATCACGCTCTGGAGGGTATCAATCAACGCTGCTTGAGCATTCTTGCTGCGCTGTTCCAACTGCGAGCGCACGCGCGTCTTCCACGAAGCAATGGCATCGTTATCGATACGAGGCTGAGTATGGTACAGGTAGATCAGCTCGAAGAACGTCTTCATGTCCTTCGGCGACGTCTGACCACGCAAACCGTGATGGAATCGATCGATGTAGGGGGCGATACTTAGGGAGGTTCCCTGCAGCATTTTCTGGAGCGTCGTAGGACCAAAACCCGCAATGCCGGAGGCGTCGATCAAGTCTGCGGTGTTGTCCAGCGTAAGGTGATCGTCCTGACTACCTACCGACTGACCGCCCTGCATCATCGACTGGAAGAGAATCTCATCGGCCTTGAAGTCGGTCTTCTTGACATAGACCACGGCCCCATTGGACAGTGACCATACCTCAGCACCCAGATCTGGAATCTCCTTCCGGCGTTCGATCTTACCTGGAGTTGGTGCGGCTGCCATGAGGGGCTCTGTTGGAACATCGTCCACATACGGTGGGATGTTCTTCGAGCTGATAGCTGCCATCAGGTTACGAACCTGTTCCTCGGTTGGCTTTACGTAGCCATTGCCTTCTGGCACCGAGATGGTTACAACGCGGTTTTCATCCGTCATCATTTCTCGCAGAACCTGCGTGCACTCTTCGGCTGTGATCTGAGGGACGTAGTGCTGGTAGATGGCGTACTCATGCTCAATGCCGGGTACGCTCTCGCGCTCCAGAACGTGACGCGTGAGTTCACGAGCAAGCTGGGCCGATTCGGTAGAGTTGCGCTCGTTGTAGTAGCGCTCCATGTTGGCCATCAGAGCGTCCTTGGCACGCTGCAACTCGGTAGGCACAAAGCCGTGACGTTCAGCCCGCTCGATTTCCGTGAGCAGGGCATTGAAGGCCACGAGTACGTTTTTCCCTGCTGCCACGGTTGATGCATAGGCCATGCGGTTTTCCCGCACCAGACCAAACCAGGCCGTCATAGCTCGCGTGAAGGGAGGCTTCGACTTCTGTGTCAACTCGGCATACCGGGCATTCAGCATCTGACCAGCCAGGTTGCGCACAATCATCCGGCGATAGTCAGCGTACGTTACAACCGTATCACCAGGATGTTTGATCCACAGGTCTGCTGACGCATTCTGCAGCTCGGGATCCGAAGCTATGCTGAATTTGGTATCTGCATGGCCGGGAAGCAGAACCGTTGGGCGCTTCTTCGTGCGCTTCTCCAAGCCGTCTGGAAGCACAAAGGTGGTACGCAAGAGCTGCTCGAAGGCATCAACGTCAATGTCGCCGACAGCAATGATGGCCATGTTCTGAGGACCGTACCAGGTGCGGTAGAAGCGGCGGGCATTTTCGGCATCACTACGCAGAAGAACGTTGGTATCTCCAATCACGTCGCGCTCGGCATACTTGCTGCCATAGTACATCGCGTTGCGATGTTCATGTTGCACTCTGCTTTCAGCCCCCTGACGTGTTCGCCATTCCTCCACAACCACACCGCGCTCGGCGTTGATGTCGTCGGTATCGTACGTGACGTATCCGGCCCAATCACGCAGTACCTGCACGCCGCTGCGGACAACCTCGGGCTTCTCCGTAGGTAGCGTCAGAAGGTAGACGGTCTCGTCTTGATTGGTGTAGGCATTCAGGTCGGCACCAAAACGAATACCCGTCGACTCCAAAAAGCCGATCAGTTCGTTCTTGGGAAACGACTTCGTGCCATTGAATGCCATGTGCTCGCAGAAGTGGGCAAAGCCATTCTGGTTGTCGTCCTCGAGCACTGCGCCAACGTTCAGGGTGAGCACTAGTTCCATCCGATTTTGAGGACGCGCATTCTTCAGGATGTAGTACGGAATACCGTTGGGCAGCGTACCAGTGCGTACCTGTGCATTGAACGGCACCTTGCCGGTATCGGTAATGGTTTGTGCCGTGCCGCTGCCGAAACTGATGGACAGCAGGGCAAGTACGAGGAGAAACGCAGTTCGTGGTCGATGGACGCGAATCATAGTGATATCCTTGGTGAGATGGTCGTGCCCGAATCTACGAAAGCATGCAACTTTGGTAGTTTTGCCTGTGTTGCATGGCCACAGCTATCTCGAGGAACCTCATGTCAGAACTGTCGTCGCTCTCGTTCAATCTTACGCCCGACCAAGAAGACTTGCGTTCACACATTCGCGCGTTTGTCGAGGATGAGGTCAAACCCGTAGCTCTGCAGTACGACGAATCGCAGGAGTTCCCAACCGAGATCTTCCGCAAGCTGGGAGAGCTGGGCTACCTGGGAATCGTCATGCCAACCGATCTTGGTGGAGCGGGCCTTGGCTACATGGAGTACTCGATCGTGGTGGAAGAAGTTGCCAGAGGATGTCCTGCGATGGCCCTTGGCGTAGCAGCACACAACGGACTGTGTATGAGCCACATCAATCGCTTTGGCTCCGACGAGCTCCGCGCCAAGTACGTTCCGCAACTGGCTACAGGTCAAACGCTGGGTGCATGGGGTCTTACCGAACCCAATGCCGGCTCCGACGCTGGTGGTACCCGCACAACGGCGGTGCGCGATGGCGATCATTGGATCCTGAACGGTTCCAAGAACTTCATCACGCACGGCAACGTGGGCAACGTAGCAGTTGTAATGGCCGTGACGGATTCTTCCAAGGGCAAGAGCGGTATCTCGGCCTTTGCCATCGACAAGTCCATGACCGGATTCTACGGCTCGAAGAAGGAAAACAAGGTTGGCATGCGGTGCTCAGACACCGCCTCCCTCACGTTCGACAACGTGCGCGTTCCAGCCAACCACCTGATTGGGAACGAAGGCGAGGGCTTCAAACAGGCCTTGCAGATTTTGGACGGCGGACGCATTTCGATTGCGGCACTAAGCGTTGGCCTGGCCCAAGGGGCAATGGAGGCCGCTCTGAAGTACTCGGTGGAGCGCGTGCAGTTCGGCAAGCGCCTAGCCGACCAGCAAGCCATCCAGTTCAAGTTGGCACGCATGAGCATGGAGATTCAGGCCGCACGCGACCTTACGTACAATGCAGCCGCACTGCGTGATGCGGGCAAACCTTTCGGCCGCGAGGCCAGCATGGCCAAGCTCTATGCTTCTGAAGTTGCCGTCCGCACAGCCGAGGAAGCCATCCAGATTCATGGTGGTTACGGCTACATCAAGGAGTATCCGGTAGAAAAGCTGTGGCGCGACTCCAAGCTTCTCACCATCGGTGAAGGCACCAGCGAGATCCAGAAGATGGTGATCGCCCGCAGCCTACTCGCCGACCTAGCCTAACGGTTTACAAACCCCAGGCGAGGCGTAGCTGCTTGGCGATTAGGGTTGGTTCTACGCTATCGGCT
>Ga0222713_10004245_pt1 | contig 14439 bp, 9 predicted proteins | sample C33_649DmetaG_FD_165061 | JGI IMG/M metagenome (GOLD analysis project Ga0222713, IMG submission 165061) | Estuarine water microbial communities from San Francisco Bay, California, United States - C33_649D | ecosystem: Environmental > Aquatic > Marine > Unclassified | place: USA: California...
CTTTAATTCTCACAAAATTTTTTGAAAAAATTGTTTATTAAAATTATAAGTTTACTGATATTTTTTTTTGAAAATAGTTTACATAAAAATAAACAATTTTTTCAAAAAATTTTGTGATTAAAACTAAGTAATATATAAAAATATGTTTTGTTTCGGCCAAAATTAAAAGGCTTTCTTCTTAGTTTAAAAGAATAGTAAAAATTAAAATTACTTAAAATTGCAAATTTTAAATTATCTAAAAGATTTCTTTTTAATTAATATATTTTAATTTAAAATATTGATTTGTGGAATCAAAGATGCAAAAAAAGCTGTTAATATATTTTTAATTAATTTAAAAGAGTGTTATTCAATTATGAATATTAATTTGCAGTTAATAAATGCTTTTTAGCACACTTTATTTATTAATGTATTAAGCATTTAAATTTTTGAGATTTAAAGATTCAAATAAAATTTGAAATAAATAAATTAATATTTTTTTATTAGTAATTTTTATTCTTATAATTTTAAGTTTTCTTCTAATTTTTTTAGGTACACTATTTAGTCAAAAATTAATTTTAGATCGAGAAAAAATATCCCCCTTTGAATGTGGATTTATACCTAAAATATTACCTCGATTACCTTTATCTTTACGGTTTTTTTTAATTGCTATTATTTTTTTAGTATTTGATGTTGAATTAGTTATTATTTTCCCTTTTGTAACTTTAATTATACATAATTATTTTTTTAAAAGTATTTTTATTTATTTTTTATTTATTTTTTTCTTAATTTTTGGTTTATATTATGAAGTTAATCAGGGTAGATTAAATTGAGCTAAATAATTAAAATATAAGCTAAAATTAAGCTAAAGAGCTCATAACTCTTTGATAGGTTTACCTTATTTTAAATTTTAAGATGGCAGATTTAATGTGAAAACTTTAAGCGTTTTTGATAAAGATTTATTCTTTTCTTGCTATAGCTATTATATTGATTTTAAATTTTTTTATATTAATTATTCCAGTTTTAATTAATGTAGCATTTATTACATTATTAGAACGTAAAATTTTAGGGTATAGACAGTTACGTAAAGGGCCTAATAAAGTTGGGATTATTGGCTTTCCACAACCATTTAATGATGCAATTAAATTATTCTCTAAAGAAATTATTTTACCTTTTTCTTCTAATTATGTTTTATTTTTTATTGCACCAGCTATAGGAATTTTCATTTCTTTATTAGTTTGATTAAGTTTACCTATTTATTATAATAATTTTTCTAGAAGATTAACATTTTTATTTATTTACACTATTATAAGTATAAGGATCTATCCAATTATAGGAGCTGGTTGAGCATCTAACAGAAATTATGCTTCTATTGGGACTTTACGAGGAGTCTCACAAACTATTTCTTATGAAGTAAGTTTTGCTTTATTATTATTATTTATTTTTATTATTATAAAAAACATAAGGTTAATTTCAATTAATTTTAATTATAACTTTTTAGTATTTTTACCATTAATTTTTTTATGATTAATTATTAGTATTGCTGAAACTAATCGTACTCCTTTTGATTTTGCTGAAGGAGAATCTGAATTAGTTTCTGGATTTAATATTGAGTATGGTAGTGTTGGATTTGCTTTAATTTTTATAGCTGAGTATGCTAGAATTTATTTTATAAGAATATTAATCAGTATTGTTTTCTTTTTTAATTTAAAAAATTATTTTGTAATAAATTTTGTTAGAACTATATTTGTTTTTGTATGAATTTGAATTCGAACAACTTTCCCGCGCTATCGATATGATTTATTAATAAATATAGCTTGAATAATTTTATTACCTAGAACTTTATTTATTTCTTGTTATTCAATTATATTAATTTAGTTTTAATAGTGTAAATTAACATTAAATATTTTCATTATTTAGATAAAGTAAAGCTTTTTAAAATAATAATTTACCTATTTATATTAATTATATTATTATTATTAAATGAAATAAAATTAATATTTGTTTTAATTATTTTTTTTGAAATATTAATTTATATATTTTTAATAATAAAAACTTGGTACCATTTAATTTTAATATTATTAATTATAGAATTTTTTAACCTACAGATTTTTACTCTAATTAGAATAAATTTTCCTTACCAAATTAATTCTTTTTTATTTATTTTTTATTCAGTAATAATAGTAGTTGAGGCTAGAGTTGGGATATCATTAGTCGTATCTTTAACACGAAGTTGAGGAAGTGAAGCTGTAGTGGTCTAAATAATAAATATTATTTTTTTAATTATTATAAGAATAAAATTTGAATTAATAATAATTAATTTTCTTTTAATTTATTTTTTTTTATTATTAGAATTTGAATCAAATATTTTAGAAAGATTTATCAATTATTATTATATTGGGGTAAGTTTATTGTTATTGACTTTATGAATTAAACCTTTAATAATGTTTTCTAATTATAAAATTAAAATAATGATTTATTTTAATTTAACTATGATTTTTTCATTATTATTTTTAACATTTTCTTTTTTAGTTGATAATATTTTAATATTTTATTTTTTTTTTGAAGCTTCTATTTTACCTGTTTTTGTTTTGATCATAAGTTGAGGGTATCAACCTGAACGTTTATTGGCTTCTTTTTATTTAATATTTTATACAGTTTCAGTTTCATTACCATTATTTTTATTAATTGTTTTTATTAATAACGAAAGGGGCGGACAAAGATTTTTTTTGATTATAATAAAATTATATTTTATAAAAATTAATAATATTTATTTATTAATTTTAATTTTACCATTTTTAGTAAAATTTCCAATTTTTTTATTTCATCTATGATTGCCAAAAGCTCATGTTGAGGCACCTGTTTCAGGTTCAATAATTTTAGCAGGGATTTTATTAAAACTAGGAGGTTATGGGTTATGAATATTTTATCCATTTTTTTTATATTTTTTTTCACTAAAAATATTTATAATTTTATCAATTTTAGGAGGAATATTTCTTTCCTTTAGAATTTTACGTATATCTGATATAAAAGTTGCTATTGCTTATTCTTCTATTATTCATATAAGAATAGTAATCAGTGTAATATTTTTATTTAAACTTATAGGTTTTATAGGTGCATTTTGAATAATAATTGGTCATGGTTTAATTTCTTCAGCTTTATTTAGAGGCGTAAATATATTATATGAACGAAGTCATACTCGTAATTTAAATATAAATAAAGGAGTATTATCTTTTATACCTAGATTTACTTTATTTTGATTTATCTTATTAATATGAAATTTTTCCGGTCCTTTTAGAATTAATTTATATAGAGAAATTTTAATAATTTCAAGTTTAATAAATTTTTCTTTTATATTTAGCTTAATAATTATTTTTATTTGTTTTTTTTCAGCTAGGTATGGTCTTGTAATTTATGCTAGTTCTCAGCAGGGTGGAAGAGAATCATTAATTATTTTTATAAAAAATTTATATGTTCGTGAATTAATAATTTTAATTATTCATTTATGGCCTTGTTTATTTTTATTAATAAATATCTAAATAAATAATAGTATATTTAGTACAAAAATTTTGTAAATTTTAAGAACTTGCAAGTTTATTTAAATAAAAAAATTTAATTCTATTTATTTTTTTTTTGTTTTTTTTATTATAATAATTTTATTTTTATTTTCAATAATAATAAGTTTATTAATATTAAGAGGAAAAGAATGGGTTTTAGAAATAAATTTAGTTAATTTAATAAGAATTAATGTTATTTTATTAATTATTTTTGATTTTTCTAGAATAATATTTTTTTCGACAGTTTCTATAATTTCTGGTTCTGTAATACTTTTTAGAGTTAGTTATATAACAAAAGATATAGTATCTAGGCGTTTTGGTTTACTTGTTTTAATATTTATTTTGAGTATATTTATTTTAATTTTTAGACCAAGGATATTAAGATTATTATTAGGATGAGATGGATTAGGTTTAACTTCATATTTATTAGTTTGTTATTATAGAAGAGAAAAAAGGTTTAATGCTAGAATACTAACAGCTTTAACTAATCGTTTAGGTGATGTAGCTATTTTATTATTTATTTACTTTAATATAAGATTAGGTTTATTAAATTATAGAATTTTATCAAATATTAATATAAATAATTTATTTATACCTTTTTTTTTACTATTAATTGCTGCTATGACAAAAAGAGCTCAAATCCCTTTTTCAGCTTGGCTACCAGCTGCTATAGCTGCTCCTACACCTGTTTCTGCTTTAGTTCATTCATCTACATTAGTAACAGCAGGAGTATATTTATTATATCGTTTTAATTATATTATTTTTAAAAGAGACCTATTTATAATTATTATAGTTGGGGGTTTATTAACTACAATTTTATCAGGAATAAGAGCAATATTTGAGTTAGATTTAAAAAAAGTTATTGCTTTATCAACATTAAGACAATTAGGTGTAATATTTTTTTGTTTAGGCCTTTGTCAACCTTTATTAGCCTTTAATCATTTAATTTCTCATGCTTATTTTAAGGCAATATTATTTATAGCAGCAGGAAGAATAATTCATAGTATTAAAGATTACCAAGATATTCGTAAAAGGGGTAGAAATATAACTATTTCACCTTTCATTGTAGTAATTATTATAACTAGAAGTATAAGATTAATAGGTATACCTTTTTTAAGTGGATTTTATTCTAAAGATATAATTATTGAATATTATTATTTTTTTAAAAATAATGTTTTTATATTAATTTTAGTTTTATTTTCAGTAATTTTAACTGGTTTGTATTCATGTCGTTTATTAATAATTTTATTTATAAAATTTTCTAAACGGGAAAGATACTCTTCTGAAATAGATGTAGATAATTTTATAAAAATTGGGATATTAATTTTATTTTTACCAAGAATTATAGGTGGAATATTTTTAATACAAAATTCTTTTTTTAAATTAATTTTTATTCCATTTTGAATAAAATTAATAGTCTTTATATTAATTTTTTTTTTTTGTACTTATTTTATTATTTCAAAACAATTTTACTCAGATTATTTTAAATTATTTTCCAAAGGTTTAATATTAATATGATTTTTACCTTTTTTATTTAGGCCAATCTTAACTAAATTTACTTTAAAACCTGCAAAAAAAATAATTATATTAATTGATTTTTCTTGAATTCCTCTATTATTTTTTAAATGAATTTATTTTTTAAAAAATAATATTAAATTATTTGTAAATATATTTAGAATAAGCATAATATTAAGTTACATATTTTTTTTTATTTTAATTATAATATAAAATTGGTACTTGGTCACAATTAAATTTCCAGGACTCTAATTCTCCTTTAATAGAAGAGTTAAGACAGTTACATGATTTTATTAATTTAATTTTAGTTTTTATTATTACATTTGTAAGAGTAATTATAATTATAATATGTTTAAGAAAATTTATCAATCAAAATTTATTAGAAATACAAATAGTTGAATGAGTATGAACTATTTTACCTGCTGCTTTACTACTACAAATTGCACTTCCTTCATTATTATTGTTATATATATTAGATGAGACAGTTGATTCTAATTTAACAATTAAATCTATTGGTCATCAATGGTATTGAAGTTATGAATATAGCGATTTTTCTTCTATTGGAGGTAATTTATTAGAATTTGATTCTTATATAATTCCAAGAAACGAATTAGAAAATGGGTTTTTTCGACTATTAGATGTTGACAATCGAACAGTTTTACCTTTACATACACAAATTCGTGTATTAGTATCATCTGCAGATGTGCTTCATTCTTGGACTGTTCCTTCAATAGGTGTAAAAGCTGATGCTGTTCCTGGGCGGTTAAATCAAATAAAATTTATTAGTCATCGACCTGGTTTATTTTATGGACAATGCTCAGAAATTTGTGGGGCTAATCATAGTTTTATACCAATTGTTATTGAGATAGTAAATATTGATACTTTTTATTCTTGAATTTTAAGTAGAATAGAATAGAAGAATTAAAGTATTTTGATTTCTAATCAATAATATAAGCTTAGGTTTATCTTCTTTTTTTTACTAAAAGCTTTTAAAATTGAAGCTTGGAACTGTTAATTCCATAAAGAAATTATTTCTTAGTAATATAAATTTATTTTTTATTTTTAGATTTTTTATTAGAATTAGATTATTAAGAATTAATCATCCTGTCATATTTTCATTAATATTGGTTTTTATATCATTAATTTTATCAATTTTTTTAGGTAAATTAATTAATATATGAATTTTTTATTTATTAGTTTTAATTTTTTTAGGAGGTGTTATAGTTGTTATATTATTTTTAGTTTCAATTTGTTCAAATGAAAAATTTTTTAAAATTTCTTTTAAGGTAAATTTTTTTATATTAATTTTTTTATTATTTAATTGTTTTTTATCAATAATAAATGAAATAAATTTTAATATAATAATAAAACTTTATATAATAGAAAATGTAATAAGATTTATTATTTTTTGTTTAATCCTATTAGTTTGTTTAATTAGTGTAGTAATAATAAGAAAATTGGAATATGGACCATTAGTAAAACGTTTATATTATAATAGTTTAAGATAAAACTTTATGCTGAAGACATAAAAATAAAAGATTTTTTATAATAAAAAGTTAGTATAATTTATTACGTTTTGTTTACAACAAAAAAATATTTAATAATACTTTTTTATTCCTCAAATAAATCCTATAAATTGATTTTTATTATTTATATTTTTTAATTTAAATTTATTTTTTGCATTTAATAAAATTAGATTTTATTATAATTATTTTTTAATTTCAAAAAAAGATAATAATAAAGATATTAAAATCAAATTTATTTGTACAATTTAATGACTGATCTATTTTCTTCATTTAATCCTAATAGAGTGATTTTTTTTGAATTTTGTTTTAATTGAGTTTCTACTTGCAGAATAATTTTATTTTTTCCAAGAACTTATTGAATTTTGAAAAGGAAAAAAATTAAATTAATCCAGATAGTGATTAATTTTTTATTAAATGAATTAAAAGCTGTTTTAGGTACTTTAACTTCTCCTGGGGTATTAATATATTTTTCTAGAATACTAATAATAATTTTATTGAATAATTTTTTAGGTTTATTTCCTTATGTGTTTACATCTACAAGACATTTATCATGTACATTATCTTTAGCTTTACCATTGTGAATTGGTTATATATTAATTAGAATAAAAACACAGATAGAACATAATTTAGCTCATTTAGTTCCAGAAGGAACTCCTGTTATGTTAATACCATTAATAGTTTTAATTGAAACAACTAGATTAATTATTCGACCAGGGACTTTAGCTGTACGATTAGCTGCTAATATAGTAGCTGGTCATTTATTAATTACATTATTAGGAAGTCAAGGTTCAAATTTGTCTATAATAATATTATTATTTTTAATTTTTAGTATAGTTTTATTAATAATATTAGAATGTGCTGTTGCTTGTATTCAATCATATGTTTTTACAATTTTAAGTACATTATATTTAAATGAACATTCATCAAAAATTATTTTTTCTTAAAAGAAATTTAGTATAAGTATTACGTATAATTTCCAATTATAAAATTTAAAAATTAAAATTTCTAAAAATTTAGTTATAGTTAAAAAATTTTTTAAATTTAAATTTACATGCAATAGGTTTTTATTTGCAGTATAAAAAATTTTATGAAAAATTAATTTTATTTAAAAGTAAAAAAAGTGCCAGCATCTGCGGTTATACTTTTTTTATAATTATTTTATAATAAATTAATAAAATTTTTTTAAAAAAATATTTTAGTTATAAAAATTTTTTTATTAAAAAAATATTTATATTTATAAAAAATTTTATAAAAAATAAGGGTTAGACTCCTTGTATTAATAAAGTAAATTAATTTAAGTAGTAATTGTTTTTACAAAAAATTTAACTAACATGGCGGCAATTTATTCCTGGCAGAGGATCTTGATTCTTAATTTGTTTTTCCTCAATTTTTCTTACTTAATTTTTACTTATGTGTGGTTGTAAAAAAAAATTAATTTAATAAAATTAATATAAAAATCAAATTATATGTAGTTTAATTAAGGGTTATTTAGATACTTTAATTAATTTAATTAAAAAAAAGGATTTGCTAGTAAATTTAAATAATTTTTTTATTGAATAGGTTATAAATTGTGTACATATTGTCCGTCGCTCTTAATTGAAAGATAAGTCGTAGCAAAGTAGAAATTTTAGAAAAAGTTTCTAAATTATTTTTTATCAAAATTAATTTTTATATTATTTATATAAAAACAAATAGTAAAGAATTCCCTTTTGCATTATGGAAAAATAAATTTTAATTAAAAAAAAAAAATTCTCAAAAATAAATTTATAATTTTTTATTAATTTTATTAGTTTAAAATAATAATTTAAATAAAATTTTAAAGTGATATGCTCTATATTTATTTTTTTAGTTATTAATTTTAAGAAATAATTTCTTTTTTAGTAAAAATTAAAAATTAATTAAAGATAAGTTTAATTAATTTTAACGAAAAATTTTTTTAAAAAAATTTAGATAAAATTAAAATTGAATAAATTTAATAATTTAAATTTAAAAAAATTTACTATTAGTCTTAATTTAAATTAATTATAATTTATAACAAAAAAAAATTATTAAAAATATTTTTATAAGTAAATAATATTTTAATAAAATTAAAATAAATTTTAAATAAAATCTTATAAAAATAATAATTAAAAAATTACTTTACAAAAAATTTATTAACTGTTTAACAAAAACATCGTTTTAAATAAAAGTAAGACCTGCTCAATGAAAAATTTTAATAGCCGTTTTAGCGCTAAGGTAACATAATAATTTATTTTTTAATTGAAAATTTGTATGAAAGGATAAATAAGTAAACTAAATTTTATTAATAAAAATTTGAATTTATTTATTTGTGAAAATTCAAATATAATTTTTTAAGACGATAAGACCCTATGAAGCTTATTAATAAAAAATTTTTATTATAAAAAAAAATTAATTTATTTGGGGAAAATAATAAAATTAATATTATAAAAAATAATTTTGATCTAAAATATAAATAAAAAGAATAAGTTACTCTAGGGATAACAGCATTATACTTATTAAAGTTCATATTAAATTAAGTGTTTGTGACCTCGATGTTGAATTACATATTATTTTTATTGCAGAAGATAAAAATTTTAGTCTGTTCGACTATATAAATGTACATGATTTGAGTTTAGATCGATGTAAATCAGATTGGTTTCTATCTTAAAATTAATAAAAATTTTTTAGTACGAAAGGAATAAAAATTATTTTTACTAAAGTAATCAAATGATAAAAAGCTTTTAACTTTTTTATAGGTTTTCCTCTTAGTAATTCTAAGGTAATTTAATTAAAATATTAATTTTGGAGATTAAAAATAAAAAATTTTTTCTTGGAAAATGTCAAACATAATTACTCATCCTTACCATATTGTAGATGAATCACCATGACCATTATATGGGGCTTTTGGAGGAATATATTTAACAACTGGAATAATTAGATGATTTCATTTAAATTCAATAATATTGTTTTTTTTAGGTTTATTAACTTTATTAATAGTAATATATCAATGATGACGAGATATTAGTCGAGAAGGTGCTGTTCAAGGCCTTCACAGAGCTATTGTTGAGTTAGGTTTACGAGCAGGAATAATTTTATTTATTACTTCAGAAGTATTTTTTTTTTTAAGATTTTTTTGAGCTTATTTTCATGCTAGTCTATCTCCTAATATTGAAGTTGGTTCTATTTGACCTTCTGAAGGAATTAGCCCATTTAATCCATTCGGAGTACCATTATTAAATACTATTATTTTAGTATCTTCAGGAGTTAGAGTTACTTGAGCTCATCATGCTCTCATAATAAATAATTTTAAACAAACACAAACATCTTTAATTATTACTGTAGTTTTAGGAATTTATTTTACTATATTACAAGGATTAGAATATTATGAAGCTAGATTTTCTTTTGCTGATGGTATTTATGGATCTACTTTTTTTATTGCTACAGGTTTCCATGGTTTGCATGTAATTGTTGGAACTTTATTTTTAATTGTTTGTTTAATTCGACATATAAATGGACAATTTAGATTTAATCATCATTTTGGATTTGAGGCGGCTGCATGATATTGACATTTTGTTGATGTAGTATGATTATTTTTATACTTAGCAATTTATTGATGAGGTAGAATTTAAAAAAATTAATTATTTTAAAATTAAATGAATATGATCTTGTAATCATAAAGATATTGGAACATTATATTTAATTGCTGGTGCTTGATCAGGAATAATTGGGACAGGATTAAGAATAATCATTCGATTAGAATTAGGACAAGCAGGAAGATTGATTGGTGATGACCAAATTTATAATGTAGTAGTTACTGCTCATGCCTTTATTATAATTTTTTTTATAGTTATACCAATTTTAATTGGAGGGTTTGGTAACTGATTAGTTCCATTAATATTAGGGGCTGCTGATATAGCTTTTCCTCGTATAAATAATATAAGATTTTGATTTTTAATTCCTGCATTAATTATATTATTAACAAGATCATTAGTTGAAAGAGGAGCAGGAACAGGTTGAACAGTTTATCCTCCTTTATCAAGAAATATTGCTCATGCAGGATCATCAGTTGATTTTGCTATTTTTTCATTACATTTAGCAGGGGTTAGATCAATTTTAGGGGCTGTAAATTTTATTAGAACTTTAATAAATTTACGGGTATTTGGTATAGTTTTAGACCGAGTACCATTATTTGCTTGAGCTGTATTAATTACAGCTGTTTTATTATTATTATCATTACCTGTTTTAGCGGGAGCTATTACTATACTATTAACAGATCGTAATTTAAATTCTTCTTTTTATGATGCTAGAGGTGGTGGTGATCCTATTTTGTATCAACATTTATTTTGGTTTTTTGGTCATCCTGAAGTTTATATTTTAATTTTACCAGGTTTTGGTTTAATTTCTCACATTGTATCACAAGAAAGAGGAAAAACAGAAACTTTTGGAGTTTTAGGTATAATTTATGCAATAATAGCAATTGGTGTTTTAGGGTTTGTAGTATGGGCTCACCATATATTTACAGTTGGAATAGATGCAGACACTCGTGCTTACTTTACTTCTGCGACAATAATTATTGCTGTTCCTACAGGAATTAAAGTTTTTAGTTGATTAGGAACTCTACATGGTGTTCGATTTATTTTTAGCCCATCATTAATTTGAGCTTTAGGTTTTATTTTTTTATTTACAGTTGGGGGTTTAACTGGAGTTGTTTTAGCTAATTCTTCAATTGATGTAGTTATACATGATACTTATTATGTTGTAGCACATTTTCATTATGTTTTAAGTATAGGAGCTGTTTTTGCATTAATAGGGGCATTTGTTAACTGATACCCTTTAATAGTTGGGCTAAGATTAAATCCTAAATGATTAAAAATTCAATTTTATTTAATATTCATTGGTGTTAATTTAACTTTTTTCCCTATACATTTTTTAGGTTTAGCAGGTATACCTCGTCGTTATTCAGATTACCCTGATTCTTATATATATTGAAATGTAGTAGCAAGAATTGGTTCTATTATTTCAGTAGTTTCAGTAATAGGATTTATTTTTATTTTATGAGAATCTATAGTTTCTCATCGTGCAATCTTAAGTAGAAATTATTTAAGATCTTCTTTAGAAATAGCTCATTCTTATCCTCCATTAAATCATAGTTATGCTTCAATTCCTATAATTAGTTATTTAAAATCTAATTTAAAAAAAAATATTATATTGTCAATATAAATTTACTTAATAAAGTGATTTTGAGAAAAAATATATATGTTTTGAAAACATTTTTTTAGAAAAATTTTTCTTTTTCTCTATATATTTTAAGCCTATATTTATATATATAATAATAATAATTTTGTCTATTTTTTTTAGAATAAGATTAAGAAGAATATTTATACAATGAGTCTTATTGGAATTAAATATATTATGTTTTTTACCAATAATAATCATATCATTAAATTCACAAAAATCATTAAATGCTATTAAATATTTCATTTCACAAAGAGTAGCTTCATTAATTTTTATTATAATATTTTTTATAAAAAATATAATTTTTTATAGTGAAATATTAATAATTTTATCAATTTTATTTAAATTAGGCATTCCTCCTTTTCATAGTTGAGTAATAAGAATTATTAATTACTTAAATTATAATGAAATATTTATTATACTAATTTTACAAAAATTTATTCCAATGTTGATTTTAAGAAAAATAAAAATTAAATTTGAAATAATTATAATAATAATTATTTTTAACTATATTTTTTTATTAATTTTTGTTAATATAATTAGATATATAAGACTAATATTATTTTTTTCATCCAGAACAAACTCTTTATGAATTTTGTCAGTTATTAATATAAAAGAAATTTGATTTAAATTTATATTAATTTATGGGTTTATGAATATAATTTTATTTTTTATATTAAATAAATTAAATTTATATAAATTATCAATATTTAATAAATTTATTTTTATTGATGTAATAATATTAATAATAATATTTTTTAATTTAGCTGGATTTCCACCTTTTTTAGGGTTTTTTATTAAATTAATGATAATTAAATTAATACTATTTTTAAATTTTTTTATAATAATTATATTAATTTTTTTATCTTTAATAATAATATATATGTATATATTAATAATTTATTATTATATTAGTTTTATTGAGTATAAAAATTTTATTTATATAAATTTAAGAAAAACAACAATTTTTATAAGAATTAATTTTATTTTATTTATATTATTAATTAATTTATTTTAAGTAAAATGCCTGAAAAAGGACTATCTTGATAGGATAAAAAATGTATTTTATACTTTTACTAAAATTAGTTTAGCAGAAATAAATGTATTAAATTTAGAATTTAAAGGTAAATTTTTATTTAACTAAATTATATTAAGTTAAAAAAACTATTTTGTTTCAAACAAAAAAATAATTTAAAATTATATAATGAAATATAATGACTGAATTTAAGTGATAAGCTGTAAACTTATTTATAGGAACTCTCCTTTGTATTAAATGATATCTATTATAAAAATTAACCCAATTATACGAATTGTTAGTGGATCATTAATTGAGTTGCCAAGCCCAGTTAATATTTCATCTTTATGAAATTTTGGCTCACTATTAGGATTATGTTTAGTAATCCAAATTTTAACTGGATTGTTTTTAGCTATACATTATACTGATGATGTAACTTTAGCTTTTGAAAGAGTTAGACACATTGTACGTGATGTAAATTATGGATGATTATTACGTATATTTCATGCTAATGGAGCAAGATTTTTTTTTATTTGTATTTATATTCATGTAGGTCGTGGTTTATACTATTTTTCTTATTATTTTATACATACTTGAATAGTAGGTGTAATTATTTTATTTGCAGTTATAGCAGCAGCTTTTTTAGGTTATGTTTTACCTTGAGGACAAATATCATTTTGAGGAGCAACTGTTATTACAAATTTATTTTCTGCAATTCCTTTTATTGGTGATGATTTAGTAAAATGATTGTGAGGAGGTTTTGCAGTAAGAAATCCTACTTTAACTCGTTTTTTTTCATTACATTTTTTAATTCCATTTATTGTAGCTGCTTTATCAGGTGTTCATTTACTATATTTACATCAAACAGGTAGAAGAAATCCATTAGGATTAAATAGAAATTTTGATAAAATTAGATTTCATCCATATTTTACCACAAAAGATTTATTTGGTTTTGTAGTTATATTAATAATATTAACTACATTATGTTTTTTCTATCCTTGAATATTAGGGGATCCAGAAAATTTTATTCCTGCAAATCCTTTAGTTACTCCTGTACATATTCAACCAGAATGATATTTTTTAATAGCTTATGCAATTTTACGTTCAATTCCTAACAAAATTGGTGGGGTAATAGCTTTAGTAATATCAATTGCTATTTTATTATTATGCCCATTTTTACCCAAAGGAAAGTTTCGTGGAATAATTTTTTATCCATTAAGAAAATTTTATTATTGAGTTCATATTAATGTAGTTATTTTATTAACATGAATTGGAGCTCGTCCTGTAGAAGACCCTTACATTTTTATCGGACAAATTTTATCAATTTTATATTTTTTATATTATTTTTTACAAATTATTATAATTAAATTTTGGGATAAAATTACAAATTAGTTACAAAAAGCAACACTGTGGTGTATAAGACCTAGTCTGCCCTATATGATGAAACAGGAACTAAAAAGTGGGGGTTGGTAATGTGGAGGGGAAATGGGGTGGTTGTGGGGGGGGGGCATTTTTTTTTTTTGAAGCGGTAAATTAAAATTTGTAATACTTTAATTCTCTAAAAATTTTTTGAAAAAATTGTTTTTTAAAATTTTTAGTTTATTTTTATTTTTTT
>Ga0222713_10004247_pt1 | contig 14428 bp, 8 predicted proteins | sample C33_649DmetaG_FD_165061 | JGI IMG/M metagenome (GOLD analysis project Ga0222713, IMG submission 165061) | Estuarine water microbial communities from San Francisco Bay, California, United States - C33_649D | ecosystem: Environmental > Aquatic > Marine > Unclassified | place: USA: California...
TACCGGTCGCCGCGAAGACGAGGACTTCGTAGCCGGCGGCCTCGAGGACTTTCTTGGCTTCGGTGACACAGGTGGTGGTGTTGCCGAACTGGCTGGCGACGATGAGGGGTTTGGAAGCGCCGACTTCAGGGACGGCGCCGACCATGCCGCAGATGGCGCCGGCGGCGCGGGTGAAGATGACGCGGGAGAGGCGGTTCAATCCGGCTACGTCGGCGATGCTCGGCATCATCGTGATGTCCTTCGTGCCGAGGTAGGGGGCGACGTTACCCGCGGCCAAGGTCGAGACCATCAGCTTGGGGAAACCGAGGGGCAGGGCGCGCATGGCGGCCGTACCGATGGCGGTGCCGCCGCCTCCGCCGAGGGAGATGATTCCGTCGATCCCGCCTTCGGCGGCGAGCTTCGCTATGAACGCCGGAGCGGCCTTGGTCATCGCCACGACGCATTCGCCGCGGTCCTTCTTGGCCATCAAGGCGGCCAGATCGATGCCGGCGGCCGCCGCGACCTGCTCGCGGGTGACGTCGGGCTGTACCGTCGCCGGGCCGCCCGTGCCGACGTCGATCAGCAGGGGCTTGTGGCCGTGGCGGGCGATGAGCGCGGCCACGAAAGCATGTTCTTCGCCCTTGGAATCAAGCGTGCCGAGGACCGCGATCGTGGCCATGGGGTCAGAAGAACTTACGCTTCACCGGGATCTGCTTGAAGCGCTGGGTCAGGTCGGTGAGGGACTGTTCGACGGCCATGCGTTCGAGGCTCGAGGCGCCGACGAAGCCGTCGGTATCGGTGTGCTCGTTGATGAAGGCGGCGTCTTCCGGCGTGTTGATCGGGCCGCCGTGGCTGAGGAAGATGAGGTCCTTGCGGACGGACTTGGCGGCGTCGATGATGCCTTGGGTGATCTTGGCGGCTTCAGGCAGGCTCATCGTGGCGTTGGTCACGCCGATCGAACCGCCGACCGTGGTGCCCACGTGGGCGATGATGACGTCGGCGCCGGCTTCGGCCATGGCCTTCGACTCCTCGGGCGAGCCGACGTAAACGATGGTGAACATCTCCATCTTGCGGGCGAGGGCGACGGTCTCGAACTCCTTCTTCACGCTCATGCCGGTCTCTTCCAGGATCTGGCGGAACTTACCGTCGATGATCGTGTGGGTCGGGAAGTTGTTGATGCCGGAGAAGCCCATGTCCTTCACCTTGCCAAGCCAGTGCCACATGCGGCGGCGGGGGTCGGTGGCATGGACGCCGCAGATGACCGGGATCTCTTCGACGACGGGGAGGACCTCGTATTCGCCGATCTCCATGGCGACCGCGTTGGCGTCACCGTAAGCCATCATGCCGGCGGTGGAACCGTGGCCGGCCATGCGGAAGCGGCCGGAATTATATACGATGACCAGGTCGGCACCGCCGCGTTCGATGAACTTGGCGCTGATGCCCGTGCCGGCGCCGGCGGCGATGATCGGCTTGCCCTTCGACATCGTGTCGCGGAGGCGCTCGATGACTTCGGTGCGGGTGTAAGGGTTTCCTTTTCCGGTCCAGGGGTTGGGCATGGTGATAAGAGAGGGGAAGGGTGGTCGAGGGTTGCTCCGAGGGGAGTCAGGTCTTATGCAACGGGGGTGGCCCGCAAGAGCGATTTAAAACATTACAGCGAGACGCAACTCCGTCATTCCGAGACGGACATCGAGAATCCGCGTTCCCGTCGCCAGATCGTGGTGGCTGCCGACTACCAGGACGAACGTCCGTGGGTCCTGTCCGGCGTCCGTTGCAAGGAGCTGGGTCTTTTCGAGATCGCCCACCTCGGCGTGGCCGAGATGCTGGCGCCTTATGAGGTCGTCCGGGCCAACCAAAGCGGAGCCTTCTTCATGGCCTGCCTGTCCGGACAGGGGCAGGTCTGGGTCGATGGCCGCTGGCGGACCATCGCGGCGGGTCAGGCCTGCCTGCAACCTGCGGGCATCCGTAATTCCTTCCGCATCGGCCGGAGCAAGCGCTGGGACTTCTGTTGGATCCGCTTCGCCGGGGGCGTGCGCTCGAACACCATCTTCCGGGCAAGTTCTCCGGCGCTCGCCGACTTCGACGCAGAGCCTTTGCGTGCGGCCATCACCGGACTGCTCGCCGAGCTCAAGGGCGTGGGTGTCTCGCGTCGCAGTCACCAATGGATCGAACTTGCCTATGATTATGTCCGCAGTTTCGCCGGCAGCTTCCGGGGCGACCCGCGGGTGCAGCGTCTCTGGGATGAGGTCCAAGGTCGGCTTGATTTCGCTTGGGACACCCAGTCGCTCGCCCGCGTCTCGGGCCTGAGTTTCGAGCACCTTCGCCGGCTTTGCCTCAAGGAAATCGGCCGCACGCCGATGAACCATTTGAGCCATCTGCGAATCCAGCAGGCCATCCGGCTGATCAGCGATTCCGATGACAAGTTGGCCGTGATCGCCCGCAAGGTCGGTTTCGCCAACGGCAACAGCTTCTCCTCGGCCTTCAAGAAGTCGACCGGGCATGCCCCCTCGCACTTCCGGGCCGAGGCCTGAGCCTGGCAATCGGCGGGAAATGTGCATTTGAGAGGGGTCGGGTTGCGGTTAGGGACACTCCTAAGTGTTGTAGGCGGGGGGAGGCTGCATTTGATAAGCCCATGCTTCCCCGCATCGCCCCGTTCCTGAGCTTCGCTTTGGCCTGCGCCGCCGCCGTCCTTGGCGCCGCGCCGCTCAAGGTCACCGTCGTCTCCGACGACCCCCTCGCCGTCAAATCGCTCGTCGCCGAGCTCGCCTCAGCCGGCGCCGTGGTGACCGAAGCGGACCGTCCGCGGGACATCCTCTCCGCCAAGCACGACAAGGACGAGGTCATCGTCCTTTATCGTAAGGACTATGCTCCTTATGAAGTCATCGATCGCGCGGCCTTGGCCGATCTCTCGAACCGAGGCATCGGTTTCGTCGCGCTTCGTGGCGCGATCGCGGGTCCGTCCGCTTCCTGGGCACGTGATACGTTCGGCGCGGGTTGGACGCCGGAGAGCCGCCGCTTCCGCGCCTTGATGATGCTCAACATCCGCACGGACGCCCATCCGCTGGCCAAGGACGCCTCCACCTTCGACGTCACCGACCAGACGGTCTTCAACCTCGAGCTCAACGAGAAGATCCACGTGCTTGCCTCCTCTTTCACTTCTAAGGTGAGCGCCAATCGTAAGAACATCACCGAAGTCTCCGACAAGGCCTCCATCTACGACATCCAGCCGCAGGCCTGGGTCTTCGAGAATGCGCGTCTTCGTTCGGCGGTCTTCCTGCAGGGCGAAGCCGAGACGCTCGCCCATGCCAGCTACCGCACCTTCATCAAGCGTGGCATCGCCTGGGCCGGCCGCCGCGCCAACGTGGACGAACTTTGCACGCCTAAGGACCTCGTCGACCTGCGTTACCCCGTCGGAGGCCCTAGCCGAGCGGAAAAGGCCATCGCCGCTTTCCAGATGCAGCCTGGCTTCAAGGCCAGCGTCGTCGTGACCGAGCCCCTCATCAACAAGCCCATCGCCGTCCAGTGGGATGAGCGCGGCCGCCTCTGGGTCGCCGAGACCCCGGAATACCCGAACGGCCGCCGCCCGTTGACCGCCGAATCCTGGCGCGAGGGCGGGGTGCTGGTGCCCGGCAGCTATGATCGCCCGGCGCAGGATAAGATCAGCGTGCTCGTCGACACCGATGGCGACGGCAAGGCCGACCAGAAGCAGCTCTTCCACGAAGGCCTCGAACTCATCACCGGCTTCTGTCATTACAAGGACGGCGTGATCGTCGTCTCTCAGCCTCACATCGTCTGGCTCCGGGATACGGACGCCGACGGCAAGGCGGACAAGGAAGTCGTCCTCTACGGCGGCTTCACGCCGGGCGACACGCACTTCGTCGCCAATCACTTCGTCCTCGCTCCCGACGGATGGGTATATGCCAGCAACGGCGGCGGCGGCGAAGTCTTCCCGGCCGCTCAGCCCGATCGTAAGGTGCGGCTTTCGTCCGGCACCTTCCGTTTCAAGCCTGATGGTTCCGCCATCGAGCAGATCGCCTCGCAGGGCGGCAATAGCTTCGGCAACGAGGTCACCGGCAAGATGGAGTTCTTCCACGGTAAGGCCACCAACGGAAACCCGATCCAGCACGCCGTGCTCCCTGAGTCCATCCTCGCCAAGGCCCCCGGCACGCCGGCCAAGGCTTTCAGCTCCGTGAATCCCCGTCGGCCGGTGCTGCGCACCGACCTGCCAGACCGCGCCCCGCTGCTCCAGATCGACCAGGTCGGTTATTACACCGCGGCTTGTTCCGTGGCCGTCCAGGAGCATGGCGCCTGGCCCGATGAGTATCGCGACACCATCTTCATCACCGAGCCCATCCTGGATATCATCCACTTTGAGAAGCTCATCCCCGAAGGTCCGACCTTCCTCGGTGAAGTGACCATCAAGGACCGGGAGTGGCTCCGCTCGATGGACCATTGGTTCTGCCCGATCGACGTTTCGTTCGGTCCGGACGGCGCGATGTACGTCCTTGATTTCTACACCCCGGTCGTGGCGCATAACGACACCCGCGGGCCGATGCATAGCAAGTCCGGCGCCTCCGTGCGACCGGACCGCGAGCACTACTTCGGCCGCATCTATCGCATCCAGCACGAAGCCGCGAAAGGCTTCGCGATCCCTGACCTGTCCAAGGCCGACGTCGCCGGACTGGTCGCGGCGTTCGATCACCCGAACAAGGTCGTACGCTTCAACGCTCTCCGCGTCCTCATGGACAAGGAGGCCGGCCTGCTCGCCTCCGCCATCGGCCCGCTCGTGACCATGGTCCGCAGCGACGCCAAGGCCGAAGCCCGCATCGCCGCGCTCTGGGCCCTCCAGCGTCTCGATCGTCTCGAGGATGGCCTCTTGCATGCGCTCTGCGCCGATGCGGACGCCGCCGTCCGCAAGAACGCCTTCCTCGTCGCCGAGGCCGCGCACAGCAGGATTCCGGCCGCCGTCTACGCCAAGGCCTTGCAGGACACCGAACCGCGCGTCCGCCTGGCAGCCCTTCGGGCCATGGGCTCCGCGCCCCTCGAAGCTTCCGCCGGCGCACTACTGCTCTCCGCCCAGGCCAGCCTGACCGATGATTGGTCCAAGGCCGCCGCCACCGCCGCCGCCGCCGCCAATCCCGGACCGGTGCTCGCCGGCATCCTCGCTGGTCCGGCTGATGCAACTCGCGCCGAATTCGCAGGGACCCTCGTTGCCTCGCTTAACGGCGACGACGCCGTCGCGGTCCTGGCCGCCGCGGCCAAGTCGGCCAACAAGCCGGTCGTCACGGCCGTCCTGCGTGAACTGGCTTCGCGACGCGTGGCCCCTCCGGCCGCCTTTGATGCGGCTCGGCAGTCTCTGCGCGCCCTGCTCGCCGATCAGGATCAAGCTGTGGGCGCTTCCGCGGCCGCGGTCGCCGCGCTGTGGTTCACCGATGGCAGCCTGAAGGCGGAGCTCGCCGCTACCGCTACCCGGCTCTTGCCGGTGCTCGCCGACGATAAGGCTTCGGCCGAAGCGCAGGTCGCCGCCGCCCGCGTGCTCGTCCAGCTTCGCGACGCCTCCCCGGAGGTCCGTCCGGCGCTCGTCCAGGCCCTTGCCGGCTCCAACGAAGCAGTGGCCGTCGCCACTGCCGGAGCCCTCGCCGCCAGCGGCGATGCTTCCGTCGGCAAGATGCTCTACGCCGCCTTCCCGAAGTCGGTCGGCTCTTTCCGCGCCACCTTGTTCTCCGCGCTCGTCGGCCGTGCCGAGTGGGCCGGGCTCGTACTCGACGCCCTCGAAGCCAAGTCGCTTTCCGCGCTGCAGCTCGGACCCATGCAGGTCTCGCAGCTCGTGCGTCACCCGGACGAGGCCATCGCCAAGCGTGCCGCCGCCGTCCTTGCCAAGCTTAACGCCGGCAGCAGCCCGGCCAAGGATGACATCGTCTCTAAGCTGCGCGCCGAGGTCGAGAAGCCCGGCGACGCCGCCAAGGGCAAGGAACTCTTCGTCGCCGTCTGTCAGACTTGCCATAAGGTCGGCAACGTCGGCAACGACTTCGGCCCGAACCTGCAGGGCATCGGCTCGCACCCGCCCGCCGAGATGCTCGTGCACATCGTCGATCCGAACCGCATGGTCGACGACGAGCACCGCACCTGGAACTTCAAGATGAAGGACGGCACGCAATACTCGGCCCTCATCGGCAGCGAGAATCCGACCTTCGTGAAGCTCAAGCTGCCGGCCGGCCAGTCCGCCGAGCTCAAGGTGGCCGACATCGTCAGCCGCGAGCGCAGCCCGAACTCCCTCATGCCGGAAGGCTTCGAGTCCCTCGGCGCCGAAGGCCTGCGCAATGTCATCGCCTATCTCCGTAGCGTGGCGATCAGCCCCGAAGGCGAGACCGTCGGACGTTTCCGCCTGCTCGACCTCCGGGCGGCGTTCACCGCCTCGACGAATACCGGGCTCTACGCCAGCAAGGAAGCCAAGCGTGACACCTTGCCGTTCGCCCAGTTCGGCCAGGTCCAGTCCAATGGCGTCCCCTACAAGGTCGTCGACCCCAAGACCGCCAAGGACGGACTCAACGTCATCGTGCTCAAGGGCGGCGCCTTCAAGGACGCTTATTCCAAGAGTTTCGCCCAGAAGGTCGAGATCCCGGTCGGTTCCGTGGCCAATCGCATCCACTTCCTCGGCGCCGTCGGCGGCTGGGGTGCGCACGGCGACGCCGTCGCCATGGTCGCCGAGGTACATTTCCTCAGCGGCAAGGTGCAGCGGAAGGTCTTCTACGGGGGCGTCGACTTCGCCGATTACAACGGCACGGGCGATGTCCCGAAGTCCAAGTCCGCCCGTCAGTTGCTCTCCGGCGACGGCCGCCAGGTGCGTACTCATTGGATCCCGGTCGAGAGCGACGAGGTGATCGACAAACTCGTCCTGAGCTCCGAAGACACGACCATCGCTCCGACCACCGTCGCCGTCACCATCGAGATCGGTGGCCCGGCGAACCCGCTCGCCGGCAAGAACGAAGGTGCGCCCAAGGCCGGCAAGAAGAAGGGCAAGGCCAACGAAGGCCCCAGCGACCTGCTCCCCAAGGATAACCCCAAGACCACCCAGGCTTATGGCCAGTCCTTCGGGCCGCGTAAGGACGGCCAGCTCCGCGTGCTCGTCGCCGGCGCCGGCAGCTCGCACAACTTCCCCGCCTTCTTCCTCGGTACCGACGCGCTGACAGCCAAGGCCGCCGGTTATGACGTCGCTTCGACGCCGAACCTCAAGGAGACCCTCGCGCTGCTTCCGCAGGCGGACCTCTTCGTGTTCAGCGGCAATCATGCCCAGTTCGGGACGCCGGAGTTCCAGAAGGCCATCCGGGACTTCGCCGCGGCCGGGAAGGGCATCGTCCTCCTGCACGCCGCCACCTGGTACAATTGGCCGCTCGAGACCAAGTATAACGACGAGTTCGTGTGTGGTGGGTCACGTAACCATGGCCATAGCGACTTCACCTTCACCGTCACCAAGCCCGAGCACCCCATCATGAAGGGCGTACCTGCTACCTTCGTGATCAACGACGAAAGTTATAACATCGAACTGACCCGTCCCGAAGGTGCTGAAGTCCTCGGCACCATCCCGCGTCAGACTCCGAAGGAAGGCCTGTCGAATATCCTGCCGTCGGTCTGGACCGTCAAATATCCTGGCGCCCGCGTGGTCTGCATCGCCCTCGGCCACGACGAGAAATCGCATGACCATCCGGCCTACAGGCAGCTCCTCCTGAACTCCCTTACGTGGGTATCTAACAAGTAAGGAGAGGATTGAGCATGGAGTATCGAGTATTGGGGGAGTGACATAGAATCCCTGCGAAATAGTGCTCCTTCGCTCATGCCTCCTGCGGCCTTTTCTATACTCAATACTCCATACTCAATACTCTAGCTACCATGGTCTACCACTACGGAACCTTCGTTTTCAAGAAAGGCGTCACCCAGGCCCAGATCGACACGTGCTTCGCCGAGATGCGCGGCATGGTCGGCAAGATCCCCGGCCTGCTTTCCATGCAGCATGGCGTCTACCAGAGCGACGAAGGCCTCAACGATGGCTTCACGCATGGCTTCGTCATGACCTTCGACACCCCGCAGAGCCGTGACCGCTATCTCCCGCACCCCGAGCACGAGCGCGTGAAGGAGGTCGTCGTCCCGAACCTCGAACGCGTGATGGTCTTCGACTTCACCGTCTGAAAGTCCCTGCACCCTCAGCGGGCGCCCGGATCAGACCCCTTGACGTCGAGGTCCGGCTTGGTGTTCCAGCGCGGCTTCCAGCCGGGCTTATCGACCTTAGTGCGGAAGATGACGGTATTGTCTAGGGCGAGGTCGTCGCTCCAGATGAACCTGGCCTCCTTGAAGTCATGGTCGAAGTAGGGCTGCTTGGGATCGACTTGCTCGACCGAGTATTCCTTGGCCTGCGGCCACTTGCTGTCATCGAAGTCGACCGCCCACCAATTGGCGGGAAGAGGGTCATGACGGACGGCCGGAGCCTGGGTGTCGCCTTTCAACGGTCCATGGAAGAAGCTCCGGGCTTTCCAGCGTCCGTCGGTGACCGTGCCGTCGGCGAACTTGAGGCAGAAGCCGCCGTCCCCGATGCTGGAACCGTATTCCAGTCCCGTCTTGGGGTCGGCGTTGTCCTTGGCCAGTACCGCAATCGTCATCGGATACTCCGGAAGGAAGTCGACGCTCACGACATTATGTGGGGTGAACTCGATCGGGTCGACGGCGACCAGGCGCCCGTTGACGTAGAGCATGAACCAGTTGTCGGCATAGACGTTCAGCTTCATCGTGTCGGTCAGCGAAGGCTTGATCAGCCCGCTGTCTTTGCCGGCCGGCTTGCGACGTTTGGCGTTATCTGGCTTGCCCGGTGTTTCCGGCGGAGACTCCGCCGGTTTCGGGGTGGTACCGCGGGCATAGGTGACGGTCAAGGACGCTGAGCCGAGGACATGGCCCTTCATCGCCCCGAAGAGCATGTCGCGGGTGACTTTCGACTCGGAGCCGCCAAGGACAGCGGGAGCCGAGAGCGCGTAGACGGTGAGGACGTAATGCTTGTCGCCCGGACCTTGGGAATGCGGGGGCTCGTAGCCGACGGCGCCACGGGAGCTCACGCCGACCTTTCCCGGAGGCTTCGCCCCTTTGGTCAGGCTGTTCGTCGTGGCCGGCAGATCCCAGAGTAACCAGCAGGTCTTGATGGTCTCGTCGGGCGTCAGGTGGTCCATCACGAGGGCGAAGCCTCGCGTGCCGGCGGGAGCGCCCTTCCACTGCAACGACGGCGTGATGCCGGCGCCGTCGCCGGTGAACTCGACCGGGTAGCGGGTCGGGTCGGGAATGTCGGCGCTGTTAAGCGTGAAGCCAGGTTGTGGCTTCTTGAGCGTGTCCATGCCGAAGGCCGAAGGCACCTCCGTCGGCGCGGCTTTCTTGCCGCTCTCAGGTCGCTTGCCTTCTTCCGGCCGCTTGCCCTTGCCGCCCTTGCCGCCTTTCTCGGCTCCTTTTCCCTCGACCCCAGGTCGCTTACCTTCCCGGGTGTCGCCCCGGTAGGTCTCTTCGCGTTTCGAGCCGTCGGGGTCGACGAACGTGAACTTCCAGCCGCCTCCTTGGGCGGGCGTGAAGTCGATTGAGCCTGATTTGCCGCCCACCGCGTAGGTCAGGCGGTTCCCTTGTCCTGATGCCCCGGCGGTGAAGGCAGTGATCTCCGCTCCGCGTAGGGCTTGAAGGGCTGGACGGACGGACTGGGCCCGAGGCTGCGGATCGACCTGACCTTCGAGCTCGGTGACTTCACCGTGGAAGCCGCCATTGACGAAGGGGTAACGCGTGGAGGCGTGGTAATGGTATCCGAAGGAGGGTGTGGTGTGACCGTTGAAGGTGTCGAGGCCCTTAGGAGCGGTGCCATCAGGTTCGGCAAGTCCGTAGATGGCGTAACCATCGAGCGCGTAAGCAATCGGCAGGGTCTTGCCCAGCGTCTCCTGCAGGTGCAGCGGCGCCGCATGGTAGTGGTAGTCGTCGGCGCGGCCGCAATGTCCGCCCCAGCGGTCGAGCTCACCGATATCGGCCGAGATCTCGCCGCGGTTGTTCTGGGGATTGAAGATCGGGATGCCGTTCGCCGCGATGGCGATGGCGCCGCGGAGGAACCGATCCTTGATGCTGGCGGGCGTCTTCGACGGGACGGGCTTCAGCGGGATACGCCAGGCGTTCATACCGACGTAGTTCTGCGGCAGCGGCACCTGCTGCTGCCACGCCGTGATGCCGGTCATCATCCCATGGGCAGGCAAGCCGTCGCCTTCGACATAAAGGAACTGGTCATCATGCCGGACGCGGACCTTCGGGCTGAACAGCGCGAAAGGCTTGGCCTGCGGCGGGCCGCTGACGACGCCTACGGACGGCTTAGCCTGCGCGATCAAGGGCGGGATACCGGCGAAGCTCGCGATCGGGACGCGAGCCTGATCGTGTTCGGAGGAATCGTGGGCCTGTAGCCAGGGGACCGGCAGGCTGACGCAGAGCAGTAGGAGGGAGGGACGCATCGGGTTATTTGGAATTCTTGCCGCCCTTGCGCCCTTCACGTCCACGGTCTGGGATCGTCTTAGGGTCATAGGCTGGGTTGGGTTTGACGACGCGCGGCGCGTTGGTGGCGGTCTGCCAAGCCCGCAGTTTGCCGAGCAGCTCGGCGGCGCGCTTCGGGTCGGTGGCGGTCAGGTCGCGGGTCTCGCCCGGATCCGCGGCGAGATCGTAGAGTTCGGTTTTCTCCCCTTCGAAGAACTCGATCAGTTTCCAGTCGCCGGAGCGGATGGCGCTGCCGGGGCCGCCACCGCCGATGTAGCATGGGAAGTGCCAGAAGACATCGCGCGCGAGCTTGGCCTGCGGGTCCTGAAGGTACGGCACGAGACTGCGGCCATCGAGGTGGGCGGGGTTCGGCTTGCCGGCCAGCTGCATCAGCGTCGGGAACCAATCCATGCTCAGCGTCGTCACGCGGGAGGTGCCGGGCTTGACCCCAGGAGCGCGGATGACGGCAGGCACGCGGAGACCACCTTGATACAGGGTGCCTTTGCCGCCCTTGAGCGGGGCGACGTATTGGCGGGTGCCGCCGTTGTCCGAAGTGAACACCACGACGGTGTTCTCCTTGAGGCCGAGTGTCTCGAGGGCGGCGAGGACGCGGCCGACGTTCACGTCCATCGCCTCGACGGTCGCGGCGAGCGCCGCGTCGGCGACCCCTTGGCGGGCCTGATATTTCTTCAGCAGCTCCGGCTTAGGATCGAAGGGCGCATGCACGTCATGGTAGGCCAGGTAGAGGAAGAACGGCTTGGCTTTGACCGACTCGACCCACTGCAAGGCGGCGTCGGTGAGGACGTCCGGCGAGTAGCGGCCTTTTTCGTCGCGGTAGGCGTCTTTCTCGAAACCCAGCTGCTTGGGTTCGACGAAGACATCGAAACCTTGGCCCTTCGGGGTGGCCGGTCCGGTGCGGCCACGGCCGAGGTTCCACATGCCGAAAAGCGAGGTCGCATAACCATGGGGCTTCAAGGCTTCGGCCAGCGTGAGGCTTTCGGTCGGCATGGCCTCACGGCTCTCGGCCGCCAGTAGCTTATGGTGCGGCGAACCCGGCGTATGCCGGTCGTCGACCACGGTATAGACGCCATGACGCGGCGCATACTGTCCCGTCAGGAGGCAGGCCCGGGTCGGTGCGCAGTTCGGCGCGCTGGCGCAGGCTTCGGTGAAGACCACGCCTTCGCGGGCGAGTCGGTCGAGGTGGGGCGTGTCGACGAAGCGGTTGCCGGCGAAGGCCGGATCGTTCCAGCCCATGTCATCGGCGAGGATGAACACGATGTTCGGTTGGGCGGCCGAGGCTTCGACGACGAAGGCCAGCAACGAAAGCAGGAAGCCGTGACGCATGAGCGCGGAGTGCGGGGTGATCAGGCGCCTTTCTTGCCGCCTTTGCCGCCCTTGCCGCCGCCTTTGCGCGTGGCTGGTTCCTCGCCCGGCTTGTATGACGTCGAGGCGACGGGCAGCTTGGCGCCGGCTTCTTGCAGGCGGGCACGCAGCTTGGCTTCGAGGCGGGCGGCATCCTCCTTGCGGGAGTCGACGAGGTTGTTCCGTTCGGACGGATCCTTGGCGAGATCGAAAAGCAGGCGGGTGTTATCCTCGTAATAGAGCACGAACTTCAGGTCTCCTTCCCGGATGCTCGAGACCGGCGTGTCGCCTTGGTAGTGGGGGAAGTGGAAGAGCAGGGCACCGTCCCGTCGGACCACGGGTTGGTTGCCCCCGGCGAGCAGCGCGGAGAAATCGCCGCCGTCTAGGTTGGCGGGCAGTTTGTCTTTCACGCCGGCCCAGCGGCAGAAGGTCGGGAAGAAATCATAGCCGACCACCGGCTGGTGACACCAAGAGTCGGCCTTCACGCCAGGGCCGCGTACGATGAAGGGCACGCGGATGCCGCCTTCCCAGAGGCCGCCCTTGCCGCCGCGCAGGCCTTGGGAAGCGCCTTTGCCGCCCTTGCCGCCACCCCCACCACCGCCGCCGTTGTCGGCCATGTAGATCACGTAGGTATTCTTCTCGAGACCCAGCGCCGCGACGGAGGCCAGCAGCTTGCCGACGCCGGTGTCGAGGTCGTAAGCGATGGCCGCCCGGGCGGGGTCGCGATGTAGTTTGCCAGGCGCCTTGGCTTCGAACTTAGCAAGGCTGGAGCGGTTGGCGTTTTCGGGGACGTGCAAGGCGTTGTAGGACATCTGCAGGTAGAAAGGTTTACCCGCCCGCTGGTTCGTCTCCATGAAGGCTTTGGCCCGGTCGGTCATGCCGAAGATATCGACGGGATTCGGATCCTTGAAAGCTTCCGCTTCCCGGTTGCCCGTATCACCGTCGCTTACGTCGTAACCATGCTTTTCGGGACCGCCGCCGCTGAGATGCCATTTGCCGAAGTGTGCCGTCGCATAGCCCGACTTACGCAGCAGTTCGGCGAAGGTCACCTCTTCGTCGCGAATTGCTTTACGATTGTCCCCTTCGATCAAGCGGTAGCCTGTTTCGGCCGGAGCGGCTTTCGTCCAGCCCAGTCGAGCGGGAGTCATGCCGGTCTGGAGGCTGATGCGCGTGGGCGAACACACGGGCGCCGGGGCGTAGCCGTTGCTGAAGCGCATGCCTTGGGCCGCGAACTTCTCGAGGTTCGGCGTCTCGAAGTAGTCGCTACGGGATTCGGCGATGTCCGGATGCATGCGGACGGAGAGACCGTTCCAGTCCTGGTCGTCGGAGAGGATCAGGATGATGTTCGGCCGGTTGACGGTCGTCGTGTCGGCGGCGGCGAGCAGGGCGCAGCCAAGCAGCAGGAGAAGGAGGCGGAGTTTCATGGTTCGAGAAGGACGGGGCGATCGGGTTCGTGATGGCTTTCGTGGCGGAAGAACGCGTCCGGCAGGGGGTCGGAAGAAAGCAGGACCAGTTCGAGGCTACGCGGACCACCGTTGTTGCGTGGCAATTGACGGAGGATAAGCCGCTCGATGACGCCGCTGGCCGGGTCGAACCAGAGTTCGATCTCCTTCGGTCCTCCTTGGGCCTGACGCTGACGTACGGCGCGCAGCTTACGGACGTCGGGTGACTCGTCGTACAGCCACTCCACGTCATAGTCGGCCTTCAGCCGGCTCAACTGCGTACGCAGGTCGAGGAAAGCGACCTCGCCGCTGGGCGCGAAGATCGCCCGCCCGAAGCGGGTCGGGTCCGGGCTGACTTTCACGGGGCCGAGCCCGCGCATCGTCCAGCTCCCGGAGCGAGCGCCGCCGAACAGACGGATCTCGCCGTTCGGCAGGCCTTGGCGCAGGACGAATTCACCCGGACCCTTCATCCAGAGGGTCGCACCTTCGAGGTGATTGGCCGGAGGGTAGGGGCCGCGGCCCTCGGCCGGCGCTTCGGGCGGGCCGACCTCCAGCACGCGGACGGAGTAACAACGGGTCACGGTTTCCTGGGCGACCTGCACGACCCTTTCCAAAGCGGCCATGGCGTCGGTCGGACGGAGCAGGAGGCTGGCGACCAGCAACGTGGCCGCGACGGCCGCGGCGGCGAGCCAGGCTTTCCCCGCCCACCAACGGACTTGGCCATCCTCTTCCAGACGTTCGAAGTAGAGCCGCTTATCAGCTGCCAGCGAGCCCGCCGCACCTTCCCGGCACAACATCGCGTGCTGGGTGGCCTGGAGGACGAAGCGGTTGCGCGCGTCCGGCATCGTTCGGAGCAACTCCCGCAACGCAGCCTGTTCGCTCTCAGCGGCGACGCCGTGGAGCACGCGCAAAGCCAGGTCGTCGAGTTCCTGATGATCTCCCGGCTTGCTCATGACGAGGTAGGACCAAGACGGCGGGTGACGCAGTCGAAAAGCGCCAGATGGGCCTGCTTGATGGCCTTGTAGACGGCCATGGGCGTCCGGTGCGCGGCATCCGCGATAACCGCCACCGGGGTGGACTCCTCGTAACGCTGCCGGAGGATTTCGCGCTGGCGGTCCGTC
>Ga0222713_10004249_pt1 | contig 14427 bp, 30 predicted proteins | sample C33_649DmetaG_FD_165061 | JGI IMG/M metagenome (GOLD analysis project Ga0222713, IMG submission 165061) | Estuarine water microbial communities from San Francisco Bay, California, United States - C33_649D | ecosystem: Environmental > Aquatic > Marine > Unclassified | place: USA: California...
TCCGTTCACGACTCCGATATAAGCAACATTGTTTTCTCCAACCGATTGGCTTACTGAATTGCTTACGCCAAATATTACTCTGTCATAGCTTGCTGAAGTATACGAAGAAGGAACAAATCCTCTGACCGCCAACGTAAAATCGGATCCAACATTTACACCTTTTCCATAACAATATTTGTTGATGTCTCCGTTTGGAATAACATTTTCATCAAAAAACAATGCGTTTGGAGAATAATAAACTGGTTGTGGAGCGTTGTAAGCGCTTGCCGAAACCATATATGCAACTATATCATTTACGGTGATTTGCTTGGTTTCACCTGTAGGACTTGTAATTTCCGACCTATCAACTATAGGAAATACATCGCCGGGCTGTACAAGGCTGGCACTTAAAAACCTTAATTGCGTTGTTTTTTGGTTCGACATGAAATATTCTTTGTTATAAATATCAAAACTACACAAAAATACCACGATTTTTTGATCTTATAATATCTGCATCAAAAAATCGTGTTATTTTATGTATATATATCAACCAAGCTGCTTAATCTTACGTACAATGAATTTTACAAGAGCACTTCTTAGAATATCCTCTTCATCAAACTCAAAGGTATAAATCCCTTGAGCTTTACTATCATCGTCGTTGAATAAGTTGAATATCTCCTTGAAACCTGAGTGAGATTTTATATCAGTTTGCATAGGATCGCCAAGAAGAAATACCTTGCTGAATTCACCGGTTCGTGTCATCAATGTTATTATTTCTTTTCTTGTGCAGTTTTGCATTTCATCTCCTATGATCGCTTTGGCGTTCCAGTTTAGACCGCGCAAATATCCCACAGGCAATCCTTCTACACGTTGTTCTTTGGTCAAAGAATGAACATCTGCCTTTGGCAATAGTTCATCCAGTTTGTCCATCAATGGTTGGCGATATGGAGATATCTTGTCGTCCTTTTCTCCTGGCAATGTTCCCATCTTTACATCAGCGCTTTCAACTATACTTCTGACATATACTATGTCGCTGATTTTCTTTTGGTTCATTAGCATCAAAGATGCCATGACCGCCATATATGTTTTGGTTGTACCAGATGGTCCTGATACAAGTATCATTTTTGTCGATTTATCCAACGCCAATTCGATAAATCGTTGTTGCTTTTCCGTTAACTCTCTTTTTAGTATTGTTAACGGAGAGGATATCTTGTCTTTTTGATATACGACGGGACTATTGTCGATCCCCTCTTTTTTTTCTTGTGTTACTATTCCTTGTCTTATTTGTTTTTTCAGCAGGCGTTTCTGTTTTGACATTGGGTGTTTTTGGGTTTATTTTATATTTTGAGATAAAGCTAATTTTCTCAAGTTTGTTCATGATATTTTTAGCTTTAGCACAGATTTCAAAATGTTCATTTTCCAAGCTGAAATCAAAGGCGTTCTGTAGGTTCTCCTTGAAATCTTTTCGGTTAATGACCACAACGAAGTTTGTTTCCTGAAATCTAAACACTTCCACGGCTCCCAATCTTTTTTTGATGGCCGTTTCTATGTTTGATATTATAGAATCGTATATCTTTTCCTTATTGTTCAAGACATATGATTCCATGTCGATGTTGTTGTTTGGCAATTCTAAAACCTTTATATCATTTTTTGATTTTTTTCTTTTTAGAATGTTGCTCATATTTTGATGATAGATATATCTCTAAAAATGCTTTTCCCAACATATTAACCAGAGCTTCATCTCTGGACAGTGCCTCTCTTCCCAAGGCGTCCAATATAATGTGCATCAATTCGTGGTAATATGTCTCGACAAAATTTTTATCGTTCATTTCAAGGTTTTGGACAATGTCTTTTCCTTTTTCTTTTATAATTCTTTTGATTCTTTTTTTACTCTGTATCGTTATTTTTTTTAAATCTTCGTCAGCTGTTCCGTAGCACTGAGTAGTGTCAAACAAATCGTTTTGAACATCAACGACATATTTGTGCCCAAAAAGGGTAAATTCCGACGGTATTTTAAATTTTTTTGGATCGTTGTCCACTACATATAAGTATTATGGAAAATGAAAAACCCAGTGTTTCAGATCAAGCCGTTGGATTAATAAAATCCACAGTGGATTGGGTAAAAAAAGACAAATTCCACACCGTTTCTCCCGAAATATTCAATCAAAGAAAAGAAGTTTGTATTGGATGTGACAAATGGGATAAAAACGGATTTAATGGAATGGGAAGATGTGGAGTATGTGGGTGCTCCGTTGGTAAACTTTATATACCAAGTGCCAAATGTCCACTAAATCCACCAAAATGGGGGCCCGTCACTTCTTAGGGCAAGTAGAACAGCTTGAAATCATCTGCAAGCAAGCAGAACAAAAGCTGGAAACCACCCTTGATGGTTTTCCAGCTTTATAACTAATTATAACTATTTTGTTTTTATTATCGAGACAAGATTGACATATGCAAATTTCTCCGTTGCTTTTTAAGCGACTAAATTCTTTTTGACTGATGACGGCTTGAGGCATTGCATTAAAAGATTATAATAATACATATAATCCATTTTGCGTTCTACAACATCTGATTTATGCTTAAACACGGTTTTTATGGTAGCAAAATCGTTGGATGGGTCATAACAAAAAATCGTTGATAAATATTCGTTGACCACAATGTCTTGAGCGATATTTGCCCATTCTCTATTTAAGTTTGGGTTAATAAGCCAATGACCAAACATAACATGGCACATTTCGTGACAAATAACAAACAACTTTTTATTTTGTGTGCATGTTTTCCAAAAATTTGGATTTGTAACCAATCTGAAATTGTTGTTGTGAATTTCAAGCTCCATACTTTCGGCATCTTCGTCAAAAACCATTGGTTCAAAACTTCTCCACATAGCCTGAAACAAAGGATTAATGCTTCCCAGTTTAAGTTCAACCCAATTTCGATCTTTATTTAAAATTTTTTTCATAAATAAAAAGGGGAGGTTTCCCTCCCCATATTTTATCGGGCTCTACGAACCTTTCGTTTCTTTGCCGGAGTTTCGGACTTGGTGGGAACATATTTCTCACCCGCCGACTTTCTACGAACGGCACTTGCCCACGAATTTCGAGTCTTAACACTCGCAAACTCATATGTTTTACCTTCGGCTAACAGCTTATTCACCTCTTCCTCGGAGGTAGCTGTTAGGATACGTTGTCTTAGTCCTAGCATAAATTAGTCTCGGTTTCTGAGATAGATGGTTCGAACTTCGAGCTTACTACCGTCCGGATATCTGCCGATGATGTTCTTCCAGTAGTTTAGCTCAGGTTGAGCAAACGACTCGGATTCATACTCTGAGTTGGAAACTCGAAAACCGTTACGAAAAACGGCGTAGAGCTTCTTCTGTTCAACGTTATCTTCTGACATATTTTTATTTTTATTTTTGTTGTTTTAGTTTATGCTGACACCAAATATTAAAAATTATATCTCTTTTTACCGGTACTGTAAGCAAAGCTATCAAGTCTTACGAGTTCGTCAAACACATCTTTTTGTGTATGCTCTATTTGAGCATAAAACCCAGGATCTTTCTTTTCACGTTCAAGCTTTCGCTTAACATTGGCTTCTTGTCGTTTGGCGACGAGCTTCTTGATGAGTTCCAGTCGATTTGTTTTATCCATGACAAACACGATACAGATGTTTTATCATTTGTCAAATAGTATTTTATAAACTTACCTAACTATATGATAACCAATATAATATTATGAACTTGGATTTGGATCATCTTCGTCATATGACATTTTCCAACCAACATTTCTTGCTTCATTTTCTGTTTTCATGTATATTCTGCCCTCATCGGTATTGATGCTAGATCCAATTAAACCATAAACTTGCTGTTCTGGGTTTCCGTGTGTTGGTAGTGTGCTTATCATGTGTTTTATATAAATATATGCTATTATCTGTATACCACTTCTATTCCGGCATTTGATCCAGAAAAACTTCCGGTATCATTTATTCTTACAATCGTTCTTGGATCCATTGAAGCTGTATATGTCAAAAATCTATTTGGATCTCTTACTTTTCCTGGTTCCACTGGAACATATTGTGTGGCCACATAATAAAAATTGGAACGCACAACCTCGTTCGGAGGATATATTCTTATATGATCCAGAGAGTATTTATTTTGACTTGCGGTGATAGGAATTATTTGACCTGGAACATATCTTTGGTCGTATGGATAAACCATTTCAGATCCTGTTCCACTTTGTTCTGTTTCTGATATACCAAGAGGGAAGAAATAGTCGTCAACCAGTAGTGGTCTTATTTGAAGAAGCGGTCTTGCTGTAGCTGTCAAGGTAGGCGTGTTTGTTGGAGTTGGAGTAAGAGTTGGCGTTTGGGTTTGTGTTGGGCTTGGTGTAGGAGTTTGAGTTGAACTTGGTGTAGGAGTATTCGTCGCAGTAAGAGTGGGAGTATTTGTTGGAGTTAACGTCTGAGTATTGGTTGGTGTCAGAGTTGGAGTAGGAGTTGGCGTAGAAGTTGAAGTAGATGTGGGAGTATTTGTTGGAGTGCTTGTCTGGGTCGGAGTAGAAGTTGAAGTAGGCGTGTTTGTTGGAGTAAGAGTTGGAGTGATCGTTGATGTAAGGGTAGGAGTGTTGGTTGCTGTAAGAGTTGGAGTATTTGTCGCCGTCAGTGTAGGAGTAAGAGTAGGAGTTTGTGTGGATGTTAAAGTTGGAGTATTGGTAGGAGTGGATGTCAACGTTGGCGTATTTGTCGGAGTCAACGTTTGAGTAGAAGTTGGAGTAAGAGTAGGAGTGGATGTTGCTGTAAGAGTAGGAGTATTGGTAGGAGTAGATGTAAGAGTTGGTGTTGGAGTTGGCGTATCAGTGACCGTTGAAGTTAATGTAGGAGTTGGTGTAGGAGTATCTGTAACCGTGGCTGTTAGAGTTGGTGTTGGAGTTGGCGTATCAGTGACCGTGGCTGTTAGAGTTGGTGTCGGAGTTGGTGTATCCGTTGTTGTAGCCGTTAGAGTTGGTGTCGGAGTTGGTGTATCCGTTACTGTTGCAGTCTGGGTTGGGGTGAGTGTAGGGGTTGGCGTTGGTGTATCCGTTACAGTAGTCGTCAGAGTTGGCGTAGGAGTTGGTGTATCCGTTGCCGTCGAGGTCAAGGTTGGAGTAGGCGTTGGTGTGTCGGTTACCGTAGAGGTGAGAGTTGGTGTTGGTGTAGGTGTATCTGTTACCGTGGCTGTAAGCGTTGGAGTAGGCGTAGGAGTATCAGTTACCGTTGCAGTCAGAGTAGGCGTTGGCGTAGGAGTATCAGTTACCGTCGCGGTTAAGGTCGGGGTAGGTGTCGGCGTGTCTGTTACCGTCGCCGTAAGGGTTGGAGTTGGTGTAGGCGTGTCCGTAACTGTAGCTGTCAGTGTAGGAGTAGGTGTCGGTGTATCAGTAACAGTTGCTGTCAACGTTGGTGTAGGAGTAGGAGTATCCGTCGCCGTCGCGGTCAAAGTTGGCGTTGGTGTAGGAGTATCCGTGACAGTCGCGGTAAGTGTCGGTGTAGGAGTGGGAGTATCTGTTACCGTGGCTGTTGGAGTTGGAGTTGATGTAGGCGTTGCGTCCGGAACAAATGTAGGAGTTGGTGTGGGAGTGTCAGTAACCGTCGCTGTAAGGGTTGGAGTTGGTGTAGGCGTGTCTGTTACCGTGGCTGTAAGCGTCGGGGTTGGAGTTGGGGTGTCTGTTGTTGTCGCCGTAAGAGTTGGAGTGAGAGTAGGTGTGGCTGTAAGTGTAGGAGTTAATGTAGGTGTTTCAGTTGAAGTAGAAGTAAGAGTTGGGGTAAGTGTAGGAGTCTCGGTTGGTGTAGCTGTAAGAGTCGGAGTAAGTGTTGGAGTAGCTGTAGGAGAAGGAGTTGGCGTGGGTGTTGGAGTAGGTATCGTGGCGTATTTGTTGTTGATCGTTGTTTCTGTATCCGATATCTGGGTTGTTGTCAATGAAGCTGTATAAATGTATAGTTCATGAACATATCCATAAAAGTCAGCGGTCTTACCAGTGTTGTTACCAACCTGGAAGTTGCTTCCCCCCGAATTCATGCTGGAACTTATTGTTCCAGATAAAAGAAACAAAGGAAACTCTGTACCATCTCGTCTAAGTTTTACTTTGTCCTCGGTCGTAGTACCACTACCGCTATAAACAAGAGTATAAATGTGAGACTGAGAAGGATCTGGAACCAATGAGCTGGTAAGTGTGGCTCCTGCAACTCCTACACACACTTTACTGGACGAAAAGAAAAGAGAAAGACCAGTACCTTCGTTTCCAAATAATATCTGATACAACGACGTGTTGAGAGATCTACCAACAAATATAGCAGAAGCTTCACTTTGATCGTTCCATGATGTAAATGGAGCCTGCATGAGTTTGTCCGCCGCATTGGCAAAAAACACAGCTCCTTGTCCATTTTGAACGCTTGAAGTATATGCGGTCTTGTTACCTCCTGGTTGAGGATTTAGTTGGGCCATTGACCCAGATGTAACATACCATTGTGTTATCTGACCACCGTCCGCAGGAATACCACCCTGAAACGAAACTCCGTTCGTTGCGTCATACCAACCGAGAAGTGATCCTGTGTATACTGCCATATACGGTCAAATTATATATCTTATGAAAGCAATTTGCCCTTTGGCTTGAACGGATTGTTTTCTGCTCTGAATGCATGCTTCGCATCCACACCCTTCTTTACAATGTCCGCTGCCATAGCATTATAGTTTGGCTGCTTGGTAACATCGTTTTGCATGCCGCGTATTACCTTGTTCAGTTCTTCTGTGTTTAATCCTTGTTTGTTGTACATAATATGTGCTTGTAATATATAAATATCATGAGTTTGAAAATATAAAGATCTCTACCGATCAAAATGAAGATACTACTACGAGATATAAGATGAGCAGTATATAAAAGATCAAAGAATAAAAGTGTATATCAAGCTATACGCTAAAATCTTATAAACTGGTATATACAAAAATTCCTATAAAAAAATTTACCCCCTGTAAATTTCAAAAATAAAGGTAAATAGGTCAAAAAGATATGCAGGAAAACAGGCTATATCTTTAAAGGGAATATAATGACTTTAGCGAGATGATATAATAGTTTGACTGCGTATATATGAATTTTCCAGAGAAAAAGTCGCAGCGACAATAAAACGTATCCCGCGCCCCCCGCAGGGGGGGTGTTACCCCCACCTAGAAGACACCTAAATACCCCACCTAACCCCCCCTATCCTGGGGGGTTAACCATACCTGCCACCCCATACGGGTGGGGGTTACCACCCTGTTCCTACCTCGTTCCTTAGACCTTCAACCATCAGACGAGCTCCATGTTCATTCTTACCATAAACATATAACCCATAATGAGTTGATAGGTTCATAGGAAAGTCTTGACGAAACTTATTAGCTTCGTAAGCACTGGTAGCAAAAGACTTACGGTTAGGGTTACGACCACGAACCTTGAGATATGTCTTTGACCCACGAAGAAGAGAACGAGCCTGCTTTATGAAGTTCCAACCTTCGTCGTTGTTCTTGACGAAACCACAGAACTGTTTGGAGTAGGATTTGTTTTTCATCACGCGGATATGTTGGCTGAACAATTAAAGAAAGTCAAGCTTCAAACCGTAGGTTCAACGAAATAGTCTTTGCTGAAGGTGATGGCCCAGATGTTCGGTCGGACAAGCATAGCCTTAAAGACTAGAGCTCCTTCGTCTCTGACTTCGTATCTCCAGATGTTTCCTCGACCAGTATCACTGCCACTTTCCGTGACGACGTTATACTTGACCCTTTTAGCTTCCTTGACAAGAGCCTTAACTCCAGGAGTCTGAGACAGTTGAATAAAGGTGTTCTTGATGCGGTTCTGAATATCGGTAGTGCTCATCGTAGCAGTATCTTGGTTGACGGGTTAAAATAAGTCAAGCCTAGATCATCGGTCGTAACATGCTTTACGAGCTTCCTTGGCGGACTCTTGAGCCTCCACAATGTCCCAGAAAGCCTCGTATTGGTCGATGGTCGTCACACCACGTTCAGCCCAGAAATCCAGATCGGTCACGGGAGCGAGGATCAGAGTGCTACCGGCCTTCTCACACAGATCCATCATTTGACCCGTCTTAGCGTTGATGTGATTGAGGAGGGCGATTTGGGCGGTGGAGTAGTTGTTCATCATGCCAACAAGTATGGTGGTTCGCTGTAGAAAGTAAAGAAAAAAGCACCCCTTTTGAGGGTGCTCTTTCTTTATGACTGAGAACAAACCACTTACGAAAGTTAAGCCTTGGGGTTTAAATCGACGGGAACGGTCCTAACGAGAGTGCCGAAGGGACGATTTACATTTTGCTCCACAGAACCAAACCCAACCTTGACTACTTTTCCATTTTGAATTGTAACCAACCCAACCTGAACGGTTTCTTTTCCATCTCGGAATTGACCACGGCCTCGGATTCCAACGTAAATAGCTTCACTCAATCCCCAGATAGATTTCACACGAAACCCAGAACCAAATTCCAAAATCTGGACGTTCTTCAGATGAATTGAACCTAAGATAAGTCCAGTACCATCCACCGTTTCTTCCATTTTCAATAGAAGCGACTTTAACTCCGCGGTCTGACTTTCATTCAGCGGAGATTTTACTTCAGTAGATTTGATTTCTTCTTTAAGCGGTTCGAGTTCAGCATAAATGTGGTCAGGCGAAAGATCAAGGTTGGCTCCGCTGACGGCATCCACACCAATGCCCACCACCCCTCCCAAAATAAGATTCATGCCCCCAGCAGCAACTCCTCCTACGGATAGGACTGGGGACAAGGTGAAGGTTTGTGTTTTATAACCCTCCTTGGAAATAATAACTTGCACCGTTTCGTTTCGTTTGAGAGTGAATGTCACTGGCGTGATTCCAGACTGACCGGTAGACAGTTTGACTTCAGCCTTTGAGGGGTTTGAAGCGATAGGAATGTCCATCTTGGTTCCACGTTGGACGGTTGCACATCCAGAGGTGAAAAGAGTCATCACCCCGAGGGATAGAACAATGATCGATTTCATGTCGGTAAGCGTGGTTGGTAATTAAAGAAAGTCAAGCCTTACTTGACCTTGACCTCCTTGTTTTCGACGGTGACGGTCTTCGTCTCAACGAACCACTTGACCTTCAGGTTTTCAACAGGAATGACTTCGTTCATGCCATGCCCAAAGACGATGACATGCTTCCAAGGGTAGTAGTGGAACTTGTTATGCTTTTTGACTTCCAGAACCCGACCGGCCTTGTAAACCGTCTTCATGCCAGGATGACCTTCGATAGTGGTCGTTTTGGCGACGATGAGCTTCGTGACGTACTTTGTGGTGGTGGTCTTCATCTTGCCTCCTATTATGGCGAACAATTAAAGAAAGTCAATAACCAAGTGCAAGGGCCACAAGAACCGTTGCACCATAAACGAGCCAGATCAGAAAAAAGGTAACAAAGAAGTTTTCTGCAGCGAAGTTCAACAGATTCTTCAACCAGTTGGTGATTCGGTTGGTCTTCATCTTGCCTCCTAGTGTGAGGAACAATTAAAGAAAGTCAATCCTTTAGCTTTCCCAGCGGTTGCCATACTTGGGCTTCCGTTGGTAGGAGCCCTTGCCCCGTTTGGTCTTGTGAACACAGCCACCGAGGTTGAGGCCGGCCGTGAACTGGGAGCGAATCTTGATTTGGGAGGTGGTCTTCATTATGCCAATAAGTATGGCGAAAAAATAAAGAAAGTCAAGCCTTCTTCGGCCGACCGACCAACTTCTTGATGAGGTTGAAACCTAGCTGAAAGGCGATGCCGATCAGAACCAGAACAGGACCGACCATAAGAGCGACCCGGCGGGCGGGCTTGGAGTGGGTGGCGTGATCAAAAAGAATGACCAGGCCAAGGGTAGTCCAGATAGCGAGAGCGATAAGGAGGATAGAGATCATGCCAGCAGTGTGGTTAAACGGATGTAGAAAGTCAACCCCATTCACCAGCCGTGCCGCGGACCATTGACAGCCCTACCGGCGGCATTCGACTTAATTTTTTCAATAATCCACCAGAACAAATCACGGCTGCTTTTGGTCGAAAGTTCAGCGGTGGTGTAAATTCCAACTTCCTCTCTATCAAAATAAAGATGGGCGAGATTCTTCTTCCACTTCACGGTCACGCCCACCTTGTCGAGTAAAGCGATATTTTCAGCGAGCCCATCGGTGGTAGCGAGGGTAAGATCTTTTGTTTTCATCGTTATACCAGGAGTGTGGTCAAAGAATTAAAGAAAGTCAAGCCCCAAAGGCGGGGTGACCGTCACCGGCGACATAGATATGAAAGTGAGCCGTGCCCTTGGGAGCCCGATAGTCCTTGAGATTCACGATGTTCACATAGCGCATCTCATCACGATTGCTGACCCAGCCGAGGAGGTTGGGAATCTTGCCGTAGTTGTCCACGGCCCACGCCACTCGACTGGCTCCACCCTTGGCCCCACCCCAACCGGACATAAACTTGTCCTTGGCCACGATAGCCCAAGAGTGAGTCAGCTTCTGTTCATCAGTGCGGTCGTCTTTGAGGATCATGCCCAAGAGTATGGCGAATAATTAAAGAAAGTCAAGCTTTACCAATCGAACATCACAGGTTTGTTTTCGTACCAGCCGACATTTCCACGATGCAGGTCCGGAAAGATTCCACGGGCCAAATGAGGTTTAAGAGACGCCCGCAAAGCGGTCAGGGCTGCTCGCAAATGGGTTTTGCGGACCAGGGGTTGAGCCACCCATCCTTCACCCAGGTCTACGGTGGGAACCCTCAGGGAAAGCGGAGTGCGATGCTCCAGAATGAACTTGGGCTTTTTTACAACGATGCCGCACTTGGTGTTGTAAAATGCTGACATATCGCGAGCTGTGCTCTTGAACTGCTTCCAGCCCTTGAGTTGGGTGCCAGAGTCCAGCATTTCAGCTTTGTAAAGCAGGAACTGACGGGCCTTTGCGGAAATCTTGAAAGTGCTCATTTGTTGGTCAGAACGACGGTGAAAAGGCCAGAACGATAAACTCGCCATCCGCGACGCATCAGATGGTCGCACTTGACGACATCATCGAGCGTCATCAGGTCAAGGGTGAGATACTTGGCTTTCATCATGCCGCAAGTGTGGGCTGGTACCTGTAATAAGTCAAGAAATAAGTGGAAAGGGTAAACTATTCTTGCAACGGCCCGACGGCTTGCCCGACTTGGATTTCTTACTGAAGCACACTCTTGGAAAGATTCCCATCCAGCCGTAAAGTATTGTTCCATCGTTAAATCTGAAAGGTTTCTTCCTATCCGATTTTCCAGAAGGAGCGTGAAACAGCATAAGAGGTTCGTCTTCGCCGGACGGAACATCAGGATAGGCGTGCACATTGCCTTTCATAAGAAACGATCCATCGGACTGTTCTATAAGTTCAACGTTACCCTTGATGATAGCGTGCACAAACTCCCACCCAAACTCATTACCTTCAACAGCTTCGTTTCCAAATACGGCTTTAATCTTCAAATCCTTGGGCATTTCAGAGTAGTATCCCTGAACGTCCGCCTTGCTCCAGGGATCCAAAACCTGACTCTTTCCCACCAGTTCCTCCACCTTGCCTCGAACCTGAATCGCATACTTGACCCAACGAGGGTCTGTGTGGCGGTTCATCGGATGAAGGGTCTCACTGCTTGGCGGTCTGCCATATCCTCGTTCAGAGTAGTTTTCTTTTTTGTGGGAAAAGTAAAACTGCGGAGCGCCTTGGTGGTGAGCAAATAGGTCACAAACGACTGCTTTACCGTCTCTTTCAACTCGACTTGCACCTGTTACCGTTTTTTTCCACGGCCCGACCTGAAGAACGATTTCATGCTTTCCGGAACGGTTGATTGCCTCAGTTATCTGCGAATTGAGGTTTGCCACAAACTCTTTCTCGCCCTTGACAGAATCTTGCTTTTGTTTCATTTTTGAAGATAAGTGGGGAGCGGCCCCACCACGAGCCGCTCCCCTGATGAACTACCTCTTACCCAAAATCTTAGCTTTCGTAATGGTCCCTAAATCCCACGGTGTGAGGATTATCCACGATTGCGGCATAATCTTCAAACTTCACCTTTTTCATTGATCGTCCACGATAAAAACCAGACCACTTTTCCTTCTTTGGATCCCATCCAACGGAAACAATCACATTTTCAACATCTCTCAGATCCTGATCAGTAGCTTCACTGCGCTTGACATAATCGACATTTTCCACGATGGTCACATAAGCGTGCTTTTCTCCACCGACCTTAGCCAGAGCTGTGGGAGTAGGAACCACGGTCGCCTTGCCACCATTGGGTTGCATTCCTGAACCATTGATGAAATACAACCACTTACCGTCCTTCGTAGGATTGATGGGAACGGTCTCAGTAGAATAAAGACGAACGTTCTTGCGATTGGTGTTTTTCATTTTTATTTTTGGTTTTTTGTTTCTGGGTTAAATCTTAGTGGTAGTTGTAACAGTTGACGGCCTTACCGTCCCAGAGGTAGAAGTTGGCGAAGGTAGTGTCCTTCACTCGGTAGGAATCACCGGCGGGAGAAAAACGCTTCGTCTCAACCTTGCCCGAACGATTCATGTCAGGCGTGCTGGTCCACTCCATCGGGCCCGTGTGATTTTCCACGGCACCGAGGCGAACCATCTTGACTGACTTACCCGTGACGGCGATGACCTTAGCGAAAGAGGCGATGTTGGCCTCGTAGCCCCAGTTGGAGACGAGGATGTCACCGACCTTGGGACCGTTCACGATTTCTTGCTTGGGAGCGATGATGGAGTTCATATTGGTAAGAGTGGTGAGTTTTTCAGAAAAGTCAAGCTTCGTTTAAACTTTCGCGATACAATATCCGATCACAAGACCAGCTCCGAACGTGATAGCGGTGCCGAGTGGAAGGATGGCGACGAGAGCGAGAGTGATGAGGGAACCGAGGATGAACATCTTCATGCTGTTATGGTGGGCGAAGGTTTAGAGAAAGTCAAGCTTTACTTGACCAGACCTACCGTGATCTTTTTGCTGTAGAAGGCGGGGTAGCCAAGCTCTACGTTAGCTTCCCACGTAGCGAATCGCTTGAGACAGGTCACAACGGTGGACTGCACCGTACCGTCGTGCTTGTAAAAGGTGACCTTCCAGTTGCGAGGAGTGAGGTTCATTTGATGACAGGAAGCTTGATGAAGTTGCCTGAAGTGTGGACCGGAACCTGAGACTTGATGAGGTTCCCTGAAGTGTGAGCGACGGGCTGTGACTTGATGAAGTTGCCCGAGGTGGTGATATACCAGGGTTGAAAGGGAGAGTTATTCATTTGACTTAGTCTATGGTGTTGAAATAAGTCTCTTTGTCAAGCTTCAAAAGAAGATATTTGACGCGGTCGTAGGTGTTGATCGTCACCGGTGTCGAACCGAAATACATCTTGTTGAACAGATTGTAGTTGCGATAGGCGACGTTCAGGAACTTGACCAGTGCAGCGGACAGCGGATTCGTCGTAAACTCGTCACCCGTGAACGAGTTGCGAGCGATGGTTTCGTTCGCGGAAGCGAGGAGGCCATACTTCTCAGAGAGCTGATTGAGGAGGTTGGACTCTGGCTGCGTGAGAGATATGCCGTTGGCGGAGGTGTATTCAGTAAGTTTCATCGTCTCCTAGTATGGGCAAAGGCTATAGAAAGTCAAGCTTGTAGTGAGAAAAAGTGCGAAAAAAGTGCCAAGCAGGCTTGACTTTCTATAGCGGACGTGCATACTTGGTCTCGTAAGATCAAGAACAGGGTGAAGCCGAAAGGATGGCCCGAGGGTAGGGGACCAAGGGCTGCGCTGTTACCAAGGGTCGCCAAAATCTATGCCGCCGCCACTTTTTTCTTTACTTTTCAGCAGAGTTCACCCAATATATTGCCACGATGAACAAGATCACCCTCCACCACGGTTCCGTCTCGCATGTCTCGGCCGCTGCTGTCGGCCTTCCCGCCGATTCCGGTAACGGCTACTACTCCTACTCCTATTATCTCCTCCCCTACTCGGGCGACATGACGCCTGAGGCACTGGGTGCCGTGCAGTCCAATCTGCACAAGAAGCACTACTCGCCTCCCTTCACCAGTCTGGAGGGTGTTCGTATTTTCGGCACCGCGACGCCGACCGGCGGCATCCTACTCGTTGGTCAAACCTACCACCACGGCGACTAAGCCGCCTTACAGTAGGTCATCAGAGTCACCTTCGGGTGACTCTTTTTTTATGTCCTCGTTAATCAAAAAGATACGAAGTCTAGCATACTCACCACACAACGTAGCAAGCTCATCGTCAGAGCCATCAGCGATGCTGCCCGCCACAACCAGCAGAATGGCACGAATAAATTGTTCATTCAGTTCGTCAGCACGCACAGACAGATCAATAAGGCATTTTGCCAACTGCTGCCTGTGTTGTAAAGAGTTGGTACTCATTCTGTTATTAATTATCATGTATGTCGCTAAAAAGCACAAA
>Ga0222713_10004250_pt1 | contig 14427 bp, 18 predicted proteins | sample C33_649DmetaG_FD_165061 | JGI IMG/M metagenome (GOLD analysis project Ga0222713, IMG submission 165061) | Estuarine water microbial communities from San Francisco Bay, California, United States - C33_649D | ecosystem: Environmental > Aquatic > Marine > Unclassified | place: USA: California...
AAACGGATAATGAAGTGCGTTTAGCAAAAATTGATACAGAACAAAACGCAATATACAGTAAGAGTATTATTGAGTATATTAAAATCATTTTTAAGCAATATGCTTTTTTGCTTCTGCAACAATACTTGCAAATTCATCTGAATGGTTCAGGGCGAGGTCTGCAAGAATTTTTCTATCTAGCTCAATACCAGCTTTTTTAAGAGCATTCATAAAAGTCGAATACTTCAAGCCGTGCATTCTTGTGGCTGCGTTAATTCTTTGAATCCATAGGGAACGGTAATCTCTTTTTTTAACTTTGCGTCCAACATAAGCGTATTCCCATGCTTTTTGTAATCTACGAATGGCAACTCTGAAGCAAGATTTTGCTCTACCTCTAAAGCCTTTCGTTTGCTCAAGAACTTTTTTGTGCCTTCTATGTGATGTTACACCTCTTTTTACTCTTGACATAACCTATTGAAATAAGTATTTTTTAATAATTTTTGCAACTTCAGGTTTACATGTAATTGGACCTTTGCTTTGACGCAATGCTTTTCTAGATCTATTCCCTTGGTTGTGACGACGTTTTGCAGCATAACGAATCACCAAACCGCTTGCACTAAACTTAAAGCGTTTTTTTGCACTGGATTTTGTCTTTAATTTTGGCATCTGTTTTTAAACGAAACTTTGACTTCTTCCCAAAAGAGAGAGGAAAAATTAATTGTCAAGTGTATTTTTAAAAACATTTTTGTCTTTTGTGGTTGTATTAAATGTAACTTCAGCACCGTTTTTTGTATATTTTACATTCGGTTTACCTTCACAATTATTTGGTACAGAAAAGTTATACAAAAAATTCGCATTATGTTCGGAATTTTCCCCTTTGTTTTTTTTATGTCCTGTAATAGAAAGAATACCATCATCAAAAGATACTTGAATATCGCTTTTGTCAAAATCGGGAAATACAACATTATACTGACACTCCGAGGGTTGCGTAATCCTTATAGAAGCATTGCTTTTTAACATTTTCTTTTGCATACTTTCCATGTATTTTTTATGCTCATCAAACATTGTATCCATATGTTGTTGTATTGCTAAATGATGTGCATAAATTTCTCTGTGAAAATCTTCAAAAATATCCGGGTCCTTCCTTCGACTCATTGCAAAAACATTGGTACAGAAAAATGTTAACAAAAGTATAAAGCTAAGTATTTTCATATACATAACAAACAATTGCTACATTAGCAGGCAGCAAAAAAATGATGATTTCAAGTTATTTTTTTAAAAAAATAAAAATACTTGACACTTTTAAAAATAATAGTTGTGATGATGGTATCATTTTAGTTTCAAGTAATGGCTGTAAAAATTAGATTAGCAAGAAGAGGTTCGAAAAAACGTCCTTTTTATGATATTGTTGCAATAGATTCTCGCAAAAAAAGAGATGGTAAACCACTAGAAAAACTTGGGTACTTCAATCCTATGGTTGACAAAGAAACAGAGCAACGCAAAAAGCTTGTTATTATCCGTGATTCAGTAGAAAAATGGCTAAAAAATGGTGCAATTCCAAGTGAAACTGTTGCAAAAAAACTTGCATCTATTGGATTTCAAGGTCTTGAAAAATTCATTGAACCAGTAAAAACTTCAAGCGTTGGGGTTTCAAGGAAAGAAATTGCAAAACAAAAAGCTGAGCAAGCAGAAATTGCAAAACAAAAAGCCAAAGAAAGAGCTGAAGCAAAAAAGAAGGCTCAACAAGAAGCTTCTGCCGGTAATGCTTAATGCATTGTAGTAAAAAAAAAATTTATGAAAAACCATGTTAAATTTTCTGCTGTTGTATTCGGCGTTTCTCATGGTTTTTCTTCATACACAAGCAAATAATAGTCCACCCCTTGCCTTGTTTAGTTTTTCCGACCTTACCTACAGTGATGCAAAAAAACAATACGGTCTTCCTTGTGCAAATTCGTCAATTCCGATTCTTGGCGTTAGCTCTCTTAAATATCAAAATTCTAAAACAAAATTGACATTTTCCACAGAAGATACCACATGGTGAATCTATTACTTTAAAATGTGATACCCAAAATGGTTATTATGAAAATACCTATGCCAAAACAGAATATACCATAACATGTAAAGATGGCTCATGGCAAGGTGTGTCAATGTGCGTACGCAAATGTAAGTTTACAAAAAGTGAATTTAGTAAAGAGTACATTGTAAAAGGTAGGAATGTGTCAAGCCAAAGTACAGAAAATCAATATGAAATACAAGACTTTACCTCGGCAACTTTCCCATCAACGGACGGTCCAATTCAAAAAAGCGACTCAGACTACTACCTCAATATTGGTGAAGCAGTAAGAATTTACTGCCCAACAACTCACCCGCCATTTACATCGGATTCAACAATGATGAAGTATATGAATCCAAATACAAGTTCTTTTGTAACAACATGTCTTTCAGGTTCAACCCCAACACAAAATCAATGGTCGGTTGAGATGGCATGTTACAATGGTTTTAAACCATGTGATAACACAGAGGTTACAATAAAAACCGGAGGAGAGAAAATATGTAATGATATTGGTGATTGTTTTAACGAATTTGGCGGAAAAAAAACAGATGAAAAAGGGAAAACAATACATGGGGCAAGGTTAAAGCTAGACTGCAGCGATCCTTGGTATTTAAAACAAGATTATATTGCCCCAACATGCAGAGACGGCAACTGGACCAGCACCGAAGCATATTGTAAGGCTGCATTCTGTACGGCCGACAACGAAATATATTCTGCCACAGGAAAAAAAGAATGGAATGTTGGTTATGCAACAATTGAAAGTAAAAAAGTGTACTATGGGCAAAATTATGAGTTTAAGTGTATCAACTCTAACAGGGTTGGTCAAAAAAACGGGAAAACATTCAAATGCTCTTTTGACAACCAAGACAGAATAACAGTACAACAAATAGACACAGGAGATTGGTACGGAAGGTATTGCACAACTGGCTGCCAATACGACAACACTATATATCAATATATTGACAATGCAGAACAGATGTCATATACCACAACCAAACAAGATACAAAATCAGATACTTATGACTTCGGTGGAGACCCTTTAATGTGGTTTCACAGTTGTAATTCTGGCGATACAGAGGTATGTACAACCATAGATTTTCTTGGTATATGTTGGAAATGGGAATGCGAGAGAAAATGGGTGGAATGTAGCTACAATACAATACAATCTATATGTAATGGCAATAGTATTACAAACAGCAACAGTGCAATTACGGACCAAAAAAGATATAACTTGTGGCATTTATGTACACAAAGTGGATTAACGCAGATACACTTAAATGACCAACAATCACTATCGGTATCACCAACTGATAACAAACGAATTACTTGTAATTATTCACAAGGTTGTAAATAATTAATCTGACAGCAGGTTATTATCCAATTTCACAAGGCTTTGCATTCTTTTAAATTGAGAATCCAAACTTCCAGACCCAGAAATGAATTTTTTCTCCGCTTCTTCGTAAGTTTTTGAAGCATTTTGAATGCTTGCACCAACTTTTTTTAAGTCTGCTGTAAAGCTTTCAAATTTTTTATAAATTAGAGAAGCTCGCTCAACAATTGCATAAGCATTTTTGTTTTGCATATCAATCTCCCAAAGGTTGCTTACAGTTTGAAGCATTGCAAGAAGAGTTGAGGGACAGCAAAGAGCAATTCTTTTTTCCCAAGCTTTTTGGTAAAGTGTACTATCTTTCTGAACAGCAAGAAAATAAGCTGCTTCAATTGGAATGAACATCATTGTAAAATCTGGTGAATTTAACTGCCTGTTGTTATGGTATTCTTTTGAGGATAAATCCCCAATATGTTTATAAATAGAGTTCAAAAAGCCTTTTAAATCTGCTTCATTTTCTTCATTGCAATAGCGTTCATAGTGGGTTAAGGAAACTTTTGAATCCAACACAATATGCTTGTTATTCGGAAGGTTGATGATAAAATCCGGCTGCTCTCTTCTACCGTCTTCATTTGTTAAGCCCATTTCTTTGCCTTGTTCGGTGTAGTGCTCTCCTGCAATTAAACCGGAGGAATCAAGTATTTTTTTAACAATCATTTCACCCCAATTTCCTTGGGTTTTATTCTCTCCTTTAAGTGCTTTTGTCAGGTTTTCTGCGGTTTGCATCATACCATGGTTAAGGTTTTGCATTGCTCTAATTTGTGTTTCCAAGGAGGCATGCTGCTGGGTTCGCTCTGTTTGAACCGTATGAATTAATTGCTTAAAGTTGTTAATATCCACTTTAAATGGTGCAAGAATATGTTGAATATTCTGCAGGGATTGCTCCTGTAAATTTTTACCTTTTTGTTCCAAAATAGTATTTGCAATATTAGAAAAAGACTCCCTTGCAGACTGCTCCAATTTCTGTACAATTCTGTCATATTCCTCTTTTTGTTTTACAATACGAAGTTCGTTTTCTTGCTTTACTTCCCGCAATTGATTTGTATATGTTTGTTTTAATTCATTGATGTACTTATCTTTTTCACCAAGCAGTTGTGTGTATTTTTCTTGAATATGCTTCCGTTCCCGTTCAAAAGATTGTTCAAGGTTTGTGTAGGAATTGAGATCTTGCATCATTTCTTTTTCTTTATTTTGGGAAATTTTTAGGCGTTTGAAAAGCTCAAAATTTGCATAACCAAGAATTATAGACAGGGTGGAAACTATTCCAAGAATAAACACCATATTGTAAGGTATTAGTTGAATTTTTCAAGCAAGCTTCATTGTAATTTCTAAGCCATGTTTTTTCTTGCTGTGTTAACAGGGTAAAATCAACAGATCCTTCCTGTATTGGCACAAGAGTTAGCGTTTTAAAATAAAGCATTCTGCTTTCTTTTTCACAAACCAAAATAAGGTTTTCAATACGAATACCAAATTCACCTTCTAAATAATAACCCGGTTCATTTGAAATCACCATTCCTGCTTTTAGCGGTTCATTGTTTTTTGAAGAAAAACCACAGCCAGATTCATGAACAGAAAGAAATGCTCCAACTCCGTGCCCGGTTGAGTGGTCATAATTCAAGCCATTTTCTATAAGGTACTTTCTTGCAAGTGCATCAAAGTAACTTGATGGAGTATCTTTATTAAATTCCGCCATTGCAATTGCAATGTGTCCTTTCAAAACAAGCGTAAATGCTTTTTTGTATTTTTCCGGTGGAGTTTTTCCTAAGAAAAGAGTTCTTGTAACATCAGTTGTACCAAGAATTTTATTTTTTCCTGAAAAATCAGCATATTGCCCCCCGCTATCAATTAACAGAATTGAATTTTCACGCACAGTTTTTGCTTTTTCTTTGGTAGCATTATAATGAATTATTGCACCGTTTTCATTACAACCACAAATTGTTGCAAAAGATGGCGTTTTAAAGTACTCACTTTTTTGCCTAAATTCCAAAAGCTTTTGTGAAATTTCATATTCCGTTTTACCATTGTAATTTTCTTCCAGCCATACAAGAAATTCTGCCAAACACTTTCCATCAATTTTATGAGCATTCACCATGCCCTCAATTTCAACAGAATTTTTAACCGCTTTCAAACTTGTTATAAAGCTGCTAAAATGCTTTTCTGCATTAATTTGGCAAAAATTTGCGTGAGAGATATCCTCCTCCACCAGAACACTTCCTGAAATTTGTTCAAGGCTTGGGTTTAGCATGTAGCTATTCCAAGTAATGAACATGGTTGCCTTGTGGATTGGGGTAAAAGGCTCGTCATTTCCCCTAATGTTTAACAGGAAGCAGGTATTTTGCGGGTTTGAAATAAAAAAGCCATCTTTATTTGAGGCTTTTAAATATTCCTGCACTTTTCTAATTTTGCTTGAAGTGTTCTCCCCCACAATTTCTGTTGGCAAGGAATAATAATTTGCATTCTTTTCACATAATTTTGCGTAAAAACTTTCAATATGTTTTAATTCTAAGCCATACTTTTCAATTGAGGAAACAAATTTCTTTGAAATTCGTGAAAAATCTAACGCAAGGGTTTTAAGGTTTTTTTCTTGCAATATTTGGTGGAAATCTTTTATATTATGCACTTCAAAACCACTTGGTATTTCATTTTTTGCTTGAAGAAGATAACGACCGTCCGTAAAAAATAAATCCTTACTTTGAGTAATTAACACATATCCATTTGAACCTGTAAAACCCGTAATTTGTAGAACCTCATTATTCTGCGGCAGGGTGTATTCACTAAGGAAGTTATCTTGCGTGTTTGCAAAATATGCATCAATTTGATTTTTTCTAAGATATTCCTTAATGCTTTCCACTTTCATAGTGCTGCAATTTTTACCATCTCAACTTCCCCAGACGCACGAGACCTTACCTCTACACAATCTTGTTCCAGAGTTTTCTTGGAAACCAACATAATGCCACGAATACCGAGCATTTCTGCCCTTGAAAGCTTTTGCCCGAAAGATAAATCTTCATCATCGTAAAGAACTTCAAACTTTTGGCTTAATCTGTTGTAAATTTCATCACACTTTTGTGTCACAGCCTCATCTTTTGGGTTCACATTTATTAACATTACATTAAATGGAGAAATTTCCTTGTTCCAAATGATGCCTTTGTCGTCGCTATTTGCCTCAATAAACGCAGCAATAAGCCTTCCAACGCCAATTCCATAAGAACCCATGTAGGCATAATCAAGCTTTCCTTCTTTGTTTTGAAATTGTACATTAAATGGCACGGAATACTTCTGCCCAAAGTAAAATATATGGCCAACTTCAATCCCCCTTGTTTTTACAAGCTCCGTTTTTGGAGCTTCCGCTTCAACAAATTTTTCTTCTGTAACTGCATAATGTTTTGAAATTTCACTGCGTAAGTTTTCCACCTGTTCCCCTTTTTGAATTTTATTCATCACTTGTTCCAGTGTTTTTTCATAAATAACTTCACTTTCACCAGATTGTGCCAAAACTAAAAATTCATGGCTAAGGTCCCCACCAATTTCGCCTGTATCTGCTTTCATTGGAATTGCAACCAGTCCCATTCTTGCAAAAATTTTAAGGTATGCCTCATAATGCCTGCTGTATGCTTCCTCTGCTTTTTGCTCGGTTTCATCAAAAGAATAGGCGTCCATCATAAGGAATTCGCGGGCACGCATAACGCCGAATCTTGGGCGAATTTCGTCCCTGAATTTCCACTGAATGTTGTGAAGTGAAAGCGGAAGATTTTTGTAGGATTTGATATCCGAACCTGCGATAAATGTCATAACTTCTTCTGCTGTTGGCCCGTAAATTAAGCTGTTTCCGTGGCGATCCTGCACTTTTAGAGTTTCCTTTCCACAGTATGAACCCCTTCCGGATTGATCCCACAATTCCTGCGGTTGCATTGTTGGAAGAATAACTTCATGACAATTAATTTTTGCCAGTTCATTGCGAATGATATTTGAAACTTTGTGAAGTACACGCATTCCAAGCGGAAGCCAAGCGTAAAGCCCCGATGAAACTTGTTTTATCAAACCCGCTTTAAGCATTAATTGGTGGGAAGTAAGGACGACATCCTTTGAAAGGTCTTTTTTCGTTGGAATGTAGTATGTTGAAAGGCGTGTTGACATAGTGCATTGTTAATATTTACAACCATTTTAAGCCATTGTGGAAAAATCAAGAAAATTTTCTTGTAATGCGGTGAAAAATGTGCTATTGTTTAATATATCTATTTTATATTTTATGCAGAAAAGTCAGATTGCAAATAAACCAAAAATACGGATTGTTGTTTTTGCTTCAGGGTGGAATTCTAAACAAGAATACGATAATAAACTTGTAAAAGCACTGCAAAGTAAATACGATATTGATGTGATTAGTTATGATAACAACAAAAATACTATCAAAAATACTATCAATACTAAAATGTCCCACGATACAGAACATCACTATACTGTTGGTGGGAATACAGACGTAAAAAGAAAAGTAAAAGATTTACTTAATGAGACAGAAGCACAAAAAGTAAAAAAAGAACTTAATGACAATGCAAGTCAGTATAAACACACCGTGTACATTAATGGTTTTGGAAGTGCCCGAGGGGAGGTTCACACCTTAAAAGATATTCTCACAGAAGAAAAAGGCCGCACTTGTCTTAACTGGTGCACTTGTTGTCAGCCACCTCAAAAATATAGTCAAAAACCAATAGTAAATGCTTGCAATTCCTACCCTGTATTTCCTTCGAATAAGTATAAAGATTTGATTAAGTATGATGATAAAAAAAATACATATCAATATCTAGTAAAAGGTATTATAGCTGAGGAAGATGACATTACTCCAGAACAGCGTGGACTTGTTAATAATATTATTAAAAATAAAGAACTCAATGCAGATTTTTCACAAGAACTTGTTGACAAAATTGTGGACAATATAGCAGCGATAGATCATGGAGAACATGATTTATTGCAGGAGTTTTTAAATTTTAAATTAGATGACAACCAAGATCAACTCAATAGATCATGGAGTATATTAGATATACAAAACGATTTGTTCAATTGCAAGCAAAATCAATCCAATATATCAGCGATAGATCATGGAGAACATGATTTATTGCAGGAGTTTTTAAATGTTAAATTAGATGACAACCAAAATCAACTCAATAGATCATGGAGTATGGATATATAAAAAGGCACTGAATAGATTTAAACAATACTTTGAAGAACATTTCAAGCAGACAGTACAACAAGGCGGAAGGTAACTATGAGAGGATTTTTTGAAATTAAAAATATTTTGTAATTTCAAGAACCTCTTGTGGTTTTAGCGATGCCCCGCCCACAAGAACGCCATCAACTGTTGTTTTGGCAAGCTCTGCAATATTTTTTGCCGATACCGAACCACCATAAAGGACTTTTGTGTTTTGGTATTCTTGTTTCAGCCAGTCGCAAATATTGTTAATTTCACTGCTGGACGGCGTACTTCCCGTTCCAATTGCCCAAACCGGCTCATACGCAATAATACAACCTTCTTTAAACACTGAAAGTTGGTTTTTTAGAACCTCATAACAAGAATTATTTGCTTTATCTAGTGATGTTTCCCCAGTACACAAAACAGGAGTAATTCCTTCTTTCAGAAGTTGATTGATTTTTTTTTCAATGATTTCATTGCTTTCACCTATGTAATGCCTGCGTTCTGAATGTCCGACTAGGCAATATGTTACACCAACCTCTTTAAGCATTTGAGCAGTAATTTCACCGGTATATGCACCGTTTGAAAATTGTGAAACATTTTGTGAACCAACTTGGTATTTTGCTGTGTTAATGTTCTGTAAAAAAGTAAATGGCGGCAAAATAACAACACTTTCATTTTTAATATCAAGGTTGTTAATTTCTTCAATAAGCCTCTTAGAACCGTTTGCTTTCCAATTGAATAAAATCATTACTTGCAAATAAAATCATTGCGTAAAATGAATGAATAATATTCAAATTGTCAAATTATTTAATGAAGATTGGTTTTGTTTTTGGAAATGGCAGCCTTCCAGAATTGTTGCTTGCACATTGCCCGCAGTCCGTTTGTGTGTTAATTGGAAACGTTCCACAAAATATTTCAATTGCGAAAACATTTCAACATTTTCAAATTACTCAAATACCGCAAATGCTTGATTACTTTAAGAGATGTGGCGTAACCCATATTTGCCTTGCAGGCGGGGTTACTAAACCCAAGCTTAGTTTAAAATTATTCAATTTTAGAGTATTCCCCCTTTTATGGAAAATTCTCATACTACCAAATAAAGGGGATAACCACCTTCTAACCACAATACTTTCACACATTGAAAGCAAGGGTTTTAGGGTAATTTCTGCAACAGAAATTATACCAAATTTGCTCACAAATGAAGGCTGTTTAACGAAAGTTAAGCCAAATAAAATTCATGAAAAATCAATTCAACTTGCCGTGAAGTTTTTAAATGATATTTCTAAGTACGATATCTCCCAAGCGTGCGTTGTTGAAAATTCTTGCATTACCGCACTTGAAGGAATTGAAGGTACAGCGAAGATGATTGCACGCACAAAAGAATTTAACAAAGGTGAAGCAATTTTAGTTAAAATACCAAAAAAAGGGCAAACCCTTAAAGTTGACATGCCAACCATTGGCATTGAGACCATTAAACAGTGCATTGATGCAAATATTTACGGAATTGCAATTAAAGCTGAAAGCACTATTATACTTCATAAAGAAGAGGTAGTACAACTTGCAAATAATGCTGGTATCTTTATTGTTAGCGTTGTTTAGAGGTACAATGAAGAAAACTTTTTAATTTGAAGGGCAACTTTCATACAAAAAGAGCGCAAAGCTACCCAATAAGCTATTTTGCCATTTTTGCTACTTCATCTGCAAAGTTTTCCTCTTTCTTAGCAACACCTTCACCAAGTTTAAATAATGCAAGGCTTGTGAACACAATTTTTGTATTGAGCGTCTTTTCTGCTTCTTTTACAACGTCTGTAATTGTTTTTTTGCTATCCATTACAAAAATTTGGTTAAGAAGAACGTTGTCTTCATAAAATTTTGCAACTTTACCTTCAAGAATTTTTTCAATAACGGCTTCAGGCTTTTTTTGAGCAAGCAACTGTTCCCTTGCAATTGCTTTTTCATTTTCAAGAATTGATGCAGGAACTTCTGTTGTTTTTAAATACTGAGGTTTCATTGCTGCTGCTTGCATACAAAGTTTTCTGCCAAGCTCAAGAAGAATCTCTTTATTTGAACAGTCAGATTCCACCCCTAAAAGAACACAGGTTTTTCCTGTATTTTCAACTTCACTTGTGTGAATGTAGCTTGCAATAACACCATTTTTAACTGAAACTTTTTGAAAACGACGAAGTTCAAGTTTTTCACCAATAATCCCAGAACTTTCCGCAACTTTTTCTGCAACTGTAGTACCATCAAGTTTTAAAGCATTTAATTCTTCCAAAGAGCTTGCATTAATTGCAACAGCAAGAAGTTTTTTAAGTAATTCTTGAAAGTTTGTGTTTTTTGCAACAAAATCTGTTTCAGAATTTAATTCAAGCACAATCCCTTGATTACCCTGCACATTAATACCAACAAGTCCCTCAGATGCAACTCTATCTGCTTTTTTAGCGGCAGAAGCCATACCTTTTTTACGAAGCCAATTTACTGCTTCATCAAAATTATTATTTGTTTCAACTAGGGCTTTTTTGCAATCTCCAAGCCCTGCACCAACGGCTTCCCTTAGTTGTTTTAAAAGGTTTAAATCTGCTACTACGGACATAACTTACAATAAAATTTTATGTGTTTCTTGTGGAACAGTGGAAAATAAAAATCAAGGTTTTTGTTGACTTTACAAATACACCTCAAATATTGGCGGTCGTAATTAACTAAATTGACATGATTTCCAACCACAAATATTATAAATCTGATAGCATTGAAAAAGGGCGTAAAATTAAGGCTTTCTTTAATGATTTTTGTGAACAGATTTTCAAAGACAACGAAAAATATCTAAAAACACACAATGAAGTTTATAATTACTATGACAGCCCATATCTTCATAAAGAAAAAACATGTATGCCAATGATGGCAGTATCTTTAAGTAAAATAACCGATATGTTTCTTCCAGAGCCAGCCTTTAAAACAAAGAATGGCACACGCAGATACATTGATTTATGGTGCAGTTATGAAAATATTTCATATTTCATGGAAGCAAAGCATGGCTGGTATTGCTTAGGTAGTAACAGTAAAAATGAACCAACCACAGGCACCACCAGTTCATTTAAAACAATGCAACAACAAATACAGGACATCAAACACATTGAGGACGCACAAGATTGGGAAGAGCACACTGTACCAATGGGAATTATGGTTGTTGTTGGCTACTATAAAACAAAAAACCAATGCAGTGAAGAATTCACACACAAAACAATGGTTGATGAATTTGCAAAATTAATAACACCAGAAGATGGCATTCAATTGCTTTCAAACACATATGAATTTCCAAAGAAGGTTATTAAGGGTTTTGAAGAAAATGAAGACAACACAAATTCTTATAAATTCATCACAATTCTTGGAACGGTATTGACATACTAATTTTATCCAATTATAACAGTTTCAGAAAACTCTTCTTGTTTAAAGAATGGCGAAGAAAACTGGCTATGTTACTGTTGATTTACTCTTTGGGGGACTTACCCGTCCACCGATGGTGTTTGGTGTAACATATACTTATGTTCTTGTGAACATGATGATTAGCATGATCTACTTCGTTATGCGGTCAGATTTCAAAGTTGTTATTATTGCGGCAGGAATTCATGGAATTGCATATGCAGTTTGCTTAAAAGAGCCTCTTTTAATTGAAATGTTTATTAACAAGCAGGCAAATTTTACCAAATGCAAAAACAGGTTACAATTTAACAATAAAAACTCTTATGATTTCTACTAATGTCTAAAATTGTAGTAAAAAACTTGCAGAAGTTCTATGGCAGAAAACACGTTGTGAAGGGCTTGAATTTGGAAATAAATACAGGTGAGGTCGTTGGAATTCTTGGGCCAAATGGTGCCGGAAAAACAACCTCATTTTACATGATTATCGGAATTACTCGCCCAAATAACGGTAGTATTACACTTGACGGCAAAGACATTACTCATCTTCCCATGCATGAAAGAGGAAGTCTTGGAATTGGCTACCTACCACAAGAACCATCAATTTTTCGAGGTTTAAATGTTGAGGATAACATTATGGCAATTTTAGAACTTGTGCAAAAAGATAAAACTATGCGCAAACAAAAATTAAATGAACTTTTAGAGGAATTCCACATTGAACACCTTAGGAAACAAAGCTCCATTTCTCTTTCAGGCGGCGAAAGAAGAAGGCTTGAAATTGCAAGATTGCTTGCACTTAATCCAAAATTTGTCTTTTTAGACGAACCATTTGCGGGTGTAGACCCTGTTTCGGTGATTGATATTAATAATCTTATAAAACACTTAACATCAAAAAATATTGGAGTGATAATCACAGACCACAATGTTCGCGAAACTCTTAAAATTACAAACCGCACTTATATAATCTACGAAGGAAGAGTTTTAACTGAAGGCACGCAAGAAGAAATTCTTGCACATGAAGAAACAAGAAAATATTACCTTGGTGAATCTTTTGTTTAGAAAGATTATTTCTTATTCCATGGCATTTTTGAAATAAACTCTAATAACATACAAACATTACTCATTCCTGCGGTCATTAAATTTATTCCAATAAATAATGTAAGAACTGCAAACATTTTATTTACAATTAATACGAGTATTGAACAAAATACAATCATCACTCCTATAGTAATTTGCGTTTGCTGTATAACAGAAAATTTTCCTTGTTTGACAGTTTTTTGTATTAAGAAACCATTCATTTCCCAAGCCTTCATACCACCATCAAGAATATATGCCCTTTCCCTTACATCGTTTGGCAATCTTTCAAATGCTTTTATTGAATTATCACTGATTCTGCATACAATGAAAATCTTTTCTGCGGCTTTAAGGAATGCTTCATTGCCTGTAAAGGTATGAAGTATAATGTGAATAGCATCTTTAATATGACCATCTTCGTATTCCGTACGAGAACGAATATCAACAATGACGGATTTAGATAAAAAGCCGCTTTGTATTTGTTGACTAAGCTCTTTTGAATCAATTTTCTTATACTTCATAAAAAAACAGTAAAAATATAAATTTAAAATATATATATGTAATTTATAAATCAAGTATTTTTGTTTATGTGAAAACTGATTTTACACACACCACTTTATGATACTATCAAATAGATATGTATTCTGCAAATATATAAAACATGTGTAAAATTAAAGGCAAAAAAATAAACTTGATTTCTTGAAATAATTAAACACTGTACTTTTGCACAAATTATTTATCGGGATATGTCAAGAGACGACTCCAAGGGCTTATTAAATATAATACTTAAATTACTACAAGGCGTAGCAATATTTTTAATTGATGGCATCAAAAACACTCATAAGGAAGGGCATATTTTTATTCTACTAGGTGTTATTGCAACTATTCTCGGTTATTGGATAATATCCTTCCTTGGAACAATCTGTCTAATTCTTACAGCTTGGATTATATACTTTTTTAGAGATCCTCACCGAGTTATTCCACAGAAGGAAGGAATCTTGGTTGCACCTGCAGACGGAGTAATTACAGCAATTGTCAAAGGTGAAGAACTTCCTGAAGAACTTCATTTTGACACAGACACCACATTCACAAGAATTAGTATATTTCTAAATGTATTTAATGTTCATGTAAATAGAATTCCGGTAAAGGCCGAAGTTGAGAAAACTTGCTATGTTGCCGGGAAATTTCTTAATGCAAACCTTGATAAATCAAGCAAAGAAAATGAAAGAAATATTCTACTTCTAAAAACAGAAAGCGGTGAATACATTGGACTGACCCAAATTGCAGGGCTAATTGCAAGAAGAATAGTTTCTTACGCAAAAGAAAATGATA